>MDSW01036567.1_pt1 | contig 13211 bp, 12 predicted proteins | sample 811171 | NCBI WGS metagenome assembly MDSW01 (sample SAMN05326641, study PRJNA326480) | marine metagenome | isolation source: seawater | place: Atlantic Ocean: North West | collected 2012 | reverse complement strand
CGACGACGACGACGACGACGACGACGCCGACGACGACGACGACGACGACGACGACGACGACGACGACGACGACGACGACGACGAAACCGCCGCCGACGTCTTGCCCGCGCTCCGTTCGGCGTGTCTCCGTCTGCGCGTCTTCGGCGTCGTCACCGGGCTCGTCTTCGCCGCCGCGCTCCTCCTCCTCCGCGATCGCATCGTCGCTCTGTTCACGGACGACGAAGACGTCGTTCGAACGCTCGCGGCGCCGGCGGTGTGGACGAAGCTGTCGCTCGCGCAGCCGCTCAACGCGCTCGTGTTTACGCTCGACGGTCTCGCGTACGCGTTTCAGGATTTCGGGTTCGTGCGCGAGATGTTCATCGCCGGCGTGGGGCTCGTGTTCGCCCCCGCGCTGACGTTCGCGGCGGTCGCGCGAGCGCCGAGCTTGGGGGGGATATGGACCGCGAAAGTGGCGTTAAACGTCTGGAGGGCGACCGTTTTGTCGATTCGGCTGAGCGCGTATTGTCTGACGGAGACGGGGTTCGAGAGCGTCGCGGAGAGGCTGCGGCGGGGGGAGGCGGACGCGGCGAGGAGGAGGAGACGGCGGCGGCGGCTGATGCGGCGGCGGCGGCGGGCGCGTGTGCGGGGAGAGGGGGGCATGGATGACCTCGAGGCGTCGCTGTTGTCGGGAGACGAGGAGGGCGGGTAGAGCCGGTCGCGCGACGCGTCTGGTCGCAAATATTTATTTCATCTCACGCAACTTCGAGGTTAGGGATCTCGCAAACCCTGCCGCCGCGCGGCGCCCCGCGCCTCGGGCGTCCTCGCCCCCCACTCCCATACATACCCCCTCCGCGTGCGCGCCGCTCGCGATATGGACCGCACGCCCGCGGTCGACGCGGAGCTCGCGCGGCTCCTCTCCATCGCGGACGCGCGAGACGTCGCGGCGTCGGACGCGGAGACGTCGGCATCGGGCGCGGACGGCGACGGCGCGCTCTACCTGCGCGAGGTGGCGAATCGCGCGCGCGCCGCGCACGACGCGGTCCGCGCGCTCGTGGAGTCCGCGCCGTCGTCGTCGTCGAAGCCGCGGGGCCCGCTCGCCATCCCGCGCGTGCGCTGCGAGACGCTGTCGCTCGCGCGATTCCGCCGCGACTTCGTGATCCCGCAGCGACCCGTCATCATCGTCGGGCTCGGTCCGCACCTCACGTCGGACGGCGCGAATGCGAGCGACCTGCGTTGGCTGCGAAAACACGGCGCGTCGAAGAAGGTCGCGGTCTCCGTGGACAACGCACACGTCGCGTCGACGCTGTCGTGCGGCGGCGTGGAGATCGTAAACCTCGGCGATCACCTCGACGTGGTCTCGGCGCTGGACGAGGATCCGCCCGTGAACGAGCGCGACGCGCGGTTCGGGAAGAGGAGAGGCGACGGATCGTATCTGTACGACTGCGCCATCCCGCTGAAGCTGCCGTCGCTGTCGCACGGCGTGCGCGTGCCTCGGTACTTCGCGCACGACTTTTTGCAGCGCACGCGGATGACGCACGCGTTCAGCGCGTCGTGGCCGAGCCTGTTCGTCGCCGCGCCGCACACGCGGAGCTCGCTCCACGTGGATCAGTGGAAGGGGAACTTTTGGATGGCCATGGTCAAGGGCACGAAGCGGTGGACGCTGTTTCACCGGGAGGACATTCCGTTCTTGTCCCCGGACTACGGGAGAGGGACGTTGGACCCGGGATTTCCGAGCTTGGTCGAGCTCGACGCGTCGCGGGTTTCGGCGGCGAACGCGGCGACGACGACGACGCGCCGCGGCGACGGGATCGGGGATTCGCAAAAACTCGACGCGGACGCGGCGGCGTCGAGCGCGCGAGAGACGGAAACCACACATGAAACGCCCGCGTCTCATCCGTTTCTGGAGTACGCGCGAAGGTGGGACTGCGACCTCGGACCCGGAGAAGTGTTATTCGTCCCCGGCGGGTGGCCGCACCACGTCCACAACCTATGCGTCACGGTGTCGTTCGCGGGGAACTTCGTGGACGAGGTGCGTTCTATACACTGGTCCCCATACGACCGCGTTGGCGTGGTGAACGCCGTTCCTTAAGGACTTTGCCCGGCGTTTCTCTCCGCCCACCCCTTGCGTTCAATCCCCGCCCGCGTTGCCTTTCAACTCCAACTGACGCCTTTCGACTCCACCCCGACGTTCGCTTGTATGGAACGACCCTCAGAGCAATCTCGACGACGCGCTCTTCGACATGAAACTTCTCGGGAACAAGTACGGGCCGCAGATGATGGCGACGCACGACGCGCTCGACGAGGTGTGGTTCGATCCGGAGGATGAAACGCTCGTTGAGGAGACGTTAGAAGCGAAGCAGCTCGTCGTGCGCGTGGAGGATTACCGCGGCGGCGTCGCGAGTCGGTGGGGGAAGGACGACTGGGACGGGGCGACGTCAGACGACGACGACGACGACGACGACGGCGGCGGCGGCGGCGGCGGCGACGGCGGCTGAGAGCGGAGACCGCGAGAAGAGGCGGTCGCGCGTCCGGGGGCGTCTCGCGAAGGCATCGAAAGCGCGCGGCGCGCGCGCGAACCCGGGAAGACGCGCGCGCGGCGCGCGCGATCCGCGAGGGGAGGCTGTCGAGAACGCGATTTGCCGCCCGCGCGCCCGTGACGTGGCGGAGAGCGGGCTCGAAGTGGATCAGGCGTTTCTCGAAACGCTAACAACGTCTCGTGGGTTGCCCGAAAGGTTAGTTTGGTGTCGACGAGTTTTTGAATTCCCGTACGCGTAAACAGTCAGAGTACGAAATGCGCGTAGTACGGTCCGAAAAGGCCGGCCGACCGGACGCGACTGAGCGGGAAAACAACAAAACCATTCGCGGTCGCGTGGAGGTACCACTTCTCCGCGCGTCGCCTCAGCGCACACGCGTCGGACGTCAAGACTTGCGTCGCGCGCTCTACGGAGACGCGTCGAAGCGTGTTCTCGAACGACCGCCTCGCGTTCGTTCTTTATTCTCGTCGCGCGCGCGCGTTCTCGGGTCGTCAGTCCCGCGAAAGGTCTTCGCGCTTTTTTTCCGCGTTGCGACGAATCGAGATTGACTCGCGCGTGTCCTCTCGGAAACCCTCCGCGCGCGTGCGATTGAGCGATCGATCGCGCACGAAACGCTCGTCCGGGCGTCATGAGCGATAACAATAAGATGTCCGCGGGGATGTTTACCCCGGAAAGGCCGCTGACGACCAACGGGAGCACGGACAACATGGTGCGCGCGCGCGCAGATATTCTCCCGCCACGTTGTTTTTCCCCGCGTGCTGCCTGCGAGATCGTCGCCGGCGCGCGCGCGTCGCGCGCGCAATTCCGCGCTGATCGCCGTCGACGTCGCCGGAACGTCATCTCGCGTGTGTTTTCTAACCTTAACGTCCTCGTTCCCGTCTTCACTACGTTCGCAGGCGTCGCTTCTGTCGTCCCCGTTCCTGCTCTTCGCGAACGCGCTATCTCCCATCACGCCCTCGCGCGCGCTCCTCGCGCAGGGGGTCTCGGACGCGCAAGCCGCGGCGCTGTCGTCGTTCCCGCAGCGCTCGCCCGCGCCGATGTGCTTCAACTCCCCGTCCGGGTTCAAGAGGTGCGCGCGCGCTCCCGTTTTTCCCGACATCGCGCGCGCGCGACGCGCCCGGACCCCGGGACCCGTTCCCGCCTCGCGAGGTTTTCCCTGCCGTCTCACGCCTCCCGCTCTCTCCCCTCCCGCTTCGCATCGTGAACAGCGGCGCGAACGCGCACGCGAAGGACCGGAAGAAGAGCGCGCTGAACAAATCGAACGGCGCTGACGGCGTCGAGGACGTCGCCATGAGCGCGGACGCCGCGGTGATCGCCGCGGTGTCCGCGTTGGCGCAGTCGCCGCTCCGCCCGGGCGTCCTCGACGACGTCACCGACGTCGCGTCCGTCGCGCAGCTCCGCAAACAGGTGCGAAAAAAAGAGAGAAAAGAGCGCCAAAACGATCGATCGATACCACGCACGATCCCTCCCGATCGCGGCGCGCCTCTCCTCGATCGCCGTGGCATTGGCCCGTTTTTCGACGCGCGCGCCTTCCCTGAGTCGCATTCGTCGACGCCTTCTCGATTCTGCCCGCGATATCCCTCTCACGCGACGAGCGCGCGCTGACGATCGCCTCTCCCCCCCCGATCGCGAATCCGATATTATTTGTCCTCTCGCGCTCCGCCTCTCGTCGTTTTGCCTCCTCCCTCGCAGCTCGAGAACGAGTTCAACGTGAACCTCACGGAACCGGAGTCGAACGTCGTGCGATCGATCTCGCGACTCGAGAAGGAGCTCCTCCAGCTCGACGACGAGCTCGACCTCGACGGCGGCTACGGCCGCGGCCGCGTCGACGGCGGCGCGAACCTGAGAGGCGCGGCGGCGAGAGGCAGACGCGACGCGGGCGCGGGCGCCCCCGCGGGCGTCGGCGCCGTCGCCGCGGAGGCGTCCGAGGCGATGGAGGGCGCGAAGCGCTCGTCCACGACCGGCGCGTCCATGGAGTGGCCGCACGGGCTCTCGAAGACGGTGAAGAAGGATGGCGAGGACTCGCCGCGGATGAACTCCGCGACGATGCGCGGGCAGAGAGCGCGGTTGGTCGCCCTCGGCGCCGCCGGGAAGAAGGGTGGGAAAAAATCCGCCGACGGCGCGCTTCTGGACGACGCGGGGCGGCCTTTATCCGCGCCCGCGAGCGGCAGAGGCGGCGGATCCGCGCAGAAGGGCGGTAACGGCAACGCGAACAGGCGTCTCAGCGGCGCGAACGCGATGTCCACGCCCGCGGTGAAGGACTCCAGGGCGCCGCGTTTCAGCGCGGACGGCTCCGGGTCCGTCCTCTGCACGCCGGTGAATTTATTCGGCGGCGGAGGGAAGGGCGGCGGCGACACCCCGGAGAGCTGCGCGAGCAAGAAGTGCAACTGCAAGAAGAGCAAGTGTCTGAAGCTTTACTGCGAGTGCTTCGCCGCGGGGGCGTTCTGCCAGGACTGCTCATGTCAGAACTGCCAGAACACGCCGGACAACGCGGCGCTCGTCCAGATGACGCGGACGCAGATCGAGCTGCGAAACCCGCAGGCGTTTGCGAACAAAATCGTCGCGACGGACGGCGAAGAGAAGCACAAGAAGGGGTGCCACTGCAAGAAGAGCGCGTGCCTGAAGAAGTACTGCGAGTGCTTCCAAGCCGGGGTGCTGTGCCAGGAGTACTGCAAGTGCGAGGGGTGTAAGAACGCCGGCCCGGACGGGCCGTTCGGCGCGACGCCGCCGGCGGCGACGGCGGCGGCGAAGTCGTCCAAGTCGAAGGCGTCGAACGCGAAGTCGGCGGCGGCGGCGGCGGCGACGACGACGACGACGACGGCGGCGATGATGGGCGGCGCGATGCCGTCCCCCGGCGCGCTCATCAACGACGACGAGGCGGATCTCATCATCGAGGAGTTGATGATGAAGAGCCCCGGACGAGGCGGCGCCGCCGCGCTCGCCGTCGCCGAGGAGCTCGGTTTGGATCTCCTCCAGAGCCCGCCGAAAAAGGCGGGGAGCGGCGCGGGCGCGGGCGCGGGCGCGGGCGCCGCGTCGTCCGGGTCGACGCCGCCGTCCGCGGCGCCCGACGCGGTGCACGCGACGCCGATGAAGAGAGCGGAGATCTCCCCGCTCACCCCCGGCAGCGGCACGATCATGCGCGCGGGCCCGGGGCGCGTGACCCTGAACGGCGGCGGGGCCGTGTTTGAGCGCACGACGCGCAGCAAAGTCCCGCCGCCGCGATTCGGGGACGACCCGGCGACGCGGAAAGCCGCGGTGGAGGCGGCGACCGCGGCGGCCGCGGCGGCGGCTGCCGCGAGCTCGGAGAAGACGCCGAACACGATCACGCGCAAAGCGACGCGATCGAGGGCGTTTGGCTCGCTCGCGAGCGGCCACGATTCGCTTCAGGGCGGGATGATGGCGACGCTCGGGTCGCCCGTGCCTCTTAGCACCCCGGAGGGTTTCGAGTAGAAGAGAAGAAAGTGAGGCGGCGGGGCGGGTTCGAGCGGCCGGGCCGGCGGCGCGAACCGGAGAGGAGAGGAGGAGAGCGGTGGGAGAAGAGAAGAGAAGCGTCGTCGACGATGACGATGACGAACGAGGGAGGCGGTTCGGTTCGCGCGAGACTCGCGCGAACCGAGGGACGACGGTACGGAGGGACATTTTACCGGCGGGAAGCGACGACCTACGCGACGGGAACTTAAACTAGATGTGTATACCCTAACATGCTCGCTGTGTCAATTCCAAATTATCCATCAACGAAAGGCAGCGCGGGAGTAGTTTCATCATCACAACGCTCGACTACAGTCCGTCACTTACATCGACAGCAGCTTCTTCGCCCTGAGATACATCACCACCGAGGCGAAGACCAGCACGCTGGCCGCGCCGGAGACGAAACACACGTCTCGAAACGCTTGCTGATCCGACTCCCAACCCGTCCTCAGGTTCATCCCGAACACCCCGGCGACCATGGAGAACATCCCGACCGCGAGCATCCCGTTGGAGAGAAGTAAATCGATCCGTATGAGCTGGTTCCGCTGCGAGTCCAACGAAATCTCCGCGAGATCTTCGGTATCCTCGATCGCGTCGCGGAGTTCGCAAAGCCTCTTGTGCGAGTAATCCACGTGCATGTAGTACGCCTCCAGTAGCGCTTCCACGCCCTCGTGGGCTTCGTCGTCGGGATCCGAGCTTCGCGTGGACGACTTGGACGAGGAGGAGGAGGAAGAGGAAGAAGAAAGGGAGGACGCGGAGGAGGAGGAGGACGGGGAGCGGCTGGATCTGTCGCGTCCGCGGCGGCGCTCGCGGCGACGGCGCGGCGCCGAAGCCGAAGCCGGCGTCGCATCCGACCGCGGTTCATCGCCGCCGCCGCCGCCGCCGCCGATGGAAGCGGACGCGCCGTCTGCGTCGCAGTCGCGCTGGTCGAACGATGCGTTCGTCGTCCACGTCATCGACAGGTTCTTCTCGTCCGTGCCGTCGCCGTCGCCGTCGCCGTCGCCGTCGCCGTCGCCGTCGCCGTCGCTTCTCGGCCGCGGCGACCGCGACGGCGGCGCGTGCGTCCCGTGCCGCGCCGCTTCCTCCGCCTCCAGCGCCTCCTTCCTCGTCAAGCACATGTCCGTCATGTCGTCGTCGTCCGCGAGCAGCTTCGCGAGCTCTTCTCTGACCGCGGCGACGCGCACGGTGAGCCCATTCATGCGCGACTGAGGGTGTTTGCCCATACGAAGCGACGTCGGGGCGGCGTTCGGGGGCGCGTCGGTCCAAGTCGAAAGGCGTCGAGGTCGGGGACGACTGAAAGCGCGGGACGGGCGAAGAGAAACGACGGCAAATATCCTTAAGGAACGGCGTTCACCACGCGGACGGGGTCGTATGGGGACCAGTGTGAGGAGGACGCGCCTTGACCGACCGCACGCGCTCGAGCGACCGCCGCGTCACGTGGTCCGCGAGACGTTCCAACGCCGGGGACGCGTCGCGTTCCAGCATCGTCGTCTCGTCGAGGAGACGCTGGCAGACGTCGTGCAGCGCAGCCTCGATGACCCTGAGTTCGAAAGGAAGGTCGAGGACGCGCAGGTCGTGCGCGATGTCGTGTTTCAGGCCGAGGATGTCCGTCGTCGGGAACGTTCGCGAGTCGTCGAGATCGTCGTCGGCGGCGGCGGCGGCGGCGGCGGCGGCGGCGGCGGCGGCGGCGGCGTCGTATTCGGCGCACTTCGCCGCGTCGAGGATGTCGTCCATTCCAGACTCGAGCGAGTACATCCGCGACAACGGCGGCGGCGTGGACGTCCGCGAAGGCGGCGGTTGCGGCGCGGGCACGGGCGCGAACGGCGTCGGCTTCGACGGCGACCGCGTCGGCGGGCGCGTCAGCGTCTCGGGCGCGGGTTCCGATCGCGTCCGACGCGCGCCCCCGCTCGGCGTCCACGCCGGCGTCTGACCCTCCCTCGGGGACCCGCACTCTTCTCCTCCTCCTCCCGCTCCCGGCGGCGCGAGCTGCCGCTTCAGCAGCGCGACGAACCGTCGGACGTGCGCGTCCGGCTCCGCGGAGGTGAAAAGCAACGCGTGCGTGGACACGACGATCATCTTGACGTGCTCTGAGGGTCGTTCCATACAAAGCGACGTCGGGGGGGAGTTGAAAGGCGTCAGAAGCGGAGTTGAAAGGCGTCGAGGGGGGCGGGGACTGAGAGCGAGGGCTGGGCGGAGAGATGCGCCGGGAAAAGTCCTTAAGGAACGGCGTTCACCACGCCGACGCAGTCGTATGGGGACCGGTGTATACAACGCGCCTAAGTTGACCACCACGGCTCGCGGGCGGATGAAGACGCTCGCCGTGGAGGGCGTCGGAAGCGACGGGTCTAGGATCATCAGGTCGCGGAAAGGCACCCCGAACGATCCGTAGGGTCACCACAAAACATAATAAACGGTATGGTCACGAGCGTTAATCCTACGGCATATCGACCGAAGAGAGAGTTATTACGGCGACCTCGCCTCTTTTTGCATCTCCGCCTTTGACGCCTCCAGCAGCGACACCGCGCCGCCGCGGTCGACGAGGAGCCACCGCCGGCTGAGCGCGTATCGCTTCGCTTGCACGCGGTCGTGCGGCCCCGGGGTGTGTATGATCGCGTTTGGGCCGACGACGTAGCCGTAGCCCGCGGACGACGGCGACGGGCGCTCGAGCGGCGGCGGCGGCGACGTCGTCGGCGTCGAGGGCGAGCGCGCGCGCGACCCCGCCCTCGGAGAGAGCCCACCCGCGTCGCTCGCGGCGGAGCCGCCCTCCATCGCGTCGGCGCCGAGGAGCGGAGCGACGAGGCACTCGCGCGATGGGGACGTCGCGCGCGCGTCGAGTCCGAGCGACGTGCGCGCGCGCATGGACGTGTGCGCGCGTCGCGGCGCGCGCGGAGGCGGCGGCGGTCGTCTCTCGGACGCCTCAGCTCGGACGAGACGACGCGACGACCGCGAGACGAGCGCGCCAGGCCGGACTCTTCCCAGCTGACAGCTGCGCTGCGTTTCAAAAGCGCGGCGCGCGATGGACGCCGCGACGCGCCGCGCCGCCGCGGCGGACGCGACCGCCGCCTCGCGCGCCCACCCTCACCCCGCTCCTCCAATCGCGCTCGACGTCGCCGCGTTCGATCGCTCGTCGCTGACCGTCTACCTCAACGACGCGCTCACGCTCGTGTTCGAGAACCGCCCGGAAGATCCGATCGCGTTCTGCGCCGATTACCTTCGACGCGTCCTCAGGTGCGTTCTATACACTGGTTCCCATACGACCGCGTTCGCGTGGTGAACGCCGATCCTTAAAGACTTTGCCCGGCGCGTCTCTCCGCCCACCCCTTGCGTTCAATCCCCGCCATCGACGCCTTTCAACTCCATCTGACGCCCATGAACTCCACCCCGACATCGCTTCGTATGGAACGACCCTCAGCGGCGCCGGGCCGGTGCCGCGCGCGTACCAGTTCCTCACGCTGTGCCCGCATCACAGGACGGCGTTCATAGACAACGCGGTCGTCGCGTTCGGGGTGCTGGAGAAGGAGCGCGGCGGCGTCAGCGCGGGAGACGCGAAGGCGGTGATGCAAATGCTGTGCGCGGATTTCCCGCGGGAGGTCGCGGTCGCGGTGCTGCGAGCGTTGGGGAGGGGGGACGACGACGACGCGGAGGACGTGGACTTTTTCGAGTTCCTCGGCGGCGTGCGCGCGTGCTTGGCGTTCGAGGAGGCGCTGGGGGAGGTGGAGAGGGCGTTCGCGATGTACGGCGCCGCGGACGGCGACGACGCAGCCGGCGGCGGCGACGGCGGCGAAAATGAAAACGAAAACGTCGTCGACGCGCGCGACGACTCCCGGACGGTGCCCAAGTCCACGCTTCGCGACGTTCTCCGACGCGTCGGCGAAGACGTCGGAAAGCGCGGGGATAAGCGATGGGACGATTTCCGAGCGCTGTCGACGCGCGTCGTCGACGCGATACCCGGGACACGGGTGACGTTTTCGCGGTTCGCGACGGTGGTGTTTCGGGCGATGGCGCCGTCGCCGTCGCCCGCGAGCGGCGGCGGCGGCGGGGTCTGGGACGCGCTCGCGTAGGGTGGTGTTAGGTAGTCGTGTGAACGTAGTATGTACACGTGCGTGTTCGTGTTCGTCGTCAGTTCGTGCGTGTTCGTGTTCGTCGTCAGTTCGTGCGCGTCGCCGCGAGCTCGGCCTCGAGCATGCGACATATCCCACGTAGATACTGAAACCCGATAGACCCGAAGTAGTTTCGGTCATAGCCGATGTCGAAGGCGACGCGAAACCACTTCAGCGCCTCTTTTTTGTCCTCCGCTACACCGCACAGGCCGTGTCGGTAAAGGTTTCCGAGATTGAATGTGCCCATTAGGTGCCCGAGCTCCGCGGCCTTGACGTTCAACTCGAACGCCTTCGCTTCGTCTATATCCACGCCTTCGCCGAGCTGGTAGCACACTGCGAGTAAGTACGTCGAGTCGGCGTGCCCTAACTCTGAAGCTTTTATCAGCCACTCGCACGACTTCCTCCGGTCTTTCTCCACGCCATGGTCGCCGTGCCGATAGCACCTTCCGATCGCGTACATGCAATCAGCATCGCCGCGATCGGCCCCCTTGCGCCACCAGTAGACCGCCTCCGCGTCCTTGTGCTCGGAGTGATGAAACTCGTCACCGAGCTTCTTCAAAGCACTGAGACCACCGCCGCACGGCAACGACGCGTCCGCCTTCTCCGCGTCCCTGAACACCCTGCTCACGGCGGCGAGCGCGATGCGGTCCCTTGGGTTCGGCCCGAGGTTGGAGAAGATCACGCACGCGATGGACCCGTCGGCCTCGAGGGTGGCATGCATCTCGGATCTGGGCGTGGCGGCGGGGGGGGCGCGCGGGGAGTGCGAACTCGACGATATTTTTGCACTATTTTTGTGCGTCCAAAGAAGCCCGACCAGAATTTTGATGAAGTCAAGCGAGTCGCTCGTCGTTGTTTTCGTTCGTCGTCGCGGGCGCGCCTTCCTCGGCATTCGGACGCGCGCAACCGCACGCGAACCGCACTCGCCGCGGGTTCTTCCTCTCCCGCGTCCACGCGAGCTCAGTCCTCGCGCGCTTCGCGTCCGAAGCGCCGGAGACGCGCGCGCGCAGCCGTCGTCGTCTCGCCTTCTCCGCGCGCGAGAATTATTGCCACCTGGACGAATAATTGACAATCGATCGCGCGAGCGAATCTGAACGCGAACGCGCCTGGTGTCATGTCGACGCCGTACCAGTACCCCGCGGCGCCGCAGACCGGCTACGACCAAGGGTATCCTCAGGTGCGCGCGCGTCTCCGGCGTCGAACCCGCGCGCGTCGCGTCGACCCGACCCCCCGTTCGACGACGTCGTCGTCCGTCGACGAAAAGAAATAAGTGAGTGAACGAAAACGCGAGCCCCTTCCTCCCTGACCCCCTCCCCTCCTCCTCCCCCTCAAATCCAATCCAACCCAACCCAGGCCCCGATCAACGTCGCGCCGCCCGACCCGTACGCGTCCCAGGGCTACCCCGCCGCCCCCGCGCCGCCGAACCTCGCGCAGCAGCCGCTGATGCCCGACTACAGGTCGCCCTCCGAACAACATCGCGCGCGGTCGGCGACGGCGACGGCGACGGCGACGGCGTACGACGACCCCTACGCGGGCGGGTACGACGCGATCAACTACCCGAGCATCCCCGCGCTGATCCAGCACTCGCAGCAGCAGAGCGCTCGCGGCGCCGGCGCGGGGGGCTCTCACGGCGATAATAATAATCGATCCTCGGCTTCGTCCCCCGGCCGCGCGGCCAAGCCGAACGAGGTCTCCGGCGCGACGAGCGGCAACGCGCGGTACAAGTGCATGCTCCTCCCGACCGCCGACGGCGCGGACGTCGAGGACGTCGTCTTGCAAGTCGGTCTCGACGGCGTCCGGGTGTACGACTCGAACGGCGTCGCGACGGATGGTGCGTCGCGCGCGTTCCCGCTGGAACGCGTCGCCAGCTGGCGGACTTTGGATCCGACCGTCTTTGTTGTGGTGGTCGTCGCGACCGCGACCGGGACCGGGACCGGGTCCGGCGAGGCGCAGATCGCGCTGTCCTCGGACGAGGCGACGACGACGGCGATGATGGACACGCTCACGACGGGGGCGTTTCAGTGGTGCGAGCTCAGAGGGTTCGACCCGTCCGCGACGATCGAGGACTGCGGCGGGGGCGCGTGGGCGAATAAAAAGGCGCAGCAAAGCGGCGGCGGCGGCGGCGGCGGGTCCGTCGGCGGCGGCGTCGTTCCCCCCACGACCGACCCCGAACGCCCGGCGCCGTCGATCGACTGGAACGACGGCATCGACTACTGCGGCTGGCTCTCGAAGAGAGGCGAGACGATCCAGATGTGGCGAAGGCGGTGGTTCGTCCTCAAAGAGAACAAGCTCGCGTGGTTTAAGAATAACTTTGACCAGCAGAAACAGCCGCGGCATCCGCGCGGGGTCATCGACCTCGCCGCGGTGAACACCGCGTGCACGGCGTCGAAGCACGAGGCGGGAAAGGCGCACGCGATCGAGCTCATCGGAAGCGCGGACGCGGAGAAGCGAGGGTGTAAGTTTTTAGTCGCGGACTCAGAGCGGGAAGCGGACGCGTGGGCCATGGCGATTCACAAGTCGATGTCCGGCGCCGGCGCCGGGTCCGGCGCCGGCGGAGGGCAGCAGAGTTATAACGCGCCGTCCGCGGGCGTTTCCGGCGGCGGCGGTTCTTCTTCCTCCTCGCATCAGCAGCAACGACTGGACGACGGGTCCGGGCTCGGGTCGCAGCTGCACGGAGCGTTCGCGTCCGTGCCGCGGTCCGGAGGAGGGAGGGATCTCAACCCGGACATCGACGTGAGCGTGACGGGGTACACTCCGGGCGGCGGCGGGAGCGGCGGCGGCGGGAGCGCGTGGGAGCAGTTTTACACGAACGAGGGCGTCGCGTATTACGTGAACAACGTCACCGGGGTGACGCAGTGGGAGGCGCCGCGGTAGACGAAGAGACGAGAGTGCGCGGCGGCGGCGGCGGCGGCGGCGGCGTTGTAAGAGAAGAATCTAACGCATCAGTGCTCGTCCGGTTCGAGGTTGGTTTCCCCGCGTTTTTCTCGGGCGGTTCAAAGCGCGCGACGCGGCGCGGTCGACGCCGCCGCGCACCCTTCGCCGCGCGCGCCCATGGCGCGCGTCCTCGCGCGGTGGCTCCCCTGGGTTCGACCCCCCCCGCGCGACGGCGACGACGACGACGCGAGCGGGGAGG
>MDSW01209700.1_pt1 | contig 13213 bp, 14 predicted proteins | sample 811171 | NCBI WGS metagenome assembly MDSW01 (sample SAMN05326641, study PRJNA326480) | marine metagenome | isolation source: seawater | place: Atlantic Ocean: North West | collected 2012 | reverse complement strand
CGGCGCTGGAGCGGTTGGAGGTGAAGGGCGCCGGGAAGAGAGCGGAAGAGACCGCCGCCGCGGCGAGGAGTTGATGACCAGACTGCGATGAAATAAATGCGACAGAAGCACTACGAAGAAAGAAGAACCCGCGCGATCTCGTCACTCGGCCTCCGCGCCGCGGCACGCCGCCCGCCCGCGCGATGCGCCGCCTTTCCTCCTCCCCCCTCCTCGCCCCCCTCGTCGTCGTCCTCGCGCTCGTCCTCGCCGCCGCCCACCCCGCGCGCGCGATCCAGCACGAGTGCAGCGCGTGCAAAGCCGTCGCGCGCGAGCTCTACCATCGTCTGCTCGACGAGGGCGACGTCGACGGCAGGCCGGCGGTCGACCTTCGCCATAGGTTGGACCCGCGCGGGAACCGCGTGGGGAAGGTCGTGCCGTACGTCCAGAGCGAGCTGCGCGCGTACGACGTCCTCGACGGCCTGTGCGACGGGATGAAGGACTACGGCGTCGGCGTCCTCGCGAGCACGCGAGAGGAGGGGTGGGTGAAGCTGCAGGGCGATCGCAGGCAGACCGTGCACATTAATCTAGGCGGCGGCGGCGACGGCGGCGACTCGCTGTCGGACATGCTGGGCGGAAACTTCGCGCAGGCGAAGGTGGAGGCGGACGGGAAGAGGTTGACGGGGTACTGCGGGAGCGTCGTGGACGAGAGGGAGGAGGTCGTCGTGAGGGCGTTGATGGACGGCACGATGCGCGTCGGCACGACGAAGGCGGCGGCGGCGGCGGGAGACGACGCCGACGACGCCGACGACGACGACGACGACGACGCCGACGCCGACGACGACCCGTCGTTCGTCGACATCGTGAGGACGCTGTGCGTGTGGGAGACGCGGAGGAAGAAGTCGCCGTGTCCGGTGGAGGAAGAACTCGGCGCGAAGGGAGAGGGAGAGCTGTGACAGAACGCGAGCTCGCGAGCGCGGCGTGACCCATAACCGATAACCGACCACGTAGTACGATTCGCGCGTACTTTCATACTGTTTGCGCAGTACGACGCTCGGACCAGGGGTACAACTCTCCCGTTCTCCCGTTTTTTCCGTCAGATTGATTCGACGCCGCGCGCCGCGGCGACCGCCACAGCTCACCGCGCGCCCACACCTCGCGCGCGCACGCGACGCGAACGACGCGAACGCGACCGAGCACGTCACATCCGCGCGGCGATTCGAAGCGCGTATCGAGCGCGTCGTCGTCTGCACGCGGCGCGGCATCGCAGATTCGTTCGCGCGGAATAAACGGCACATCGTCGCGATGGACGCCGCGCAGCTCGACGAGTGCGTCGCGCGCATCGCGGAGCGACGGCCGGACCTGACGCGGTTCTCGAACGCGGAGGTGTGCGTGAAGTGGGACGAGTGCCTCGGCGAGGGCGGGTTCTGCACCGCGTATCGCGCGGAGTGGAACGGTGCGTCGTCGCCCCCATCCATCCTATCCCTCGTCCTTCCGCTCGCGATGGCTCGCGCCTCGCGAAATCGCTCCTCTTCGTCCCGTTCCCCCCGCCCCGCGCGGCGACGCTGACGGACCGCTCCCCATCCCCGTCCGCGCGCGCGCCGTCCACGACAGGTCGAGACGTCTGCGCGAGAGTCGTGGACACGGACAGGGTCTCCACCGCGGTGTCCGAGGTCGCGACCGTGGAGGGTGCGTCCTTCCCCCCGCGCTCGATGGCCCCCGATGTCATCAACGCGTTCGGCTGTCCGTCACGGAGCGGACGCGTCGAGAATGATCGAATGCATTTTCATCCGCCGCGCCGCGCGCCCGCCGCCGCGCCCCCCCCCCCGCCTCGTCGCCGCGCCGCCGCCGCGCGCGTCTCTGACCGCCGCCGCCTCCCCCTCCTCCCGCGCGACAGGGCTCCCCGCGATCGCCGCGCGCGTGTACGGGTACACCACGGAACATCGGCCGCCGTCCGCGGATGAAGAAGCCGCGGATGATGACGCCGCGGACGACGCCGCGAAGAAAGACTCGTGCGTCAAACGCCATCGCGGCTGCCTCGCGGTCATCACCGAGCTGTGCCCGCACGGGAACCTCGAGGACTTCATGGTCGCCGAGGGCGCGCCGCTGTCGCCCGCGGTGAAGCTCGACGTCATGCTGCAAGTCGCGGAGGGCCTGGAGCGACTCAAGAGCGCGCGCGTCGTGTGGAGAGACCTCAAGGCGAAAAATCTCCTCGTTCGAGACGCCAAACGCGGCCGCACGGGCGAAGTCGTCAAGCTGACCGTCGCGTTCACCGACTGGGGCACCGCGGTGAAACTCCCGGAGGAGGGCAAGCGCCGGATGACGCTCCACGGGCCGGGCACCGCGGGGTACATCGCCCCGGACACGCGAGGGCCGACGTACGACTACGGCGCGGACATGTGGGCGTTCCTCGTGTGGGCCGCGTCCATGTGCCTGAGAGTGGAGTGCGTCGTGGACTGTCAGCTCGAGGAAGCCATCGCGGAGTTGAAGCTCGAGAAGAAGCTCGCCGCGACGGCGGGGCACGAGGAGAAAGTGGACGGCGTCCTGCGCGCGTTTGAGGTGCGTTCTGTACACTGGTCCCCATACGACCGCGTCGGCGTGGTGAACGCCGATCCTTAAGGACTTTTGCCGGCGTCTCTCTCCGCTCACCCCTCGCTTTCAATCCCCGTCCTCGACGCCTTTCAACTCCGACTGACGCCTATCAACTCCACCCCGACATCATCTTCAAGGCGGACGGCAAGATCGAGGACGGCTGCGAGGCGACGTACGAACTGCTGCGCACGGCGGCGCCGTGGGTGGACGCCGCGCTCCGCTGGACGACGGAGGAGGCTGTCGAGGAGCTCACCGCGTTTCGCGGCGATCACGGTCTCGTGATCGACGTCAGCGCGGTGCAGGAGAGACGGTGCTCGACGCTGCACGCGGCGCGGCCGGCGCCGCCGCCGCGCGAGGAGTTGCCGTCGGCGTCGATCGATCAGGACGCGATGGACGCGCCGGCGACGACGACGCGTCGGCTCGGGCTCGCCGCGGAGTCGCTCCGAGGGCGGAGCGCGGGCGTTGGGCTCGTCGCGCCGACGCCCGGACGGCGCGTGAACGGTGCTGACGTGGACGTGGACGATGACGACGACGTGGACGACGAAGACCCGGCGGTGCGCGCGGTCAAGGGCGGCACCGCGCCGGCGCCGGCGCCGACGCCGAGGGCTCCCGATCCGTACGACTTCGACGCGTCTTTCGGCGACGACGCGGACGTCACGGGGACGGACCTCGAGGTCGACGAAGATGATGACGTGGACGACGATGTGGACGTGGAAGACTACATGGACGAAGAAGACGCCGACGTGGAAGATGACGTGGACGCGGACGAGGATCCGTACGACTCCGAGGAGGAGATTGACGCCAACGCCGCGCGCGCGGCGGCCAACGCCGCCGCCGCCAAGGTGGCGGGCGCGTGGACGGGCAAGCGCGTGAGGAAGTGGTTCGCGCTCGTGGGCGACGACACGCCGTCGCCGCCGCCGCGGAAGCGCGGCAGGGGACGCCCCGCGGCGAAGAAAAAGAACCAGCGACGCCGAGGGGACTGGTACGAGGGCGTCGTCGTGGAGACGCGGGCGGTGAAGAACTACGACCTCGGCGCGTACGAAACCTGCGCGTTCGTGCGGTACGACGACGGCGACGAGGAGGATCTCGTGTTGAGCGAGTGCGCGAAGTGGCTCGTCGACGACGACGCCGCGACGCGCGAGGGCGGCGGCGGCGGCGCGAGGACGGCGGCGGCGAAGAAGGGAAAGAAGAAATCAAAGACGGAGAAGAAACCGACGAGCGCCGCGGGGAGCCGCCGCGCCGCGCTCGGGTCGCTGTCCTCGAACGACGTCGCCGCGAGGAACGCCGCGACGACGCATCAGAAGCGGTACCCGTGGGAGGAAGACCAAGACAACGACCAAGACCAAGACGACGCGCAGGAGAACACCCCGAAGACGCCCGCGGCGAAGGCGAAGAGCCGCCTGGGCGCCGCCGCGGATTACGCCACGGCGGCCAAGGCGGTTGTCAAATCGCTCAGCGCGCAAAAAAATGCGCGCGCGACGCGAGGAGGAAAGCGCACTACTAATACCGGCGTCGTCTTGCCGTCGACGTACTGCGGGAAGGGACGCACGCCGCCGCTCTTCGCGATCAACGCGGTCGAGCTCGACGGCATCGAGCTCGGGTGCTCGAAGTGCCGGTACGCTCGGTACGGCTGCCTGGTGTGTCGAGCGAAGGCGGGCGTGACGGAGACGTTGGCGTTGCCGGCGCCGGGCGCGGGCGGACGCGACGCCGACGCCGGCGCCGGCGCCGGCGCCGGGGGGAAGAGGAAAGCCGCGGCGGCGCCCGCGGCGGCGGCCACCTCGAAGCGACCGAAGACGTCCGCCGCCGCGCGCGCGCCGAAGACGCCGAAGACGCCGAAGTCAACGCGGAAGCTGAAGCCGTCGTCCAGGACGAGGGGCGGCGCGGCGAAGTCGAAGGCGCTTCGCGTCTCTCCGCCGAAATCCGCCGGCTCTGGGTTCAAATCGAAAGCCGCGCCGAGCGAATCCCTCGCCGTCGCGCTCGCGTTGTTCCAAGTCGACGTCGCCGGCGTCCGCACGAAGGAAGACCTCGCGTCTCGCCTCCCGCACGGCGTCGAGCTCGGGTGCTCCAAGTGCCGACACGGCTGGCGCGGCTGCGGCGCGTGTCGCGAACGAGCCGGCGTGTGGCTCCCGCCCGCGGCGAGCTGGGTGCGGAGATACGAGGGGTATCATCACCGCGAGGGCGAGGAGGCGCGCTTCGCGGACGCGTCGATCGCGTCGGGAGCGTTGGCGTTGCCCGCGCCGGGGGACGCGCCGGTTCGCGCGTGAGGGTTGGTCGGAGGGTCGAGGGAAGGGGAGGGCGGCGACGAGACGAAGGACGGACGGACGGAGGGAAGGAAGGAAGCGCGTCGCGATGAGATGTTGAATCGAGACAAACGTCGTCTTCTGCGTCGTCGAAACCAAACCCCGCCCCGTCGTCGCCGCCACCACCACCAGCCCCGCCGCCGCCTCAAACGCCGCGTCCTCGCGTCCGACGTTAAACGTCGCGTCACAGCTTCACCCCGAACAGCGAGAACCCCTTGCTCTGCTTCTCCCCCGACGTCCCCACCGACGTCGCCTGCCCCCGCCCTTGCATCGATTTCAGCGTGCTCGACAGCCAGTCCAACCCCTCGTACAACCCCTCCCCGCGCGTCGCGATCGCGCTCTGGACGTGCCACTTCCGCGCCCGCAACTCGCGCATCCCTAACCCCTCCGCGACCTCCGCGGGGGTGAGGCACCCGCGCATGTCCTGCTTGTTCGCGAAGACGAGGATGGCGGAGTTCCTCATGAACGGGTCGTTGATGATGCTCTCGAACTCCGGGCCGTTCCGTACGAGCGTACGTCGGGGTGGAGTTCAAAGGCGTCAGTTCAAGTTGAAAGGCGTCGAGGTGTGTGCGTCGGGATTGAAAGCGAGGGACCCTGGGCGGAGAGAAACGCCGGGAAAAGTCCTTAAGGAACGGCGTTCACCGCGCGAACGCGGTCGTATGGGGACCAGTGTGACGTAGAACGCACCTCAGCCCTCGCGCGGTCGATGCGATCTCTGTCAAGCGAGTCCACGACGTAGATGAGCCCGTCCGTGTTGTTGAAGTAGTGCCTCCACAGCGGCCGCAGCTTCTCTTGCCCGCCGACGTCCCACACCGTGAACACGACGTTCTTGTACTGCACCTTCTCGACGTTAAACCCGAGCGTGGGGACCGTGGAGAGCACCTCGCCGATGTGAAGCTTAGGGCCATTCCATACGAGCGAACGTCGGGGTGGAGTTCAAAGGCGTCAGATGGAGTTGAAAGGCGTCGAGGGCGGGGATCGAAAGCGAGGTGTGGGCGGAGAGATGCGCCGGGAAAAGTCCTTAAGGATCGGCGAGCACAACGCGTGCGGGGTCGTATGGGGACCAGTGTATAGAACGCACCTTGTACAAGATCGTCGTCTTGCCCGCGGCGTCCAGGCCGAGCATGACGACGCGCATCTCCTTGTTCCCGAACATCTTGTCGAACGCCTTCTTCATGGACGTCACCGCGTTCCCCATGGTGGCGTTGCGATCGACGCGGTGGGAGCGATCGACGAGACGAGAAGGCTTTCGCCGCCTTCCGTCCGGCTCCGCGATCGATTCGAGTCGACCTCGACGGTTCGCCGATGAACGCGCTCCGTCTGTCTTTTCACGCGCGCCGCGCTCGGCCGCGAGATCCGCGTCCGACCGCGCGCGACGACGTGCGCGCGCGCGCGATGGACGGCCCCCGCGCGGTGCGCGCGATCGAAGGAAGCCTGCGCTTCGCGTTCGCGACGATCGCCGGTGTCGCGCGCGCGGACGACTGCGCCGCGCGCGACCCTCCCCCCCGAACGCGGCGGGAAAGAGATCCGACTTGCCGCGGACTGGCAGACTGGAGCTGCGATGCGACGTGGTGTCGGTCACTCCAAACGTTTTTCACCCACCACTCGGTTTCAATATTTGATCGCGTTGCCTTTCAACTGACCGATATTTACCACTAATGACCGTCTTAGCTCTACAGGTACGAAGGTAGCTATTGGGTTTTCGCTCGGGGGCACCGGCGCGACGCCGCCGCGCGTCACAGCGATCCGCGCGTCGTCTCCGCACGCACACGCGCGATCTCCGCGGTAGGCATCGCGATCCACGCGATCCACGCGAACGCACGGCGCATCGCCCCGTCTTCGCGCGTCGTCGCGCGCGCATTCGCGCGGGTTAGGGTTCTCGCGGAGGAAAAAGAAAAAGACCGTCCGTCGTTCGGAGGGGGATCGGATCGATAGATAGACGGGAGTCGCCATGGCGTTCTCCATCGCCGCCGCGGCGTCGTCCGTCGCGCCCGTCGGCGTCCGCTCGCGCAAGCTCGCGACGCCGACGCGCGCGCCCGCGAGAGCGCCGACGTCGTCGCCGCCGCGCGAGATGGCGTCCTTCCGCGGCCTCAAGGCTGCGCCCGTCGGGCTCACGAAAACCGTCGCGTCGCTGCGCGACGCGGTGCGCGCGCAGTCGCGGTCGAACGGCAAAGGCACGCGGTCCGTCGCGACGATGATGCCCATCGGCGTCCCGCGCGTCCCGTACAAGACCCCGAACGAAAACTCGTGGCAGTGGGTCGACATCTGGAACTGCCTCTACCGCGAGCGCATCGTGTGGATCGGCCAACAGATCGACGACGAGCTCGGGAACCAGCTCGTCGCGACGATGCTCTACCTGGACACCACGGATAAATCCGGGAAAGACATCTACCTGTACATCAACAGCGAGGGCGGCGAGGTCGTCCCGACGATGGCCATCCTGGACACGATGAAGCACATCAAGAGCGACGTCGGATGCGTCGGGTTCGGATCCGCGCGCGCGATGGGAGGCGCGTTCTATCTCACACTGGTCCCCATACGACCCCGTTCGCGTGGTGAACGCCGATTCTTAAGGACTTTTCCCGGCGCATCTCTCCGCCCAGGGTCCCTCGCTTTCAATCCCCGCCCTCGACGCCTTTAAACTCCGCTTCTGACGCCTATCAACTCCACAGGGATGCTGCTCGCGTGCGGCGCCAAGGGGAAACGCGCGGCGCTGCCGAACACGTGCATCATGCTGCATCACCCGTCCGGGGCGGCCAGAGGGGCGGCGTCGGATATCAACAACGAGGGGCGGGAGTTACTGAAGATCCGGGCGAAGATTAACGACATGATCGCGGGCGCGACGGGGCGGCCCGCGAGCGAGATTCAGGAAAACATTCGACGCGATTTCCATCTCACCGCGGAGAAGGCTTTGGACTACGGCGTGATCGACAAGGTCTTGTACAAGCGCCGCGGCGTGGGGGCGCGTTAGGACGCGACGTGAATGACATGACGCGGGGAGACGAGATGGGGTGGTAATTACAATTACGCGCGGGATGAGGCGCGAGGTGCGTCGCGCGCGGCGGCGGCGTGTTCTTATTAGTGATTGATGTCGTCACGCACGAGGAGCTGCTGTGCTGTAATTTTTCGTCGCACGCGAAAAATCGATCGGTCGCACCACGTAGTACGCGATCCGTCGTACTCCGTATGCCTTTTTAGTCTCCTTCGAGGTCACCTTATCTTCAAAATTAGACCGTCGTCGACGAGTCCTTTTCCTCGAGTGACGTGTTCGATCTCTCGCGCTCGCCTCGCTCGTACACCTGTCAGTCTCATCGCGCGTCGTCGCCGCGCGCGCGGACACACCTCCGAGCGCCGCGCGTGCAGACGCGCGCCCTCGCGACTCCGCCCACCCCACGCACGCGAAACGCGCCGGGCGTTCGCGGGAAGACACGGAAAGGAAAGGAAAAGGCGCGCGGACGAGATGTCGGCGTGCGCGCGCGCGTGCCTCGGCGTCGCCGCGACGAGAGGCTCCCCCGCGGCGACGACGAGCGGTGGATCCGAGGTCCTCGGATCGAGCGCCATCGCGCCCGCGCGCGGCGCGCGCGGCGGTCGCGCGAGCGTCGCGCCCTCGGGCGCGAGCGCGCCGCGCGGCGCCGTCCTCGCGCGCGCGTCCGGCGCGACGACGAGCTCCTCTGGCGGCTCGTCTCGCGCGGCGAGCGTCCACCACCATCGTGTCGGCCTCGCCACCGGCGGGGCGACGACGACGCTCGGCGCTCGGCGGCGTCCGGGCGCGCGAGCGCGCGCGGTCGCGACCCCGCGCTCGCAGCCGTCCATCGACGAGATGGACATGGACCCGGAGCACGTCCAGTTCGCGAGCATGGACGAGCTCGACCACAGGTGCGCGCGCGCGGGAGCGCGCGCGATCGCGCGTCGCGTCGCTCGCGGCGAGACACGTAACCCTGGCCCGTCGTCGCTGGCGCGCCCGATCTCTGCTCCAAATCCACGCGCGGTATAAATAAATTCTGACGACTGAATAATCCATCCTTCCGTCTCCCCCCCATCTCCCTTCCTCTCTCCCCTCTGCGCCGCAGCTCTAGCATGGACTGCAAGGACGGCGTGTGCTCGATGGACATAGACGCCATCACCGCGCCCGTGATGGCGGACATGGAGCAGATGCGCATGAACCTGCGCGACATCGTCGGACGGAAGAACCCGCTGCTGCTCGCCGCGGCGGATCAGATCTTCGGCGCGGGGGGCAAGCGGCTCCGACCGGTGCTCGTGTTCCTCGTCGCGCGATCGACCGCGCAGCTGATGGATATGCCGGAGATCACGGACCGGCAGCGGCGACTCGCGGAGATCACGGAGATGATTCACACCGCGTCGCTCGTGCACGACGACGTGTTGGACGATTGCGACACGCGGAGAGGCGCGCAGGTGCGTTCTATCTCACACTGGTTCCCATACGACCCCGTCGGCGTGGTGAACGCCGATCCTTAAGGACTTTCTCTCCCGGCGTTTCTCTCCGCCAATCACCCCTCGCTTTCAATCCCCGTCCTCGACGCCTTTCAACGCCAACTGACGCCTTTGAACTCCACCCCGACGTTCGCGCGCAGACGATTCACACGCTGTACGGGACACGCGTCGCGATTCTCGCCGGGGACTTTCTCTTCGCGCAGTCGTCGTGGTATCTCGCGAATTTGGACAACCTCGAGGTGATCAAGCTCATCTCGCAAGTCATCGCGGACTTCGCGGACGGGGAGATTTCCCAGGATGGCGCGCTGTTCAACTGCGACGTGACCCTAGAGGGGTACCTCGAGAAGTCGCATAACAAGACGGCGTCGCTCATCGCGGCGAGCTGCAAATCCGCGGCGGTGTTCTCCGAAGTCAGCGAGGACATCAAGGTGGACATGTACGAGTACGGGAAGCACCTCGGCCTCGCGTTTCAGGTCGTGGACGACATCTTGGACTTCACGCAGACGGAGGAGCAGCTCGGGAAGCCGCAGGGGCAAGACCTCGCGAGCGGGAATCTCACCGCGCCGACGATCTTCGCGCTGCGACGCGACGCGTCGCTTCGCGCGCTGGTGGAGTCGCAGTTCAAGACCGAGGGCGACCTGGAGAAGGCGATCGCGATCGTGAACGAGGTTGGGATCGAGGACGCGCGGACGTTGGCGAGGGAGGAAGCGGACATGGCGCTCGCCGCGTTGAAGGGGCTCCCGGAAGGAGAGGCGAAGCAATCGCTGGTGGACATGGTGCAGTACATCCTCGAGCGCATCTACTGACCGCCGACGGTCGGACGACTACGAATACGGTACAGTACGTGAGTTGCCGCGTGAGTCGCCGCCGTCGCGCGACTGACGCGCGCGGTGCGTCGCGTCGCGTCGCGTCGCGTCGCGTCGACTGTTTTTTCACTCTAATATAAGTAGACGAGCGAAAGTCTTCGCGGACGGGTTGGATTTTTTGGGGGGCGGGGGGAAGGGAAAGGACGGGGGGGAACGGGGGAGCGTTGGCGGATGAATTTGTTTTTAAATAAAGAACCACACGTGGCGTGTGTTCCATGATCAGACGGCGCGACGACGCGCGCCGTGCGACCCCGGGCGAAGTTCTTTTTTCTTTCTCTTCGCTCGGGGTGCCGCCGCCCCCCTCTGTGTATTACTTTCGTACTTCTCACTCGCGTCTCGCCTCACGCCGCCGCGGCTTCCTTGCGCGCTTTTTGCTTCGTCATCACGCGGTTCAGACGCTTCGCGATGGAATCTCGCCGCGACGCCCCGCCCCCAACCCCGCCCCCGCCCCCGCCCGGGGCGTACGGCGACGGCTTCGCGTGCGCCTTCTCCGCGGTCGCCGCCTTGGCCGCCTTGGCCGCCTTCTGGCCGCCTCTCGGTCGGTCGCTCCCTCCTCCTCCGTTCTTCGCGACGTTCTCGTGCACGGGGCTCAGACACCCGTTCGGTGCCCCGATCGCGGCGTTGACCCCGCCCGGCGGGGACACGCTCCGCGATGAACCGCTCCGGTCGCTGATCGAGTCGTCGATCGAGTCCACCTCTGCTAGGTTCAGCTCCGAGACGTCGTACTCGAGCTCGAACCCGCCGCCGCCGCCGAATGAATGTTTCCGCGAGTGCTTATTACCCCCGTTCGCGACAACGCCGTTGCTCTCCGTGGCTCTCGCCCTAGCCGCGAGCGCCTCGGCTTCGATGCGAATCGCGCCGAGCGGGACGACGGAAGCGCCGTGGCCGTCCGTCGCGAGCGTCGTCGTCTCCGACTGCTTTTTCCCCTTTTTCCCGTTCTTCTTGCTCTTACTGCTCTCCCAATCCCGCGTCAACGCCCGGTACCGCGCGTCCAGCTGGGATATCCCGCAGTTCTCCGGCAGATCCAAATCATCCTCGTCGACGATATTCGCCCTCGTCTGAAGCAATCGCATGAGATACTGTATCGTCTGCCGCTGGTCCTCGATGAGCTTATCGCGCGCGTCCAACGCGAGGTTGTCGTAATCCGCCGCAACCGCGAGCGCCGCGCGCGCGTGTAGAACCGCGAGATCGCTCGCGCTCACGGGCGCGGCGGCGGCCCGTGAGCCGCCCGTGCTCGGGCGGCTGCTCGACCGCGACGACGCCCCGGCACCGGAGTGAGTGATCATCGCGACGTCGACCGCCAAATTCACCGGCGCGAGCGCTTCCAGCGCGGACGCCGCGGCTGCGTATTTTTTGGACGCGCGTCCCACGTTTGGCGTCGACGGTTCCGGCTCGTGCATGCTCTCGAGGAGCACCCTCTGCGCTTTCGCGCACGCGTCCGTCGCCTCCGCGAGCTCCTGCGCGAACTTCTCCACCTCCTGCGCGGACATGTACGTGGAGGTCGCGCTGTTCTCCGGGCTCGACTGCGACTGCGACTGCGACGCGTGCGAGGTCGTTCCCCGGCCGTTGACCCCGGTGACGCCGCCGCCCGCCGTCGAAGACCCCCCCCCGGTGCCGGTAACGCCGCCTCCGCCGCCGTTACTCAGCCTCGACACCTCCGCCTTGAGCTCCCTCCTCTCCTCCTGCAGCGCGTCGATCATCCGCTGGTACTCCGCGATGTGCGTCTCCACGGTCCCTCTGTTCTCTTGCACGAGCGTCTTGATCTCCTTCGCTCGATCCGCGTACTTCAACGTGTTCACCGTGTGTTCGTACTGATGGCTTGATCCGCTCACCGTGGCCACCATCACCGTCCGCGAGTTCCCGCAGAGACCGTCCTTCAGAATCCGCGTGAGCTTCGAGTCGCGGAACGGCACGAACACGAACCCTTTCTTCTTCCGCTTGCCCAGCGCGTTGATGCAGTTCGCGAGCGATAAGAGCGACCTGTTGATGTTGGCGCCGTCTCGGAGCTGTTGCCCGCGGTTGTTCGTCTCCGACGCCCGCTCCGCGCCGGCGAGGTCCACGAGCGCGAGCTTGCCCGTGCTGAAGCTCTTGCAGTAGTGGTTGCGCTCCGAGCGCGTGACCCAAATCTCCAGGACCGCGTGCGAGCGCGACGACACCGCGTTCGCGCCCGTCTCTTCCGTTTTCCTGCGCGCGTTTCCCTCCCGCAAGAGCGAGAAAATTTGTCTCTCGTCCTCAACCTTGACGTGCGTGAGACCGCTCACCGTCGGTCCCTTCTCCGGGTCTTCCCTCAGCTCGAGCGCGCCGCTGTTTGGCACCAAGAGATCGTACACGAGCTCGTTGTACACCTCCGTGTACGAGCACTCCACGGTGTAGTCCTTATCGTGCGAATCTCGCGCGATGTATCGAAACACGTCGCGCAGCGACAACACCATCAGCCCGGGGTCCGTCTGATGAGGGTCGTTCCATACAAAGAGCGATGATGTCGGGGTGGAGTTCATAGGCGTCAGTTGGAGTTGAAAGTCATCGAGGGCGAGGATTGAAAGCGAGGGATGGGCGGAGAGACGCTCCGGGAGAGAAAGTCCTTAAGGAACGGCGTTCACCACGCCGACGCGGTCGTATGGGAACCAGTGTGAGATAGAACGCGCCTGGTCGCCGACCATCGTGTGCGTCTTCCCGCTCCCCGTCGCGCCGTACGCAAACACCGTCGCGTTCGTCCCGCGCAACACACCCGCGATGAGCGGCAACACCGTCCCCGCGTACACCTGCTCGTTCGACGCGTCGCCGTCGTACGCGTTATCGAACACGTACCGGCGTTCCCTCTTCCTCACGCCGGCGGCGACTTCTTTCCTTCGCGTCGGCTTCGGTTCCATACAAAGCAATGTCGGGGTGGAGTTCAAAGGCGTCAGTTGGAGTTGAAAGGCGTCGAGGCCAGGGATTGAAAGTGAGGGGTGGGCGGAGAGACACGCCGGCAAAAGTCCTTAAGGATCGGCGTTCACCACGCCGACGCGGTCGTATGGGAACCAGTGT
>MDSW01037928.1_pt1 | contig 13216 bp, 13 predicted proteins | sample 811171 | NCBI WGS metagenome assembly MDSW01 (sample SAMN05326641, study PRJNA326480) | marine metagenome | isolation source: seawater | place: Atlantic Ocean: North West | collected 2012 | reverse complement strand
TGATGATAAATATTCACCAAGACTAATTTATACAACATTATTAGGATTAATTTTTGGCTTACTTTTTTCTATATTCATATCATTAATTCTAATTATAAGAAAAGAACTATAGAAAATTTCATATATATGAAGATATAGTTATGAATTCTAAAATTATCCTTAATTATTTAGATAGAAATATTTTAAAAAATTCAGTATATCTTTTTTTTGGTGTAGTTTTATCACATTTGATTACCCTGGGAATCTTACCGATATTAACACGACTTTTTAATCAAGAGCAATTTGGTTTTTTTGCAATTTATATTAGTGTTTTTTCAGTCTATACAACTATTATTTCTGCTAGATATGAATATGGAATTGTTTCAACAAAGATAGCAAAGCATGCAAAGGGGTTAGTTTCTATATGTATTTTAATAGCATTAATAATGTCTTTGGTGTTTTATGTTATATATTTAGCAACACCATTAAATAAATATTTTTCTCTTCAAGACCACACATATTTACTGTATGTTTTATTAATTGTTTTTTTTGCACAAGCTGTTTATCAAGCCTCTGATTTTTGGTTGAATAGAAATAAAAGATATATCATCATGTCAATTAATAGAGTTCAAATGGCTTTTTTTATTGGACTTTTTCAAATTATCTTTAGCTATTTTTCACTAATTGGTTTGGTTATAGGTGACATCGTCGGAAGAGTAGTTACAGCAATTTCTGTATTTTTGAACTCAAAGATAAGACCCCCTAAACTTAACAAAATAAAATCTATTGCGTTACTTAGGAGATATAGAGAATTTCCTCTCTTTCAAGCACCTACTGCACTTTTAAATGCAATTTCATCTAATTCTCCAATATTTTTTATTGGTTTTTTTTATGGTGTTGAATTTGCTGGTGCGTATATCTTGGTTGTTAGAGTATTGGGAGCTCCAGTGGCTCTTTTATCACAGTCAATTGGTAAAGTTCTATTTCAAAAGATATCAGATTCATATAGAAATTCTTCTGAAACAATTTTTAGAGACTTTGTAGTCTTTTCAATAATTCTAGCAATAATTAGCTTCTTTTTTTGTATGCCAATATTTTTATATGGAGATATTATTTTTGGATATATATTTGGAAGTGAATGGTTTGTAGCAGGAGAATATGCAAAGATCTTATCCATTGCTTTTTTTGCAACAATTTGTGTATCTCCATTAACCTTAATTCTTATTGCAATTGATAAAATCAAAGTGCTTTCAATATGGCAAATTTTTCATTTCTTTTTAACGATTATAATTTTGTTTATTGGATCACATTTTAATTTCAAAATATTTTTATATTTATATTCTATTAATCAAGTCTTTATATATCTTTTATGTATAATTTTGATTGGCTATCAAATTAGAAAAATCTCCAAAGATGAACTTAGCAATTAATTTAACAAGATATACTTCATTTTTATTTATATATTTTTTAATTTTTGCCTCTTTATCATTAATTTATTTCTATAAAATTTCGCCAGTATTTGGAGGACAAAATTTTGGCATTTCGATTAATATACTAAAGCTGTTTGAATCAATAATAATTTTAGTTTTATTTACCATTTTCTTACCAAGAAAAGTTGATAAACCAAGTGATTTCTTAATTCACCTTCAAATGCTTTTTCCAATTTTACCAATGTTGACTTTATATTGGATTGCCAATGAGCCAAGAGAGTATATGTATATTATTTTAATATCAGTTCTTTTAATAATCTTTATTTGTGAGAACTTAAAACTTAAACCTATAAAATCGAATTTTTTTACATTAGATTCTTTTCAGTTTTTATTACTATCATTCTCCTTAATTGTTATTTTACTGATTATCAGCTCGGGCGGCGGATCAAACATTAACTTTGATATAAATAGGGTCTATGAGTATAGATCAGATGCAGCTGAAAGCATAAATCCTATATTTGGGTACCTAAATCCAATTATTTCAAAAGTAATTTTACCCTTATCACTTGTACTTAGCTTGTACACGAAAAATAGTTTTTTTGCCATTACAGCTTTTTTATTCCTACTACTCTTTTTCGGTCTAACATCTCATAGATCAATATTATTCTATCCTGTAGTAGTTACAGCTATTTTTTTACTATGTAAATTTAAGAAGTCTATCCATTTGCTACTTTTAGTATATTTTTTATTAATCGCTATTTCTTTTTTATCAAGTTATTTTTTAGATGAAGTAAATCTAATTTCTTCATTAATAATAAGAAGAGCATATTTTATTCCAGCAAATTTAAATTTTATATATTTTGATTTTTTTTCTCAGAACGATTATTTATTTTGGGCTGAAAGCAGAATTAGTCTTGGTTTGGTATCAACCCCATACTCAGTAGATATTTCAAATTTAATTGGCTCTCAATACTATAATTCAATTGAAACTAACGCAAATACTGGCTGGCTAGGAAGCGGTTATATGAATGCAGGATTTATCGGAATATTTTTTTACTCTTTCCTTATTGGCATCATTTTAAGTTACATAAATTCTTATAGTAAATTTATCGACAACAGAATTTTGATAGCAATATCTACTCCCATAATTATGCAATTATTTACTTCTTCTGATTTACCAGCCACGATGCTTAATCATGGATTTATAGTATTATTGTTCTTATTACTTTTTTTTAGAACAAAAAAAATATAATCATAATTTTAAAGATTTCACGATGAAAAAAAATATATTTATTAGTCTATAATGTATCAGTAAATCACACTTATCAAAGATGCAAATTTTACATTTATCAAGTGCACATAATCGTTTTGATACCAGAATATATATTAAGCAATTACTGAGCTTAAGAAAAAGATTTAACAAGATTACTTTGATAGTCGCAGATGGTAAGGGTAACGAAAATCATGAAGGAATAAAAATTCTTGATGTTGGAAATTCAGGAAACAGATTTAAAAGGTTTTTTATAACCCCCCTTTTAATTTTTATAAGAGCAATTAAGGAAAAACCTCATATAGCTCACCTTCATGACCCAGAATTATTATTGATAATTCCTTTATTAAAATTATTCAGGATAAAAATAATTTTTGATAGTCATGAGCATTATAAATCAATCATAATGGAAAGAAGCTATATAAATAAATATGCAAGAAGATTGATATTATTCTTGTATTCAATTACCGAAAGAGTTTTTTTGATACCAACTAGCTTGATAGTGGCTGCAAATCCATATATTAAAGAAAATTTTGCTTGGCATGAGAATGTTGAATTAATTACAAATTTTGCAAAAAAAGAAGACCTATATTTACCTATACAAAAATTTAAGTCTAGAAATGAAGTTTCTTATGTAGGAGGAATGTCTAAAGAGAGAGGTATACTCGAAGTCATTCAAAGCGTAGTTGACATTGACATACCAATTCATTTAAATCTGATAGGATTTTTCTCTGAAAAAGATACAGAAATATTAGCTAATAAATTAGCTCAAAAAAATCCAAAAAAAGTTACTTTTTGGGGAAGAAAAGACAGGAATGCGGTTAGAAATATTCTAAAAAATTCTTTAGCTGGTATTGTTACATTTCATCCTTCTCCAAGTCACTTAAATGCGTATCCTAATAAGATGTTTGAATATTTTGCTATGGGATTGCCAGTGATTTGTTCAAATTTTCCTATGTGGGAAGAATTTTTGGATTATCAAAAGTCTGGATATAGTGTTGATCCATTATCCAGCGACTCAATCAGCAATGCTATCATAAGATTATATAATAATCAGGACCTTGCATATCAGAAAGGTAAATATGGGCAAGAACTTTTTCTTCAAAAGTACAATTGGGAGTCTGAAGAAAATAAGCTTATAAATTTATATGAAGGATTAATGGTTTGAGGATAAAAATATCATCTATTGTTGGAGCCAGGCCTCAGTTTGTTAAAGCTGCTATGGTCTCAAAAGCCTTATTGAATTCTGATATAGATGAAAATATTATTCATACCGGTCAGCATTTTGATAAAAATATGTCTGAAATTTTTTTTGAGGAAATGTCTATACCAAAACCATCCGTAAATCTGGGTATTGGAGGAGGAACTCATGGTGAAAATACTGGAAGGATGATAGAAGGAATTGAAAAAATATTAATAGATCAAAAGCCTGATTTTGTATTAGTTTATGGGGATACTGATTCAACTTTGGCTGGTGCACTTTCTGCAGCTAAGCTTCATATTCCAATAGCTCATGTTGAGTCAGGTCTAAGATCATTCAACAGAAAAATGCCAGAAGAAATTAATCGAATACTAACTGATCATCTATCTAATATTTTGTTTGCTCCTTCAGAGAATGCTGTATTTAATTTAAAGAATGAAGGAATTAAAAAAGAATCAATTCATTTTGTTGGAGATATCATGTATGACGCGACATTACATTTTGCAGCTTTAGCTGAAAAAAATAGTGACATATTAAATCAGCTAAATATTAAATCAAAAGAATATATGCTTGCTTCTATTCATCGTGCAGAAAATACTAATAATCTTGAAAGATTAAATGCAATAGTGTCAAGCTTTAAGTTATTTGAAGAAAAAATTATATTTCCGGTTCATCCACGAACAAAAGAATTTCTTAAAAAGTTTAAAATAAAGCTCCCTAGAAATGTTATTGAAATAAAACCAGTTGGATTTATTGACATGGTAATGCTCGAAAAAAATTCTATGTTAATTGCAACTGACTCTGGAGGTGTTCAAAAAGAAGCGTTCTTTCATAAAATTCCTTGCGTAACTTTGAGAGATGAAACAGAGTGGGTTGAGTTAGTTGAATCAAATTGGAATCAGCTAGTAACTCCATCTAGTGCAAGTCAAATTGCAAAAACATATGAAAAATCTATTAGAAGTATTGGCTCAGATATATATCCATACGGTAATGGAGATACTGCAGATTTGATCAGGAACATTTTAGAAAAAATAAAGTAATGAATATTTGGATACTTGTTTTAGGAGAGCCCATTTATTCTGATGCTAAAAATATACGCCTTCACAGAGCTGGTAATTTATCAAAATACTTAATTAATGCAGGTCACAATGTCACTTTTTGGACATCAAATGTTGATCATGTGAAGAAGTCTTTGCGATGTAAAAAAACAACTATTAAAAAGATTAATAAAAACCTCAGCATAATTTTGCTTGCAGGAGGTCTATACAAAAAAAATGTCTCTTTTGCAAGAATTTTTCATAATGTAAAGGTAGCAAAAGAGTTCAAAAAATTGGCAAAAAAAATAGAAAAACCCGACATCGTTATTACAAATTATCCAATAATTGAGCTCTCAAATGCTGCAGTAGTCTATAGTAAAGAAAATAATATTCCATCAATAGTAGATATTAGAGATTTTTGGCCTGATATTTTTTACGAAACTCTTCCTAATGCACTGAGATTCCTTGGCGATTTAATTTTTTGGTCATGGAAAAGAAAAGCAAAAAATATTATAAAAAATGCAACAGCTGTCACAGGCATTACAGATGAATATATAAAATGGGCAAGAAAAAAAAATAATCAAAGCATGCAGGAGATAGACAAATCTTTTCCGCTGGCATATGAGAAAGTTACTTTATTTCAATATAAAGATATTTTTCTAAAAGAAAATAATATTGATCCAAAAAAAGATAGTATTTATTGTTTTTTTGGAAATTTAAGCAAAAGAATAGAACTTGAAACAATTGTTTTGGCAGCTAAAATTTTAAATAACAACAAGAATAATCAAATTAAATTTGTTATTTGTGGCGTTGGAGAGCAATTAAAATATCTTCAAGAACAATCAAAAAAATGTCCGTCCATAATTTTACCTGGTTGGATTAACAACGATGAAATAAATACTTTAATGGAAATATCTAAAGCAGGAATATTGCCATATCCATCCACATTAGATTTTATGAAATCATTTCCAAACAAGGTTGGAGAATATTTAAGTAAAGACTTGCCGATTATTTCTAGTGTCCAGGGTGAAATGAAATCATTGTTAGAAAATTGGAATTGTGGCATAACATATGAAAATAATAATCCAAATTCTTTAATCAATGCTATAAATTTTATTGAAGGTAATGAAAGTGAAAGAAAAATAATGACAAATAATGCGAAGGAATGTTTTAAAAAGAAATTTGATTCAAAAACAGTTTATGGGAATTATGTTTCATTTATAGAGTCATTTAAAAAAAATGAATGATAAAAAATTTAGGATAAGAGGCTCAGCATTTAAATTCATAATCAAAGCTACAAAACTATAAATTAAATTTTATATGGGATAATATACTTAAAAAAATAATCTAAAAATGAAAAAAAGTCTCAAGGGTTTATCAAATCCAAAAATGTTTCATGAAATTCCTATAATTGAAGGTATTGATGATAACACTCTTAAGAGAATGCTTAAGTCAATGATTATCATAAGAAGATCTGAACAACAGCTTGCATTTGCAAGAAAAGAGGGCTTGATTGGAGGTCCGGTGCATCTTGGTGCAGGACAAGAAGCTATTGCGGTTGGAATATCTCAGTTTATTCAATCTTCAGACAGGGTCTTTGGGGCGCATAGATCACATTCACATTTATTGGCTTTAAATCCAGATTTTTATAAATTATTTGCCGAAGTTTTGGGCAAAGATACTGGCTTTTCTAAAGGTATGGGAGGGTCGATGCATTTGTATGATCAATCAAGTGGATTTTATGGATCTGTACCAATTGTTGCTGGCACAGTTTCTCTTGCAGTTGGAGCTGCTATGGCTGCAAAAATGAAAGGTACAAGTGATATTGGACTTGTATATATTGGTGATGGTGCAGTTGAGGAGGGCGTAGTTCATGAGTCTTTTAATTTAGCTAAAATTTATGATGCTCCAATATATTTTGTAATAGAAAATAACCTATTTGCAAGCCATATGCATATATCATTAAGACAAACTAATGATATGACCTCTAGATTTGCAATAGCAAATGAAATTCCCTACAAACTAGTTGATGGAAATGATGTATGTGCTGTCTACAAAACTGCTAAAGAACAGATTTCAGATATTAGAAAAGAAAAAGGACCAAGATTCCTTGAATTAGTAACATATCGGCATTATGGACATGTAGATTGGAGAGATGATATTGATGTTGGTGTTGAAAGATCCTTAGACGATGTTGAAAATTGGAAAGCAAGAGATCCAATAAAAAGACTTTCTAGGGCAATGATCAAAGAAAATAAATGGAGCTTAGAAGAAGAAGAACAATTTATTAAAAAACTTGATGAAGAGATAGTTGAGGCATGGGATAAAGCAATGAGTGATCCATATCCGGACAAAAAAGCAACATTAGATTATGTATATGCAAAAAATATAGAAAAAAATGAAAAAATTTAATTACGGAACAGCAATTCTTTCTGGTTTTGAATATTTGCTTGATAACTATTCTGAAACTTTTGTCATAGGTCAGGGTTTGTGGAGTCCTTGGTATGTAGGGAACTCTATGACAAATCTTGATCAAAAATATGGAGCTAAAAGAATTATTGATACACCCGTCTCAGAATCGGCATGTACTGGAGCAGCAGTAGGTGCCTCTTTGGCAGGCATGAAGCCAATTGTTGTTCATCCTAGGATGGATTTTATGCTTTACGCAATTGACCCAATTGTTAACCAGGCTGCTAAGTGGTCTCATATGCTAGGGAGGCAATCTAATCCTGGCGTAACCATAAGATCTATAATTAATAGAGGTGGAGAACAAGGCGCTCAACATTCTCAAGCTCTTCATGGATGGTTTGCCCATATTCCTGGACTACGAGTAGTTATGCCATCAACAGTATCAGATGCAAGAGATTTATTAATTGCATCTGTTTTATGTCCAGATCCTGTGATATTTATAGATGATAGATGGCTTTATGATCAAGAAGCTGAGCTTTCGCCAATACAAGAAATAGCCCTTGTTGATCAAAAGCCGATCGTTTCGATTGAAGGTAGCGATATTACGATTATAAGCTCTGGACATACATCTTTATTATCAAGACAGGCTGCCGAGATTTTAAAAAATGAAAATATTTCTGCAGAAGTTATAGACGTAAGAGTACTAAATCCATTTCAAATTGAAGATATTATTTTATCAGTTGAAAAGACCAGAAATCTTCTTGTAGTAGATTCTGGAACTTTAACTGCAGGATTTTCTGCAGAAATAATTGCAAAGGTAGTTGAAAATATTTCCAATAATTGTCTTTTAAATAAACCCAAGAGGCTAGCATTACCTGATGCTCCTGCGCCAACGTCTAGAGTTCTAGAGAAAGAGTATTACTTAGACACAAAAGACATAGTCAATGTAGCAAAAGAAGTTTTAGATATTAAATAATAGCTCATCTACTCTCAACAATAATATCTGTTCCAGGAGGTGGGTAAGGATAGAGTTTTTTCTTTCTCTTTGATATTTCTATAACTTCTTCTTCAACATCAAGTCTTATAAGTATTTTAGCTATTTTAGCCAGAGCACGTTCTTTGGAAAAAATAGCTACCGCAGTTAAAAATATCAATTGAATATCAAGTTTTAGAGACTTATTTTCAATATATATTAGCCCTAATCTGCTTTTCCATGGCCTTATTAACTGATTGTATGCTATATCCGGATCTAATTTATCAGCAAGAATGTCACCCTCATCAGAAAAAACAATAGATGATATATCGGTAATACCAGGTTTCACAGAAAGCAATTTGTTTTCTAGGTCAGTATATAGATCTGTTTCTCTTTTTACATTTGGTCGAGGTCCAACAAGGCTCATATCGCCTTTTAAAACATTCCAAAGTTGACTTAATTCATCCAGTTTAAATTTTCTGATTACATTACCAATTTTAGTAATTCTTATATCGTTTTTACTTGTTGAATCAACACCTGATGTATCCGCATTTACAATCATTGACCTCAGTTTTATCATTTTAAATTCTGCTTTATCTTTACCAACGCGAACTGGAATGTAGAAGGGGGACTTAAAATCCTGCATCCATACCAATAAGGCTACTGGAATAAGAATTGGCGAACTTAATATAAGTCCAATCAATGAAACAGAAAAGTCAAATATTCTCTTCAAAATTATTTTCTATAAAATTCTTCGACCTTATCACATACATAATGAACATCGTCATCGCTTACAAATACATTCATCGGTAACATTATGCATCTCTTAAAAAATTTTTCTGTATTAGGACATGTTTGACTAAAGCCAAGATTTTTAAATTGATGTATGGCTATACCACCCCACTGAATTAAAGTACCAACACCATTTTCTTTTAAAAAATTTTGAAGCTCATTTCTATTATCAGCTTGCAATTCATAATTTTGATATGTATCAAAATTATCACCATTATCTATTGGAGCAGCGGGTAATTGAAGTTCATTTATTGTCTCAAGTCTGTCTTGATATATTTGTGCAACTTTTCTTCTTCTCTTAATTACTTTGTCATAGGTTTTCAATTTAAAGCTTAAGATGGCAGCCTGGATGTTATCAAGACGCGAGTTTCTACCCCATCTTTTGACTTCTCCATCAATATCTCTTCCATGATCATGAATTTGATACATTTTATGATAAAGGTCTTTATCGTTTACGAGAATCCCTCCAGCATCACCAAGACAGCCTAAAACTTTTGCAGGAAAGAAGCTAATGTCAGATGCCAAACCAAATGTCCCAGCATGTTTTCCTTTATATCTTGAACCCAAGGCTTGAGCTGCATCTTCAACAATAAATAGGCCTTTTTTATCTGCAATCGTTTTAATTGAATCCATATCACAAACTCTTCCATTAAGTTGCGTGGGCATAATTCCAACAGTATTTTCTGTGATAGCATTTTCAATTGCAGATGAACAAATTAGATTATCATCATCCTTAATATCTACAGGTATCGGCTTGCCTCCTGCAACTTTTATTGCTGAAGCAGTTGCTAACATAGTATGAGATGAGATTATAATTTCGTCACCAGGATTAATTCCAATAGCTTCAAGAAAGATCTCCATACCATCTGTAGCATTTCCTACACCAATTGAGTAATTAGTTTCGGCATACTCGGCAAGCTCATTTTCAAAATCAAATACTGCCTGTTGAAGAATAAAACCACCTGTAGAAGAGACACTGTCGATAATTGACAAGAAATCATCTCTGTCATCAGTCCATAATCTTGGATATTCAAAGAAAGGTACAGTCTTGGTTGTCATAAAACATCCTTAATATAATAGAAATTATATTTGAAATTAATATTACGAATTTTACACTTTTTCTGATTTTCATTAAACCGCCTTACCAAAATTAATCATCTATTCTAAAATAGAATCTATGATTACATTTAAAAAACAAAGTCAAGACCTGCCATATCTTAAATTCAGGAAAGAATACGATAGGGCTTTATACGCAGATCAAAAGATAATTGAAGCAATATCTGTTTCATCTTTCTGCAAATCAAATAGTATTGTTGATTCGAGATTCGTAAATTTAAAAATAGTTGACGACACGGACTTTATATTCTTCTCCAATTATGAGTCTCCGAAATCAAAGCAATTTATGTCTCATAATCAGGTTTGTGTAACAATATTTTGGAATACTACAAATGTTCAAATAAGAATGAGGGCTGATATTGAGAAAACTACTAAAGAATTTAATAATAAATATTTTTCATCTAGATCGCCAAAAAAGAATGCATTAGCTATTAGCTCAAATCAATCTAATAGAATTGATTCATATCAAAGCGTAGAAAAAAGATTCAAAGAAGCCGAAAGAACTGAAGATTTAAATAAATGCCCTAAATATTGGGGCGGTTTTGTATTTAGACCATACTATTTTGAATTTTGGAAAGGCCACGATAGTAGATTGAATAAAAGGCAGGTATATGAATTGCAAAATCAAAAATGGGTTAAATATTTTTTGCAACCATAGGATTCATAAAAAAAGATTGCGTAAATAATCAATTAGTATAGAATCATAGACAAATTATGTTAAAAAATAACAAATTTAATACGACCTTAAATATTGCATCTCATATTTAATGAATTTACTTCTTATTTAATATATTTCCTAAAGGTATTCATATAGTTTCTCAGAAAAAAAATAGAACTCCAATAAATGAACAAATAAGAGCAGATGAAGTTATGCTCATATTGTCTGATGGTAAAAAACATGGCGTGATTGATTTTTCTGGTGCTCTGAAACTTGCTAAGGATTCATCTTTAGACCTAGTTCAAGTTTCTCCCGCAGATGCTATTCCAGTGGTTTGCAAGCTTTTAGATTATGGAAAATTTTTATTCGATAAGAAGAAAAGCTCATCTTCATCAAAAGTTAAAATTAAAAGGAATGTTACAAAAGAAATAAAATTTAGGCCATCGACAGACATTGGTGACTATAATATAAAATTAAAAAAGATTAAAAGCTTTATTCTTGGGGGAGATAAGACTAAAATAAGCGTCCGATTTAGAGGAAGAGAGATACTAAATAGCGGATTGGGTCTTGAACTATTAAATAGATTAAGAGATGAACTTAGCGATATTTCTCAAGTAGACCAAGAACCTTCACTTGAGGGTAGACAGTTGTTAATGGTTCTATCTCCTCTGAAGAAGAATAATTAGATTAGAAAGATGGGATATAAATTAAAAACACATTCTGGGGCCTCTAAACGCTTCAAGAGAACGGGTTCCTCAATAAAGAGTAGGAGTGCTAATAGGAATCATATCCTTACAAAACAGTCTACAAAAAGAAAAAGACATAATAGAGGTTTAAATAAGTTAAAGGGCGTTGTTCAAAAAATGGCCTCAAAACTAATAAGAGGTTAAATTATGCCAAGAACTACCAAGTCTGTAACAGCCAAATCTAAACATAAAAAAGTGCTTAAAGCCACAAAAGGACATTATGGCGCAAGAAGTCGTTTATATAAAACAGCTAAACAATCGAATATTAAATCTATGCAGTATGCGTTTAGAGATAGAAAAAATAAAAAAAGGTCATTCAGATCACTATGGATAGCTAGAATTAATGCTGGTTCAAGAGGCCTGGGAATCTCTTATTCAAAACTAATAAATGGGATGTCTAAAAATAATATAATTATAGATAGAAAAATTCTTTCAGAGATAGCTATTACTGATGATATTGCATTTAAAAAGGTTGTAGAAACCGCAACCAAATAAATAATCTTAAAAATGTCAATTGATAAAGACATTTCACCAAAGATAATCAAAGAGGTTGGATCCTATCATCCTATAAATCAAACAAAAGCATATTTAATAAGAATGCTTTCTGATTTTGGATTTAATCATATCACTGGTCCTGAAGTAGAAAAAGAAGAGTACAACTTTGATATGCTAAATATTAAAAAAACACATCCTGCTAGACAAATGCATGACACCTTTTATGTAAACAATAAATCCTATGTACTTAGAACTCATACATCTCCTGTTCAAATAAGGGCAATGCTTAAAGATACTCCTCCATTTGCTTATTCCTCTGGTGGAAAAGTTTTCAGAAAAGATGATGACGCTACTCATTTACCAATGTTTCATCAAGTTGAAGGCATTTATGTTGATAAGGATGTAAATTTTTCTCAATTAAAAGATCTTATATATAAGATAATATATGTTCTATTTGGGAATAGTGTAGATGTTAGATTCAGACCATCTTATTTTCCCTTTACGGAGCCATCTGCTGAAGTAGATATTTTATCTGATTCTGGAAAGTGGCTTGAAATCTTAGGGTGTGGAATTGTAAATCCTATCGTTTTAGAAAACTGCAATATAGATTCCGAAAAGTTTAGTGGATTGGCATTTGGCCTGGGTGTTGAAAGGATAGCAATGTTGAAATATGGTGTAAATGACATAAGAGATTTCTATAAATCAAATTTAGATTTTTTAGCTCAATTTAAATGAAAATACCATATCAACATATAGTCCAGTCTATTGAAGAAAATCCAAGTATAAAAGAAATTTCAGATGTGTTATTTCAACTTGGGCATGAACATGAAATCGAAGATGATATTTTTGATCTTGAAATTACCCCAAATAGAGGTGATTGTTTGTCTTTAACTGGCATATTAAGAGAGTTAAATGTTTTTTATAATTTCAATCGAAATGATAATATTTATAGAGGAACAATTGAAGAATTCAAATTAGATTTTGAGAATTGCTCACCAAAATTTTGTCCAAAAATCTCTTTTCTTAAACTAGAAATAAATAAAGAAGTCCACGAATATAAAGGACTTTTAAGGGATTATTTTAATGACTTGCATCTAACGAAAAATAATT
>MDSW01145341.1_pt1 | contig 13217 bp, 10 predicted proteins | sample 811171 | NCBI WGS metagenome assembly MDSW01 (sample SAMN05326641, study PRJNA326480) | marine metagenome | isolation source: seawater | place: Atlantic Ocean: North West | collected 2012 | reverse complement strand
AGCACCAGTGCTGAGTTCGTCGCCATGGCACTCAGCAATCGTGATGATTCCAACAACACCAACGGCAGCGTCTCGATGCTGTTCAACCTAGAGGACACTGGCGGCAATACGGTGGATTCTGGGAAGATAAAGGTGGTGAAGAATGAGGCTTTCACAGCAACTGGTACCACTCAGGATTCCAACATGGAGTTCTACACCTCCTTAAACGGCACACTCACCAAGAGGATGGAAGTCCTGTCTGATAGCGTGAAAGTCACTGGTGACCTAGCAGTCACTGGAGACTTGAACATAACAGGTGACATCAACAGCGTCAGTGTGACTAACTTGGATGTCGATGACCTGACAATCACACTAGCCAAGGGTGCTGCTGACTCTGCTGCTGCCGATGGTGCTGGTTTCTCCATTGATGGTGCGAGTGCGTCCATGTTGTACTCTGACACTGGGACCAAGTTCACCATAAACAAACCACTGGACATCACTGGGAATCTGAACGTCACAGGCACACTGACAGGCGACACGTCACTGACTCTAGACGCTGTAACGATAACGACAGCGGAGATTGAGGTCTTGGACGGCGTGACCGCAGGTGAAGTCACTGCCAGCAGAGCACTCGTAGTGGACTCCTCAAGAAACCTAGATGACTCTACCTCCTCGAACCAAATCAACAACCTCACTCTTTCCGGTACCCTCACATCCACCCAGTTCTCCTCCGACCATGGAGACATCAAGACAGTAGAGGTGGCCTCAGGCACGATAAATGACGGCGCTGCTGTCACCATCGCTCAGATAGACAGCACAGCGCACAGAGCCGCTGAGGTGTTGACCATGGTGTACAACGACACTGACGACACGACCGACCTGTTCAAGACGGTGATAATGTGGGACGGGCACGACACCACCCTCAATGACGCAGCGGCAGCATGCCACTACACCAACTACGCAGTCCTCTCCTCCGGTGACGTGGCAAAAGGCGATATCAGTGCTGTGAAGAACAGTGCTAACATAGACGTTAAGTTCACCTCTTCCTCCGGTAGCAATGACACGTATGTCATACGTGCTCAATTAATACTCCTAGACATATGATGGACAGTGAAATCATGGTGAAAAGATGGCAGAGAAAGACTTCAGGGTAAAAAAGGGATTGCAAGTAGAGGGTACTGGAACATCCAGTATAGCGGGCAGTCTAGGAATAGCCACTACGAGTCCCACTGATTCGCTATCTGTGGATGGTGGAATCAAGATAGGGGTGTTCAACGAGTCAGACGGAACTGGATATGCAGGTACATCACCCCCAACAGACCACAACACAGGCACAGGCGCTTCCGACCCGGTACTGCGAGTATCCGGCAGGTCAACGGGTCGTTCTGCTATCATGCAATTGGCTCACTTCGATGGCAACAACTTCTTCGGTGCGGGTAATGATACTACCGTAGACTACACTCTAGGTCAGATTCAGTTCGCTATGAACGAGAACAGCAACACCGTGACCAACGTGGCTGAGATTCGCTCTACCAGCAGACAGGTAGACGTTGGTGGTAGTGGTGATGGGAAGTTCAAGGGTGATTTACAGTTCCTAACATCCGATGGTAGCACTACCGCAGCGTCTCTCACTACGAAGATGACAATCACTGAAGGTGGCAATGTCGGAATAGGCACTACGAGTCCTTCAACAGAATTAGAAGTGGCCGGTACTATCACCGTCACAGGAGATAATAAATCCCTTACTTTTGATGGTGCGACTAAACTTATTGGCGACCATTCAAGTGACGGTTTTCAAATCAGAACGCAAGATACACAACCTATCGTATTCAAAACTAACGGAAACAACACCCGAATGAGCATAGAGGGCGATGGCAAGGTCGGAATAGGCACTACGAGTCCATCTACGAAGTTGGAGGTCAATGGGACAGTCACCGCCACGGCGTTCGCAGGTGAAGTGCAACCGAAGGCGACAACGGCGACGGGTGCTGCAAGTAGCACAGACTACTATGCGAAGTTGCTCACGTTCAACCCCGGTGGTCAGACCACAAGGGACTGCAACCTCATACTAGGTGTCACCGCCCACGACCAAGGGGCAGTGGGTAGTGCGATAATCAGCGTCAAGTTCCGCTCCAATGGGGCTACCGCAGAATACACCGGCGATGTCGCCTTCATGTCCAAGAGTGGAACGAGTATCTTCGACCAAGATGCCTTTCAGATATTCAGCGACGGCAACCTCACAGCCCAAGACAACAACACGGACATGGAACTGTGGGTGAAGAAGAACAACAACTACTCGTCATTGGAGGTACATGAGATATCCAAGGCCATCACCGGCGGTAGTGCCACGCTCACCTACCACACCGCTTCTGCATGGCAATCCTCCGCCCCGACCAACAACACATTCACGACCACCACGCAGGGCATCGAGTTGAATCTCGACAAGGTTCGCATAGGTGTATCGGGAGTAGCGACGTACCTGCATCTGCATCCTGATGCGGCGAACTCCTTCATCTATGCCAACACCAACGGCAGTGATGTCACGTTAGCCGCAGATGACGACTTGACTCTCCATGCTGACGACGACATCTTCTTCCAATCAGGTGGGTCAACGAAGATGACTCTGCTCAATACGGGTGAGTTGGGAATAGGCACTACAACCCCTGATGGAGAATTAGACGTTAGTGGTACAAGTCCGACAGTAGTAATACAAACAACAGCCAATAACAGCCAACAAGCGAATCTGAAACTTCACGGTGCTAGAAACGCAGATGGTAGTCCATTCGCACAAATCACATTTTCTAACAATGACGATAGTGGTACTAACACAGGAACATACGATGCCGCTAAGATATTTGCTTACAACGATGGTGGAGACAAAGGTGGTGGACTACAATTCCAGACCACACCCACAGGCTCTTCCACTACGCTCGCTACTGCTATGACCATTACAGAAGACAGCAGAGTCGGAATAGGCACTACGAGTCCATCTTCAACATTAGATGTAGCAGGGACAATTGAATGCACCGGACTGAACCTACAAAACGGCAGTTTGGACTATGGTGGTGGTAAGCAGCAAAGCGGTGACTTGGCTGTTGGCTGGTACACGTTTGCGGTCTGCAAGGGCCGAGATGCAACCACATCGGCGCAAAGGGCATTCGGTGAGTTCCTGATAAACGATGTCGATAGCGGTAGGCACGGCTCTTGTAGGTTGAATGCCACGCACTTCTTCGGTAATGGAAACAGCATACAGGTCTTCGCATACAACTTCTACTCCGTTGCTGTTTTCGATGAGTTGAGGATAAAAGACGGGGGCACGTATTCCGGTGCTGCCTTGCAGGTCTATGTGTCAAATGCGAACAACAACCTAGAATCCTACATGACCATGAGCGAGCAGAACCAGTCTTGGGAGTTATTGGACACATGGCTCGCTGACACCAATGATGCAGGTCACGATGCCATACTCGGCTACGGTAGTGATGCTTGGACTGACTTCGCTGTGTCACAAACGATAGACTTGAGCATATTCGATGTCAGTCAAGGAGGTATCTACACAACGGGAGGTATGTATGCAGAGGAACTGGAGTTGAAGGATGCCACCGGTATCACCATTCAAACTGCCAACTCAAATGCTAGACACAAGAGGATATTCGCCACGACCAGCAATGACGGCTCGCCCTTCGATGAGGTGGTCTACTACTCAAGGGGAAGCACTGGTGGGTGGTCGGGACAGCACACCTTCACAGTGGACAAGAACGGGTCGGGAAGCGATACGGGCTATGAGGCTCTAAGGATAAGGGACAGCGGCAACGGCACTTCCTCCGAGGTCTTGGTTTCCCATGTCTTAGGAGTAGGGACGACAGACCCCGATACTACACTTCATGTCGAGGGTAGTGTGTTGATTGACGCATATGAAGCAGGTGCGGGTGCAGGTCTGTTCTTCCGAGAAGGCTTCCTTAACACCAATCAACCTTCAATTACAGTACAAGACCATAGTGGTGCTAATCCTGACGGCCTCGCCATATCCGCCTACGATGGTATATCATTCAGATTGAATGCAGTAGAAAAAGCAAGATTTGATAGTAATGGTGATTTAGGAATAGGAACTACAAACCCGTCGTACAAACTCCATGTAGTCGGTAGCGGATACTTCACTGACGACTTAAGGGTGGGCAACACTACTCCCAGTAAGATTACCCTGAACGGCAACGACGCATTCGTAGAGGGACAGTTCGAGGCTGCGGGCACAGCCGGCTCGTACATCTACTCATTGGCCCTCGGCACATCGAATCCGTCAAGCACGTCCGGGGCTATCTCCACATCAGGAGCAGTCAGCGCAGCCAGCGCTAGTTTCACAGGGCAGATGACTGCGGGCAATACATCCGTTGCTAGTTATCAAGTGGTCGGCACGACTACCGCCATCACTTTGGACGGCAATGCCATCAACGGGTCTAACACAACCAAGGTACGAAGCGAGGGAAACACATATGCATTCAGCAGCAGTCACGTCCTCGCTGGTAGCCTAGCGAATGGCGCAGAAAGGGAACTGTTCAGGTTCAACGTCACCAGCACCAGTTACAGGAAGTTCCAAGCGGGCAAGATGTATGTCAGGATACAGGACACCGCAACCAGCGGGTTCTTCCAACAGACAGTGACGTTCGGTGACACTGGTGGTGATGTCTTCTCATCCGCAACCGATAGGTTGGACTCCTCGATGGGAGGTGTCCAAGCAGCATGGAACGACGAGAAGGCCACGATAGTGGTGTCGAAGGTGAGTGACTACATCTGCGTCAAGTTCAGGAACGACACTGGTAGTAGCATCGCCACGAGCGGGTGGTCAGCGAGGGTATCCTGTGAACTATTCGAGATGGATGCGATGCCATCGTGATGGAGGAGTGAAAGATGACAAGGAAGAGTACGGAGATAAAGACGATAAACGATGTGAGTGGTAGCATAACGACGAACAATTTCAGCATAGTAGGAACGACCAACGAGATAGACGTTGCTACGAGCGCAGGTGCGGGAAACAACCCCGGTACGGTTCAGATTGGGATAAGCAGCAACTTCAGCGGCGGTGGTGGAGGCAGTAGTGCTGGGACAGTTGATGTGTTCTCAGCGGAGTGTAACACTGGTGCAGGAAACACCAGTCCCACCATAGACATCAACGCAGGTAGCGGGAATCCCAGCAGTACCTTTCTCAACATCCCCTTCAAGCATGAGAGGAAGAAGGACTCAATATACACTCACAGCACATCTACCAACCCGGAGGAGATAACCGTCACAGAGGCCGGTATCTACTTCATCTTCTACAACGTGAGAACCAACAATACCGATACCAATAGATTCGTCGGGGAAGTATTCGTCTATCATGATGAGGGAAGCGGCTTCGTTCAGAGAGACTTCACTGGTGCTACTTCGTACTCAAGAGGAACGAGTTATGATACCGATATGGTCATGACTGGCTCTACCATTCTTGAACTCGCTGCTAATGATAAAATCAAGATTATGGCGAGAAGAAACGATGCAGACGATGTGAATGACGAGACCTACGTTCAGAAGGACGGCACTAGCATCCACATAGCAAGGATAGCGGCAGTCGGGAACAAAGCATCCATCATCGCAGCAACGGGGGCTACTACGCTCACGAACGCTCAGTCCGGCTCTGTGGTCTACGTCACAGGGAGCGGTTCTGTCACACTGCCAGCAAGCATAGAGAAGGGAGTGCAGTTCGTCGTTATCAACGACACCGGTAGTTCACTGACACCTAGTTTGAACAGCAACACCGCAGTCATATCGGGCCATGGTGGGATGACTGACCAAACATCAAGGACGTATGTTGCGGTATCGAATGGGAATGTGGCTTTCATAGGGTGATTGTCGTGCCATTCATACCTGCCTTCTATGGAGTCTGCCAACAGGCAGACGACGGAGGCTCAGGTAGCGCACCCGGTCAGGTCACAGGACTCACCGTGACTAGCACATCAACCAGCCAGTTGAGCCTCAGTTGGAATGCTGTTGGCGGCGCTAACGGGTACAAGGTGGAGAGGTCGCTCAGTTCAGGAAGCGGGTTCTCTCAGATAGTCGCACCACTAGGCACTTCACACAACGATACTGGTCTCAATCAAGGGACTAGGTACTACTATCGAGTCAGAGCGTTCAACGGCAATGGCGACGGGGCTTACTCCAGCGTGGCTAACAACTTCACTCGACCCGGACAGGTCACTGGTCTATCGGCCACTGCTGCCTCATCGTCGCAAATCAACCTGTCTTGGAACAACCCATCAGGAACTGAGACTGGCTTCCAAGTCTATCGCTCGACAGCCTCCAACATGTCAGGTCAGACCCTGCTAGCCACACCAACTGGTACGACATACTCAGCGACGGGTCTGAGTGCATCCACCACTTACTACTTCAGAGTGAGAGCCGTCAACCTAGGTGGAACTGGCGCATACTCCTCAATCGCCAACGCCACTACGCAATCGGGAGTGAGTGCGCCCAGCGGAGTCAGCATCGCCACCTCATCCAGCGGCAACTACAACAACGCCTTCTTCATTACTTGCACTTCAGGGCTGGGAGTAATAGCAGCGAATGATGGTTCTACATTCAGCAGCAATACTGGCGACGTAGAACTAATCTACGGCCCTAATTACAGTTCGGCACTGAACAGCAACAGCGGCGTTCTCACGTTCCAGTCATTCGGCTACATAAGAGCGACGGGGGCGACATCGTTCCAATGGGGCTTGTCCAACGCACAGGAGATACAAGACACCAATGGTGCGGTATCGGCAGTCGGTACATCCGGCTCTGCGTCCACCAACAGGGATAGAACCAGTACCCACATGGGTGTGGAGGTGAAAATCACTCACAACTCAGGTGGTAGGGGGTATCTGCTCATGGATACGAGCGGAGATGGGTTCGGTTGGACGTTGACTGCCTCAGCGACAAACTCAGGTGGCACTACCAATGCCACATCTCAGACAGTGACGGTGACTGTAGCATGAGATGGGAAGTGACGGGGATACCCGATGGGGAGAGTGGCCTCTACAAGGTACAGCAGTATGACACCATGAACGGCGAGCAGTCTTGGTTGAACTATGTGAACTACCGAAACGTGCCTGAAGGCACTTACACGGTCCTCTTCCGCAGGTTCGGTGTTGCTGGTTGGCTCAACATAATGCAGGATACCGAGCAGGAGTACGGAGAGCATGACTGGCTCGTGCAGAGGATGTCGGGGGACATACTGCTGGGTGGCTTGGGAATCGGCATGATACACATACCGCTGCTTGAGTCAGACGATGTGACGAGCGTCACCATCGTGGAGAAGGAGCAGGATGTCATCGACTTGGTGTGGGAGCATTGTGCGAAGGACGAGAGGTTCAGCATAGTGCATGCCGATATCAACACATGGACACCACCGGAAGGAAGCAGTTGGGACGTAGCGTGGTTCGACACATGGCTGACTCACGAGGAGCCGATGGGTGACTACATCACTAGAATGAACGATAGGTACGGAGAATACGTCACTGAGATTGGCGGTTGGCAATGGCCCTGAGCCTACTCGTAACATGCATTTGGAACATGACGCAGATGAATGCGACGTTCGCATAGAGGATGAGCATCGTTGACAGGTCAACGTCCTTCTGCTCGTTGATGAGTATAGTCATCACCATGGTATGTGCTAGCAGTAACACGATTATGGCGAAGGACGAGATGTTGTAACCCATGCTACCAAACTTCATCTAACAACCACTCCCAGTATCGAGTAAACCTTATCCAGCCTAGTTTGACTGTATCTACTCGCTAGGTTGTATGCGTACTCACCAGTCGTAATCAGTCTGTCTACATCTATGTCTTCCACGAGTGGTATGTCGTTAGCCATAGCCCACTTCACGAGAGATTCAGTCCTTAAATTACCATGTGCCTCATCCAATGAGAAGCACCCACCTAGCCCACCTACAGAGCAGTCGAACTGTCTGATGCCTGAGTCATAGGCAGCCTCGATGTATTCTGCGCTATTCTCATTCACATGTAGATGTATGCTCAGATTATCTGTAATCTCTCTTGCCTCTTTACACAAAGATGCAATGCTTTTGACGGTTGCACTACTATCTGTATCACATAGTACAATGCATTTTGCTATGTCTTTTCCCCACTCTACACACTCTAAAACGGCTTTTCTAGATATACCCTCACTAAATGCACAACTAATGTACAATCTATTTATCGGTATATCCTTGCATTTGTTTTGATATATGTCCATTATATTTTGATATGTATTTTTTTGATTCAGTTTATTGAACCCATCATGTGGACTTATCACCACATTCACACTACTAAGACCTAGTTCTATTGCTCTGTCGAAGCCCTTCTCATTCACAACTAGCAAGTCCCCTCCTGTCTTCCTGTACAGTTTACCACTCTCTCTCATTGGTAGTATGGAGGGGTGTACTAGACTACCCACCTCTATGTCCTCTATACCTGCACTCTTCAGTTTCTTGATTAGTTTGACCTTCTTCCTCAGGGGAATGGCTCTTGGTAGACTCTGTAAACCGTCTCTAGGACTCACTTCATACAGAGATATGGCATTCATTCCTCATCCCAATCCTCGAACATCTCGTTCAAGCATTTGATGAACATGGCACAAGTGGACACTGGTCTCTTTCCTTCCATCTCAATACCCCAACTCGAACTTACTTGGCTTCTTCATCTCACGAATCTGTTGTGCTGCGAAGCGTATCTTCTGCGTGCTATGCAGTTTCCAGAAGGAGTCTTTCGGCACTTTGAACTCCTTCTCTATGAGTTGGCATAATTCGTATCTGGATGATGTCTGAAGGTCTTGGTCTATGGCCAGACCTAGAACCTCTTTGACCTCATCATCAGAGTATTTCACACTCTTGTCCAACCATACGTATGCGTGGCCCATCATACTCATGAGTTTACGAGCAAACCATCGCCACAGCATAGTGGTGTAGATTCTACACCGGCAGTAGATTATTGTTTCGTCTTCTTGTATGCAGAATCCTGCCAAAAGTTACCACATTGCTTGCACTGCCAAAGGTTGATTCTCCTCTTTTCACCGTCTTGATAACGAGCATTGAGCCTTCTTGGGATGTGCTTGTGACCACAAGCACGACAAGTGACGTTTAGTTTGTCTAGAAGTCTTCCCATTACTCCACAGGTCTCCTACCAACGATATCGTCTATCCTTAGTAGGGCAGTAGTGACTTCTGTCGCACTAAGCACAGCCTGCTTGATTAGTTTGGTAGGCTCGAATATACCAGCGTCCTTCATGTTGGTGATACCACCGTCAGTGACATCAGGACCATAGTACAGGTTGCCACTCTGTATCTCGTGCCTCATTGCTAAAACCACATCCAACGGGTCATGACCTGCGTTCTCCGCTATGGTTGCAGGAATAACCTCTAGAGCGTCAGCAAAGGCCTCTATAGCCATCTGAGGCCTTCCACCCACGCTAGCGCCATGATTCCTCAGATACGAGGCCATGGCCACGAATGATGAGCCTCCACCTGCAACCACCTTTCCGTCTTCCTTGACGAGGCTGACTACACCCAGTGCGTCATCGAACCCTCTCTCCACCTCATCCAGAGTGGATTGGGTAGCCCCTCTCAGAACGAGGGTGGATTGGTCGCTCTCAACAATAGACTCCACGAATATGTATTGCACGTCATTGTGCTTCTGTCTGGATATCTTCACGAAGGCTGCGGCCTCTAGTTCCTCAGGTGTCTGAGCCACGCTGATGCCCAAGCATCCTCTCAGTGCCTTCATCACGCTCTCAGGCACTCTCCTCACCACACCTATGCCGTTCTTCCTCAGATACGCACACACGTGGTCATGCACACCATCCCTGACGAACACCACTCCCTTGCCTTCCATCTTCATCACGATGTGCTGTGCACGCTCAAGCAGGTTGTCCCTACCTGACTTCTGGAACTGCGAGTAGTCTGCTGCATTCAGTTGAACCTGTACGTTCTCCTTGCTCTTCTCCTCCTCAAGCCCTGTGTTGAGCAGAAGGACGTTGGTCTCGTCATCCAAGTCGTAGTCTAGAACGAAGTCCTTACTGACGATTACACCATTGAATAGGTAGGATTCCTCGATGCTACCACCGGGTAGGCTGACGACCCTAACCTTGTCCACATCACCAGCGGCCATGACTGCATCAACACAGAGGGTGCTTACAATATCGGTAGCAGCCTCTACGGTCTTACCAGTGATTGCTGTCTTGGCTATGTCGTGTAGAACCTCATTGCCTGTGTCCAGTGACACCTCACTGTTCAGGTAGTCTATGGCCATCTGACACGCTTCACGGTATCCCCTGCATATCACATTGGGATGCAGTCCCTTCTCAAACAGCATCTCGCTGTTCGACAGTAGTTGGCCTGCTAGTACCACGGTGCTGGTAGTACCGTCGTAGCAGATGGTCTCCTGTGTCTTTGATATCTCTATCATCATCTTGCCACCGGGGTGCGCTACGTCTAACTCACGTAGGATGGTAGCACCATCGTTGGTCACTATCACGTTTCCAGCGCCGTCTACCATCATCTTGTCCATACCCATCGGTCCTAGGGTGGTACGCACAGTCTCGACAATAGCCTTGGCTGCCCGTATATTCATCACTTGTGCGTTGTTTGTCTTGTCATTCTCGGTCATGTCCAATTCACCTCTATCTCTATCTCTTTTCCTGTATCCAAGGAAAGTGACTTCACCACACCGTACTCAGTGCCGTACTTGTACAACTCGTATGTCAGTTGTGCATCCTTCAGGCAGTACTCCGCTACCTGATTATAATTACCTAAGGCCCATTGCTCAGGTGCATCTATACTCTGCATTATCTTACCCTCTTTCAAAGTACATTTTGTAAGTACATCTAATGATGTGACTATACTATCTGATAATATTCTAGATGCTTTTGAAACTAGGTTCTTAGTATCTATTATTGTATCCGAACTCTTGGACATTACATCACCAGCAGCCCAGCAGTCTAACGAATCTCTAATCACAGGTAGGTCGAAACCAATTATATTGTGACCTAGCAGTTTACCACCTTTCTCTATGTGTTCAGATATGTGATTACCTATATCCGATGCATGTAATGGAAGTATATTCACGTTTTCTAATTGTATATTTTTATTACTAAATATAGTACCATCAGTACCATCCCAAGTAGCAATGACACTTGTCTTGAATAGGTTCTTGTTGTTCCACCCACCAATGTCCCAAGAGTAGTTCTCGGTTTCTATATCTAGAGAAAGTATGTCACTCATCGTTTGCGCCCTCTTTCATTCGGAGATACACTACCTTGTTTTCCTTTACGGTGTCGAACATGTCTTTGGCATACTTACCAAAGTGATTCCAACCAGTGCCCCTAGTGACTGAGTTCAGTTTCATGTACGTCTGTATGACGTTGTTCTTCCTGTGCCATCCTGCTCCTCTGGAATCATCGAAGTCCACGGCATCTGTGTTCTGATACGCTATGGCGAATCTCTTCTTGTACTCAGACACCTCGGTCTTCTTGTATCCCACCTCGACCTCATCCTCTAGCCATAGAATCAGATTCTTGGTCAGGTCGTATAGAATGTCCTTAGCCATATCAACGTGCTCTCCTGTCACTTCCCACGACTCATCCAGCATGGCCATGTGCGTTGCGAAGATGACTGTGTAGTTCTCAACAGCAGGCATGAACGAAGCCACCACGTCACCGATACCCGGCCCTAGGCCATCCAGTAGGGAGTAGTAGTCCTCTATGGAGTCATATGCAGCAGCGTAGAAGTCATCCCCTGCTGTGAACATCTCATGCATGTGAGCCTGTAGCAGTTCCTCTTGGTCGTACCTGTTCATGGTATCCCAGTCGGAGAAGGATGTCTCACTGATGTTGAGTAGTCTGTCCCTCACTCTCTTGGTCAGCCCCTTGAAGTAGTCAACTATGTCATCGTGCTCGACAGACAACTTGGGTATCTTCTTGAACGCCATCTCCATTCTCTTCATGCTCACGCCCATCCTCTTGTCCGTATCCCAGTCTGCCCAGTACAGCAGAACCCTCTGGAAGATACCCTTTGTCAGAACGTACTCCTTGACACCCTTCGGTGGGAAGGTGGTAATCCACATCGACACCAGAGACTCTGTTTCTATCCTACCCGCCTTGGTGTGTTTCACGAGTATGTTGTTGTTGCTGCCTACGGGGTTGCAGGCAGACTGTAGATACAACACCGTCTCCTGACTGTGCTTGTTGGGATTGAGTATGATTGAACCCTCATCGAAGTTGAGTGCCTTACGCCCATCTAGGAGACCCTCCTTGAGGTGCTTGACTGTCTCTCCTTCGACAATCTCCTCCTCCCAACCACCTATGAGTGCAGCATCAGTTCCTGTGGTGTACATCTCAGTGGGTATCTCTGCCTCTCTACAGATGTCTCCTATGAACTCCCAAGAGACGGACTTCCCAGACCTGCTTGGTTGAATCCAGAACACGTGCACACGTGGGTCTAGGTGTGACGAACCCCAAGGAATCCTCACGAACGGTACAGCAACCTGCCCCTGTAGAAAGAAGAAGGAAAGCATTCCCGGTATGTCGTTCTCCATTGATGTCTGCCTGAAGTGCTCCAAGTACCCCTTGAACAAGGGGAACTTCTGCACTGCCTGATACTCTGAGTAGTGACGCATAAGTGACCTCACATGGGGTCAGTACTTAATACATACTGTGTATATACAAGACAGTCGTACATTAGACACGTCTTTTCACCTTTCTCTCTACTACCATCTTCTCCTCGGATGTCAGAGCCTGCACTATCCTGCCTCGCAGTACATCACCTAGACCCTTTATCTTCTTCAGAGATTCAGGGAAGCACATCTCCTCTATGCTTCCACACTCCTCTAGAATCCTATCAGCCATGTCCTTGCCTATACCGGGTATTGCCAGTAGCATGTCGGCTCTGATATCGTTTGATGCCACTCTCCGTATCGTCCTAGCACCATGACTGGATGCAGGCTTGTGCAACTTGTTGTGGAGTTTGGTGATGAACAGAGCAGCCTCACTCACGTTGGGAGTGTAGAACACCTGACAGTCAAAGTCACTCATGATGCGTGCTATAGTACCAGTCAACTCATTCTGTATCCTAGTGTATGTGACCTTCTTGCCAGTCTTCTTGGCCATGGCCACGTACTTGTCTATACCACCATGTATCACTAGGAAGAAACGTTGGTAGTTGATATCCATGTTCTCCAGTT
>MDSW01169596.1_pt1 | contig 13218 bp, 13 predicted proteins | sample 811171 | NCBI WGS metagenome assembly MDSW01 (sample SAMN05326641, study PRJNA326480) | marine metagenome | isolation source: seawater | place: Atlantic Ocean: North West | collected 2012 | reverse complement strand
TTAAAAAACAAAAAGAACAAAAGAAATTTAGAGATGCTCTATCACAAGGGGATAAAATCGTCACAATAGGAGGGATTCATGGTAAGGTGCTTAGTGTAGATGCCTCTAGTGTTTTGGTTCAATCTGATAGTTCAAAGATAAGATTTGATAAATCAGCAATTATTCAATCTGCAGAAGATATTCCACAAGCAAATAGATAATGAAATTATTTTTTGTTTCGTTTCTAGTATTTGTTTCATTCTCTTGTTCTGAAGAAAAGAAGGAAAGTACTAATAGTAATTCGGAAACAAATATTGATTCATCATTGTTAACCCCTATTGATAGTTCAAAAGTAAAAATTGTTTTACCTGAAACGTCCGAACAAGATTCTCAGGAAAAAAGAATTGTCAGTAAATATGGAGAACAATGGAGCTTTTGTGATTGTATTAAAAAAATAGATTCTTTAAATAAGCAATCTCAAAAAGAGGGATTAAGTAATGAAAAACTTGAATCTATTTTATTAGAATTTGATTTAATCGAAAAAAAATGCAAATCTATTTTATCTAACCCGTCTCACACACCCTCTCAGAGAAGGAAACACGAGCAAATGGTTAAGGAATGTCTAAAAAATTAAATTTAATTATCAGAGGGTTAATTAATATCTTTGCAAAAAAATTTAATCAAGTGTAATGAGGCTTTGGAATAATCTAAATAAAGAAGAGTTGGAAATCCAACTTCAAAAGCATCAGCATAAATATGTTACCATTTCATTTTACAAGTATGCAAAGATTAAAAACCCACAGTTATTTAGAGATCATTTATATCTAATGTGGGACAATATCAATGTCGTTGGAAGAACTTATATAGCAAAAGAGGGAATCAATGCGCAAATTGCTGTTCCAAGTGCTTTTTTAGAACAGTTTACTAATGAATTATATGATATACAATTTTTAAAAGATGTACGATTAAATTATTCAATTGATAATTCAGAAGCTGAGTTTTCTTTTCTAAAATTAAAGATTAAAGTTCGTGCTAAAATTTTAGCTGATGGTCTTAATGACTCAACATTTGATGTTACAGATAAAGGAGTCCATTTAAAAGCAAAAGAGTTTAATGAATTAATTCAGTCTAATGATTCTATTCTAATTGACATGAGGAATCATTATGAATCTGAAATTGGTCATTTTAAGGGGGCTGTTAGGCCTGATGTTGATACTTTTAGGGATTCTCTTCAGCACATTGAAGATTCTTATTTAAAAGGAAATGAAGATAAAAAAATTGTAATGTATTGTACTGGAGGGATTAGATGTGAAAAAGCTTCTGCATGGTACAAGCATAAAGGTTATAAAAATGTATATCAACTTGAAGGGGGAATTATTAAATATGCCCGTGATGCCCAATCTGAAGGTCTTGAAAATAAATTCATTGGAAAAAACTTTGTTTTTGATGAAAGAAGATCAGAACGAATAACAGATGATGTGATTTCTGTATGTCATCAGTGCGGGGTTCCATCAGATACACATGTAAATTGTAAAAATCAAGCTTGTCACCTTCTTTTTATTCAATGTGAAAAATGTAAAATTAAATTTGATTCTTGTTGTTCAAAAGAATGTGCTGAAATCATCAAGCTTCCTATTGATGAACAGAGAAAGTTGAGAAAAGGAATTAATAAGAGCAATAAAATATTTAAAAAAGGTCGATCCGAAAAGTTGACGTATAAATCATAATAATTCAAATTTTATAAATAAAAAAATAATGTTTAATCAAGTTGTTAATTGGGATGTAACACCAGAGCTAATCGATGGTTGGAGGACACCAAATTTATATGGTCTTTTATTTGTTTCAGGATTAATATTAGGATATTTTGTTATTCGTAAAATGTTTAAAAAAGATAATTTAGATGAAAAATATTTAGATGCATTGGTTTTATATATGGTGATTTCAATAATTATCGGCGCACGTTTAGGACATGTACTTTTTTATGGGCCTTATTTTGATGATCCCTCAACTGGTGAGATTGGTTATTTTTCTAATCCTCTTAGTATTTTTAAAATATGGGAAGGAGGTTTGGCTAGCCATGGGGCTGTTGTTTCTATCTTAATAGCTCTTTATTTATATTCCAAAAAGGTCGTCAAAAGACCTTACTTTTGGGTTTTGGATAGAATTTCAGCACCTATAGCAATAGCAGGTTGTTTCATTCGATTAGGAAATCTTGTCAACCATGAAATCGTTGGTGTTCCATCGGATTTGCCTTGGGCATTCAGTTTTTCGAGATTTCAAAATGAATTTGGAATGATTGACTTGACGCCTAGACATCCGGCTCAATTGTATGAGGCTATTTGTTATTTGTTAGCATTTTTCATTCTTATGTTTCTTTATTGGAAGAAAAAAGGGTATGAAAAACCAGGATATGTTTTTGGTTATTTCTTAGTACTCGTTTTTGGGGCAAGATTTGGTGTAGAATTTATAAAAATTGGACAAACTGCAAGAGATTCTGTTCTTTTATTAAACACAGGTCAAATATTAAGTATTCCACTTGTTTTATCTGGGGTATATCTTATTTTAAAAGCTAAAAAATCAAGCAATGATTAGGCATAAAACCCCTCAGGAAATCGATATAATGAGAGATGCGGCACAAATTGTTAGTCGTACACTTGGTCTTATAGCAGAAAATATCGAAGAAGGAATTACCCCCTTCCATTTAGATCAATTGGCAGAAAATTACATCATTTCTCAAAATGCTGTTCCCGGGTTTAAAGGCTTGTATGGCTGCCCAAGCACACTTCTTATATCAGTTAATGAGCAAGTTGTTCATGGTTTGCCTACTGATCGTCCATTTCAATCTGGAGATGTTGTGTCTGTCGATTGTGGTGCAAAATATAAAGGATACTATGGAGATCATGCTTTCACTTTTGAAATTGGAGATGTAAAGCCAGATGTAAAAAAGCTACTTACAGTAACTAAAGAATGTTTAGATCTTGGAGTTAAAGCTTGTAGAACAGGAAATAGAATAGGAGACATTGGTTATGCTATCCAACAGCATGCAGAAAGTCATGGTTATGGAGTTGTTAGGGAGTTGGTTGGTCATGGACTTGGAAAATCTTTACATGAGGATCCTCAAGTTCCTAATTATGGTCGTCCAAGAAGTGGTAAAAGAATAAAAAATGGTTTAACCATTGCAATTGAGCCAATGATTAATATGGGTACTGAAAAAGTATATACATTGGATGATAAATGGACCATTGTCACATTGGACGGTAAACCAAGCGCACATTTTGAGCATGATGTTGCTGTTGTTGATGGTGCTCCAGTTGTTTTGTCAACTTTTGATTATGTTTATGAGGCATTAGATAAAAAATAATGATTCGTGAGCAAAAAATAGTCTTTTTAACAAGCTTAACGTTTTTTTTAGTTGGTTTTTTCACCTATTTGGAAAAGTCAATTTTTGTTTTCCCTTTTCCATTAAATGAACCAGTTCTTTTTGTTGTTTCACTATATTTCCTTAAAATAAATTTCAAAACAGCACATAAAAAAAGTCTTTTTATTTTTTTATTAGCCATTTTGTTTTTAATGCTTTCTCAACCTTTTATATGGACTTTTATAGTGCCGTCTGAAATTATATCTGATTCTGTCTTTATGCATTCAATTCAAGATATTTTTGATGTTTTATATCTAATTTTCTTTCTTTTATTTTCGTATTTATTTTTCAATAATGAATACCATAGATCTAAAGTTATTCTGCCTTTAGTTATCACATTTTATGTGCTTATTTTGATGGGCTTTGTATTCACACCACTTAATTTTATTGCACTTACTTTAATTGCAATTACAGGATACATATATAAAATAAAAGATCCAGTGTATAATTTAGTGATTTTGTTTTTTATTTTAAACTCAATGAAGGTATTTAACTTTTTAGTTTATTCTTGATATTATTGGGCAACAAATATGTAATAGATCCACCCTTCATTTGATGTATTCGTCCTATTGAATCTTGATTTTCTTTGTGCATATTTTATTGCCACTTCTATCATACATGTTGCAGAAGCAGTACTTTTTGAAGGGTCAAATTTAGCAGATATGACATCGCCATATTGATCAACCTTTACTTTGATTCCAATTTTGCCAGCACCTCGACATGTGTATCCAGGAGCGTCAAGTTTCATATGTTTTCTTCCATTAATATCATAGCTTACAAGTACTGTTCCTTTTACTGCATTTGCAGTATTTGAGTTGTTATTGTTCTCTTTATTTTGGGTTTTGTCTTTATCTTTATCATCATCTTTATTCCTTTCCTCGATTTGTTTTTTTAAATCTTCAAGATGCTTTTTACTATCACTTAATTCTTTTTCAATATCACTTTTATTTGATGCGTTCTTAATAGATTCATATTCAGCCCATTTTTTGTCAGAACGTTCTCGTTTATCATTAATGTCATTGACTGTATTAACAATATTATTGTAATCATACTTTGGGTTTACAGTTATGTTTTCAGGTAAGAGTTCAATTTCATCCTCAGGTATTTCAATCCTTGATTCGTTTACAAAAGTTTCAAAAGGAATTATTTGATCGTAAGACTTAACTTTTAGATATATAAACAAAAAATTATATGTAATAAATACAGCGAGTATTCCATACTTGTGTTTGTCAACAAAATAAAAAAAACGATCTATCATTTATTTACTATTGATCTTGATAAATTCTTTATTAATTAAATTAAAGTAAAGCATTTCTTCATCCTTAATTAATTTAAGATAAGAAGGGCTAATCTGAATTATATTACTGTATTCATTTTTTAAAGTTACCTCACCATTTGCTCTAATAATGCCTAGCAGTGAGTTTTTTTGAACAATAAAATATTGAGTTTCATTTAATTGCTGAATATTTTCAAATTCTATTGGGATGATTATTTTTCCTTTTGAGTCTAAGCATCCAAATAAAGTGTCTTTTTCAACCAAGCATGTCCCATTCTTCAAGCCCTCAGCATAATTGTATATTGGATCAACAATTTTTTTTCCATTTAAGTCCATATAGCCCCAAAGCGACTTCTTTTTGTATGGAAAAATAGTGTTTATTCGGCCCAATTGATCATTTGAAAACTTGATAACCATTTTTCCGGTACTATCAATCACACCATATTTTTCTGATTTTGCTACTGTAACTTTACCTGATTTAAAAACACATAAATCCTGATAATTCAGTGGGACATCATATTTTGGAGTGATAACAATTTGTCCTTCCCCATCAATAAACCCTAGTAAACCATTATAAATTACTTGTGCCATGTTTTCATGTAAGTTTCCTATATCAGAGTAGATACAGGGTAACAACTCTCTTTGAGAGTGACTTACCAAGCCACAAAGTCCATCTTTTTTTACAAGATATATAGAGTCAGAAAATGAAGATACTTGATCGTATTTAGGTGGGAATAAAAATTTACCATTGCTATCGATAATAGCTTCTTTCCCGTTATAAATTACCTTTGCTGATCCATTTTCAAAAGAAAAACCTTCCTCAAAATTTTCAGGGATGATAATTGTTCCATCTTTATTCATGTATCCATAAAGAGAGTCTTTTAAAAAGTACATTTTATTTTCTTGAATTGTTCCAAGGTCATCATATATGGGCTGTAAAATATAAGCTCCAGCTCTATTTATCATTCCATATTTATCATTTATTTCCACAATTGATCTGTTGTTTTCAAAGTCTGATACACCATCAAATTTGATGGCAATCACTTTCTTTTTTGATTTGTTTATAAAGCCATACTTATCATTTAATCCTATTATAGCTAGGTCTTCATGGAATAGGCTAATTTCATCATAATAAGGCTTTAAATAAATATCTCCTGTTTTTTTAATTAAGCCCCATTTTTCGTTTTTTTCAAATGGTAATAACTCTAGTGATGAAAGTTTGTAATCTTTCTCTAATTTATCCATAAAAGGAAAATCCGGATATTTACTTTTAAATTCATCAAATATTTCTTGACTAAAATCAATCATATATAAATTGTATAGCTTTTCCCAAGCATCATTTATATTGCTGTTTTTAGGGTAGTTTTTAATGAATAAGTCATAGGAATTTAAATCTTTGTTATGGGTTATTTTGTCATATAGAATGTTTTCAGCATCTTTAATATGTGGATTGTTAGGGCATTTTTTTATAAAATGTTCCAGTTCATTTATTGAATTATTTTTTGTGTATTCATTAAATTGAGCTTGAAAAAATAAAGTTTGAGCTTCTTTATTAAAAGTGCTATTTGGATATTCTGACTGATATTTTGTAAAACTAGATGAAATATTTTGCTCTTTAACAAGTTCAAAGGCTAATGAGTCCCTTTTATGTATTGCGCTTGGTATCAAAATAGACCATGGGTGTGAATTGATAAACTCATCCATATCTGATACGTTACTTTTGTGAACTGCAATTTTATAAAAAGCAGCACTAATATTTTGTCTGGTTTCTTTTATTGCTTTTGCATTGTAATTAAAAGTATCAAGTTTTATTTTGATGCGTTCTTTTAATTCATTTTGTTTTTTATATGCAATTTGGATGTATTTATATGCTGAATCAAGGTTGTGAAATGGATTGTCGTTTCTGTAATATATGATTGATAAACCATAAGCAGCAGGAGAAATATGTCTTTTTATTGATTTTTCAAATATGTTTTTTGCTTTAAAATAATTATAAATGGAAAGAGACTTATATCCATTTTCAATTCTACAACAAAAGCAATTTTCTGTTATTAGAATTAAGAATAAAAAGAGAAAAGAAAACTTTGTAATTAACCTTTTTTGTTTCAATTTGATCTATTTATAAATTAATTGTATAATAGTTATTGTAAAAATAATAAAATACAATATGTATGCCGATTATATACACATTGTATCCGCCGAATAAAATATTATTTTTGCCTGATTATATTTTAATATGAAAAAATCTTTGGGCAATCATATTTTAGTTGAGTTCATGAATTGTGACCCTAAGATCATGAATGATGTCTCAACAATTGAAAAAAATATGGTTTCTGCTGCACAAATTGCTGGAGCAACAGTAATAAATTCAACCTTTCATCATTTTTCCCCATATGGAGTTTCAGGCGTTGTTGTCATTCAAGAAAGTCATTTAGCGATTCATTCATGGCCTGAATATGGATATGCTGCTGTAGATTTATTTACTTGTGGAGAAATAAATGCATGGGTGTCATTTGATCATCTGAAAGAATGTTTTGGTGCACAGTCCTATTCTGTTATTGAAATGAAACGTGGATCTGTTAATTTGTTAAAAAGAAATGATTTTGACATATCAACAATGCGACAAAAGGCAAATAAATGGGAAAACCCAGATTTTTATACTCGAAATGTTTGGTTTACTGATAAAGATGAGGACCAAGCTTTGTCATTAAGGTTTACGGGCGAGGTTTTTCATGATACTCAATCTCCTTTTCAAAGAGTACGTGTTTTAGAATCCTATAAGTATGGAAAAATGCTTGCATTAGATGATATGGTCATGACTACTGAGAAAGATGAGTTTCATTACCATGAAATGATTAGTCATCCTTCCGTTTTTATTCATGGAAATGTTAAAAATGTATTGGTTATTGGTGGGGGAGATGGAGGAACCATTCGAGAACTTATAAGACATGAGGAAATTGAAAAAATCACCATGGTTGAAATTGATGAAGAGGTAGTAAATGCATGTAAAAAGCACTTGCCTTCAATTTCTCATGAATTGAACAATCCAAAGTTAAATTTAATTATTGATGATGGAATTGAATTTGTAAAGCTTGCTAAAAAAGAAATATATGATTTAATCATAGTTGATGGCTCTGATCCAATTGGACCAGCTGAAGGCTTGTTCACAGTTGATTTTTATGAGAATTGTTATAACTGTTTAAGTTCCAAAGGTATTCTTGTTGCTCAAGGGGAGTCTCCAAAATTTAATCAAAATGCATTTGTTGATTTAAATAAAACCTTACAAAGTATTTTTGGGTCATCCAATACCTCTGTAGCTTTGTTTTATGCACCAACTTATCCAACAGGAATGTGGAGTTTTCAATATGGTTTTAAAGGTATCACCAATCATATTTCATCATCTAAAAGAGAACAAATAGATACATTTGTATCTGATCATCAACTATTATATTACAATTACAATATTCACCTTTCAAGTTTTGCATTGCCAAACTTTGTGAAAAATAAAATATCTAATTTATAGAATGTCAAAGGCTCTTGCACGTTTGCTGTTTAAAATCACAGGTTGGAAAATTGATCCAAACCCTCCAGAAAACATTGATAAATGCGTAGTTGCAGTTGGCCCTCATACTTCAAACTGGGACTTTATCATTGGTAAATTGGCGTTTGTAATGTATGGGGTTAATGCCAAATTTCTTATTAAAAAAGATCTTTTTTTTCCTCCTCTTGGTTGGTTTCTAAAATGGATGGGTGGGGTTCCTGTAGATAGAAAAAAGAACAACAACATAACGACCAAAGCAATTTCATATTTTAAAGAAAACGATTCTGTATATTTGGTTTTTACACCTGAAGGTACTAGAAATTACAACCCAAATTGGAAAAAGGGATTTTATTATATTGCTTTAAAGGCAAATGTGCCTATTTATCTTTGTTATATTGATTATGCAAATAAAAAAGGAGGTTTTCATAGTGTTTTCAAACCTACCGGTAATGTTGATGAAGATATTGACAAAATAAAATCAATTTTAAAACAATATAAGGGGCGTTTTCCAGAAAAAGGGATTATTTGATTTTTTTAATTGAATCGGTTTTAATATCGTATCCATAGGGGCAATGTTTACATCCACTTTTACAGCAAAAACCTCTTTTAAGATGGTATTTTTCAGTAAAAACGATATATCCTTCTGACCCGATATAAAAATCTTCTTTGTTAAGTTTATTTTGCTTGTTAAATTTGGAGAAATCAGACATAAAAATTGCGAAGTAAAAAACCAAATACTGAAGATTCAATTATTCAAAAAATCTCATTAAGCAAACTTAACACATTTAATAATAATTTGTTTGTTAAAAGAGAAGATTTAATTCACAACATCATTTCTGGAAATAAATGGAGGAAATTAAAATACAACTTTAAATATTGTATTGACAATAAGAAATCAGGCATTCTAACATTTGGCGGGGCTTTTTCAAATCATTTAATAGCAACTGCAGAAGCCTCAAGGATCTTTAAAATTCCATGCGTAGGTATTGTAAGGGGAGAGGAGTTAAATGAAAAATCTAATCATATATTGAATTCCTGCTTTCAAAAAGGGATGAAATTAGAATTTATGAAAAGAGGAGATTATAGGAGCCTCAATAATGCCATAAAATTATTAGATCATAAAAATCATTCAGAAAATGATAAAAGTGAATTAATTCTTAAAAAATTTAGAGAAGATTTCCCTCAATATATTAATCATCATTTGATTCCTGAAGGAGGAGCAAATAATCTTGGCGTATTGGGTTGCACTGAAATCATCAATTTAGAAAAAAATCTACCTTCATTTGATTGGATTGTTTTGGCTCAAGGTACAACAACAACAAGCGTTGGAATTCTTAAGAAACTTAAAGAGCAGGGGATTAACTCTACAAAGCTATTGGTTGTTCCGGCATTAAAGGGATTTGATTCTATAAAAGAAATGAGTGAATTATTGAAAAGATCCAATTACGCTACTAAATCATCTGGTATTGTTGACAGTTTATTTTTAAATAAAACATTAAGAGTTGCAGATTCTTATCATTTTGGTGGTTTTTCAAAAACTACTCCTGAATTATTGAGTTTTATTGAGGAAATGACTAGTGAATTAGGCTTTCAAATCGAGCCAAGTTACAATGCCAAAGCTTTATTTGCTCTTGTAGATATAGTTAGAAAAGAAAATTGGAGAAATCAGAATATATTATATATCCACACAGGTGGATACTTTCAATAGAAAGAATTATTTATCTTTCTTTTTCTTCTTTTTACCGTTACTGGTTTTATTCATAAAGCTATATTTCATATATAACTCAATGGCACCAATACTTTTGTTTGATTCATTGAGGTTGGAAACCGTGGCATCAAAGGCCAATCCAACTTTAAACCCTGAGATATTAACACCGAAAGTTGAAACAATCGCATCATTATATCTGTAGAAAAAACCATATTGAATACTCTTGGATTTTCTTAGAGTAGTAATTCTTGATCCCTCGTCAATAAGTGTTTCGGCAGATGTACCAATGCAGAAGCTGTGGTTAGGCCCGTTTTTAAAGTAAACAAATTGAGGAGAAATCTTCATGTTTCTCTTTTTAGTAACAATATCTGCTCCAGCATGAACAGTAAGGAGTGGATATAACTTATTCCCAGAAAAGGAGAAGTCTATTTTTTGAGCAGTTAAATGTTTAAAGTTAATTCCTGCGTAATATCTTGATTTATCACGAATGTTAAATTCATAAAACATTCCTGTCCCAAAATCTAGTGTAGAGTATGCGTTTCTAAAATTCTCATTGTTTGGAATAGTTGGGTCAAAAGAATTACCATTCCACATATTTTCCCATGTTTGGGCTGCTGGATCAAAGCTTTGTTGAAAGAATCCAGGACAAATTCCAATTGAAAGTTTGTTTTGAAAATCAATATTTAGAGTATAATTTATTGGAATGGAAATTGAATTGGTTACAAATTTTAAATCACCTGTTTGATCATTATATACGTTTAATCCTACACCAAAATGATTACCTCTGTCTGATTTGTCTGGGATTCTAAATTCTCCAGCAAAACTATTTGTACGCATTGGCTGTCCATCCATGGTGAAGTATTGGTACCTAAAGTTTGTATAAAAAGAAAAATCTTCAACCTCGGTTGCAACAGCAGCAGGATTAACAAGTGCACGTGATTGAAACCAAACGCTAGAATGTGGATCCTGTTGAGACATCAAAAAGTTTGATGTTCCAATAGCTATAAGAATATATATATAACGTAATTTCATGTTGTTAACGTAATAAAGTTACATTACCTTTAATGGAGTTAGAAACACCATTAATTAGTCGATAATTTAGTTTGTAAACAAAGTTTGCTGAATTTTCAGGCTTACCTTTAAAAGTTCCATCCCAACCTTCGTTTGGATCAGTTGAACGGAAGACCAATTGGCCGTATCTATTAAATACTCTAAAATCAATCTCAATAATTCCGTATCCTAAAACTTTAAGTTTGTCATTTTTACCATCACCATTTGGCGAAAATGCATTGGGTACAGCAATCGCTTCAACAAAATTGACACCTACAAAAACAGTATCAGTTGCAGTACAACCCTCAGGAGAAGTATTGGTTACAACATAGTATGTGTTAAATAATGGAGATGCTGTGACCGTATCACAGTTTGTATTACATGTAACATCATTTGGGATCCAACTAAGTGTTCCTCCTGCTGATCCACTTGCAGTTAATATTGCCGATCCAAACATGTCAATGGTTGTATCTGGAATTCCTGTTCCATTTAATGAGTCAAGAGCAGATGCTGAAATAGTTGGAGTTGATCCAACAGATATATTTTCAGTAGTTATATTAGTTCCAAAGGCATTTCCTACTTCAAGAGTTATAACATATGTTCCAGGTGTATCATAACATATTGGTCCTGGGTTTGCCCCATTGTAACTACTAGGTGTAGCACCACTGAAAGTCCATGTGTATGATATGGGGTCGTTAGATGAGGTGTTTGTAACAGTGATACATCCATCTTGACACAATGTGTTTGAAGAAACGGTAAAACTAGCTACAGGCGGGGTTTGAGCTTTTATACAAAAAGCAAAAAAAAGGAAAAATATAAAACTACAAAGTTTCATTAGCTTGACGATTTTAATATAATCAGTTTTAAGTTTACGAAAATAACTAAAAAAGTTTCATTTTCTTAGTTAATTAGATTATTCATACAATAGATTTATCATCTGTTGTGCATCTTTAACATCATGAACGCGAATTATAGCAGCTCCTTTGAAGCACAAATATGTTTGAATCACTGTCGATCCTGTTAGAGATTCTTCTGCAGAAATCTTTAGTTTTTTATAGATCATGCTTTTTCTAGATACACCAATTAGTATAGGGTTTTCAAGAGGTAAAAGCGCATCCAAATGTTTGGCAAGTTCATGATTTTGTTCTAATGTTTTTCCAAAACCAAATCCTGGATCTAAAATAATATCATTCAAGCCTTTTTCTTTAAGTTCTTTAGTTTTTTGTGAAAAAAAACGAATAGCATCCATACTTATATTTTCATTCGTATTAATTGCTTTATTTCTGTTATAGGTTAAAATATATGGCAATTTATGCTTTACCGCTACATCAATAATCTTTGGATCATCATTATATGCAGTAACATCATTAATAATATCAATTCCATGTTCTGCACATTTAGAAGCAATTTCAGATCTACTTGTATCAATTGAAATAATTGCTTTTGGAAATTCTTTTCTAAGTTCTTTGATTGCTGGTAAAACTCTTTGTTTCTCTTCTTTTACACTTGGTAGTTTAGAGCCTGGCCTTGTTGATGCACCTCCAATATCTAGAATGTCTGCACCATCAATGATCATTTGCTCTGCAGTCTTAATAATGTCTTTAATTTTTAGTTGTCGACTATCTTTATAAAAAGAATCGGGTGTACAATTAATTATTCCCATTATCTTTGGGCGGTTCAATTCAAACAATTGACCTTTAATGTTAATTGTTGATTGTTTTCGAAATGTAGTGTTGTGTAATTCTAACATATATAAAAATGGAAAATACGAGTGTTGAGTATACAAAAATAATGAATGTTTGCCGAGAAACTTTCCAAAAGAAAACGGAAGACTATGGAACTTCATGGAGGATACTGAGGCCCAGCTCTTTAACTGATCAAATTTTTATAAAAGCACAAAGAATTAGAACCGTACAGGAAACGGGTGAAAATAAAGTTGGGGAAACATTTGAGGATGCATTTATGGCCATTGTTAATTACTGTATTATGGCTATTATTCAAGTTAGAGATAAACGAGACATGAATGAACCTTTGTCCACAAATGATGCAATATCTAAATATGACTTCTGTGCTAAAGAAGCATTTGAATTAATGGAGAAAAAAAATCATGATTATGGTGCTGCTTGGTTAGATATGCGTGTAAGTTCAATTACAGATTTAATTTTAACTAAAATTTTAAGAATCAAACAAATTGAAGACAATAAGGGTAAAACAATAGCAAGTGAAGGTACTGAGGGGAATTATTT
>MDSW01152957.1_pt1 | contig 13218 bp, 8 predicted proteins | sample 811171 | NCBI WGS metagenome assembly MDSW01 (sample SAMN05326641, study PRJNA326480) | marine metagenome | isolation source: seawater | place: Atlantic Ocean: North West | collected 2012 | reverse complement strand
ACTCAAAGCAAAGCCAAAAAATACCAAGCATCCAAAAATACGAATACCCTTCACAAAAACCTCCTCTTTTGTTGAGTCATCCCCCTCATCAGAGGAAAGTCATAACCAATACTCCAAGCCACTCAAAACGTAGGATACTTGCGGATCTGATTCGAATCAAGGTTACTTTTTTATCAAAACAAATGGTTCCTAACCCCAAAAAAACAGCTTCGAAGCCCAACATTCCAAAGTCACCCATCACCAAAAACACGAACGCAAGCCCCGAAAACGTGTTTACCATCCCCGAAAACACGATCACTATCCCCGAAAATCAAAAATAGACCTCGAAAACATGAAAAACATACACGTTTTTCATACAACCCTATTTCGAAATCCAAAAGAACCTGCTCAAAAATCAAAAACACATGCAAAAAAGTGAGTCATCACAGCCCATTACTGATTTTCGAGCATGCCTTTTTGATTTTCGAGCCTATATTTTCCATTTTCGGGGCTCATTTTTGGTTTTTGAGCATGCTTTTTTGATTTTCGAGCCTACATTTTTGGTTTTCGAAGATGAAAAAGAGGATTTCGGAGATTATTTTCCATTTTCGAGGATAAAAAAGAGGATTTCGGGAGGTTATGATGGATGTCACATGGCAGGATATCGGTTTTGTGTCTCAACACACCCTCTTCCAAGGGACGCCGAGACGCGATGGCTTGTCTATCACTGGACGTAGCGGCACAAAGCCCCTACTATACTTGCGACATCTCTCAAACTGTAACAAAGGAGACGCCGATGAGTTGGAAGACAGCCCTTCAAACAGAGTACCCAAACGCGATTGACTGGACCTCCCTGATCAACACAACAGGAAAAGCCCTCGCCGGAAAAGGGTTCACACCCAAAAATACACTCCTCACCAATATCTCATGTCGAGACGAAGTCAACGCCACTTCCGTTGATGCCTTCTCCAAATACTGGGGCGAAAACTTTAACCTCTCTGGATTAGGTGGCTACCCCTCCGGCGGCTTAACAGGCTTCACAGCTTACAGCCACCACGTCCCAGAAGGCGGCAACTTATTCGTCTTCTTTGGTCCACACATTGGCATCAGTCCCGAAGGTGAGCTGTGCCTTGTCCAACGCAGAGGACGCCATCAACCCGGCGCAGCATGCGGTTCCCTCCTTGGCTTCCTCAGTAAAGTCCAGGCCAATCGCGACTACACCCCCAAGCTGACCTCCATCGACCCCGAACAATATCTCGTCGAATCAGCACTCATCCAACGCGCTGACAAGTTCCTCAACGCAGCCAACCCCGGAAAAGCTGTCACAGAAGAGATGTATCACGCCATCCAAGAACAAACCTACACCATCCTCGACGCCCTCGGCTTCGAAGGCCCCATCGCCCTACTCGGCGGGATCTTCGTCAACACCCCCCTCGACGAAGATGATTACTTCGCCCCACGTCACGCCGCGATCATCAATTATAATGGCCAAAATGGTGTCAAACACGATTGGTACACGGAGTGCTTCTCCTGAAAACAAGCCCCCCCAGCCTCCCTTACATTCGACATATTCCCCTACTCGCCCTTTGCTCTCGTGCCGGTCGGCAAGCCAACTATGATGACACAGCAGGCATCCAGTTACCGTGAAATGTCCCAGGGATATGATGATCAAACCACGCCTTACAGAGTGGACCTGAGAGAAGATCCAACCCATCGAACACAGCCACGTAACTCGTATGGGAAGCGCGGTGATAAATCAAAGAGAGGACATAACCGTCATCTTCGCTCTTTGCGTCCTCACGAGGGACAAAGATCGGCTCAGACACCACCTCCCCCTCATCGAAATAGAACACCTCTTGTTGCTTGGTCTCGACATCCAGCTTGATAATCTGGTCGTGAACCCCTCCCCCAGGCGCACTCTCCAACCAAACATAGCGGTAATCCTTGCCTTCATAATCAGGATGGATACGAGGAAATTCACAGATCTGATCCCAGAAAGGTTCCCAGTGCAGCTTCTTTTGAGCAGGCTCTACGATGATCCGACCCAACTGTCCCCAATCTTCAATGGTCTTCTTTTTGCCGAGATAATTGGCCTCGTTGATCCCCGTAAAGCTCCGAAAATCAGTATACCGCACAAGATCGATGGCGAGCCTGTCACCTTCTAGCTCGAAGCCGTTGGCAAAGTGCCACTGATAAAATGGATCGACGTGGAACCGAATCGGGTGCGCAGGGTCATCAATAGGCACAACGATGATCTCCGTCCCCTGTGCAGGGTCCCAGGTAAACATCTTCTCGAATGGCCCAACAGAAAGCAACGCCCGAAGCACCTTGACCCGCGCCGGCGCGACGAAAAACACGAGGTGCTTCTCTGTCGCGATAAAGTCATGAAGCATCACAGGAAATGCCAGCGGTACACTCCCCAAATGACGAGGTGTCCCCTGAAACGGGAACTCAAACAGCTCAATGCTCGAATCTTTTCCGTAATTCATCCCAAAGTTGTAAATCGCTTTGCGCCCTGGGACTGTGTGGGGATGAGCCGAAAAGGAGTGCTGAATCACACCATCAAAATCCCGTTCTCCCAACGTCTCAAGCGTCTCAGGTGACAGCTCCGTTGGCAACGCAGCCTCCATCAACGCAAAGAGCCGACCTTGCCAACACATCACGCTCGTATTGGCTGTGTTCTTCGACTTTTTTTGCACCATCGAACGCCAAAAACGCATCGGCCAAGGGACACTAAAACTGTACAGCATCTTCTTCTGCTGGAACTCTTCGACAAGCCCCTCACTGCGCACAAGCCGGATCGCACCCTGTGCGCCTTCACCATCAAAGCGAACAGCCGAGACCGCACCATCACCTTCGAAGACGTGTGTGTAATGGCGACCAAATAAACCCACAGTCCCAGGCCCATTACGATACAATGTCCCTCGAAGCGCAGGAGGAAGTGTCCCCTCTATACGAAGAGGTTCAAACCCATGCTCACGACCAAGGCTCTGTGTAATCGCACGTTCAGGACCCTTGACCGCGTCTTCCAGCGAGATCTCACCAGCCAAATGCTGACGCATGACATCTGCCATCTTGCTCCTCCTTTTCAAGCAACGCACATATTTAATGATAGGCTCACCTTCACAGAAGGTTCCCACAACCAGCGTAAACGATCAAGGCATCAGGTGCATTTTTCTGACACAAATCGCCACGATGCAGTTCATCCGCCAACAAGACACTCACAACGCTCTGCTCCCCAAAACCGCAACAATACAACCGTTTGACAAGAACACATGAGACACATATCCTGAAAAAGTGGTCAAACAAAGACAGTCGTGGACTTCAACAAAAGAGAACCCAAATCATGCGAAAATATCTGCTCCTCTTCATCATGACACTTCTCGCCGCGTGCAGTCCCACCAAGGAGAGTGAGATCTGTAGACCTGGAAACCTTGGCGCCTGTTACTGTCCCGGACAATCCGAAGGTGTGCAGGTCTGCGAAGTCGCCCCCACGATCCATTGGGGGACCTGTGATTGCTCTCGACGCTTCGCCGACATCACAGAACCCACCATCCAGCAAGAGCCCACCATCCAGCAAGAACCCACCATCCAACAAGAACCCACTATCCAACAAGAACCCACTATCCAGCCTGATGCTTCGACACCAGAGACGCCAAGTGACGAACCACAGCAACCCGATCAGACCACACAGCCCGATCAAGCCCAGACTCCAGACAAGACCCCCACGCCAGATGAGACACAGGCAGAACAATCCAATACAAAAGACGACTCTCCCGACGCTCCACCAGCCAACAGCGTCTTGATCACAGGGAGCGTGAAGACCGCTGCACAAGTCCCCGTCGCTGGCGTGACGATCCAATTCTCGAACGTCTCCGTCAAAACCATCTCAGATGGAACCTACTCCGTCTATGTCCCGAAAAACCAACACGATGTCATCGTCAAAATTGATGGAGAGATCAAAGGTTCTCCCAAGCTCAAAGCGACACTGCGTGTCCACGAAAATCTCTCCATCACGAGAGACCAACGATTGACCTTGACTTTGCCACGTCTGTATAAGATCTCAGGGTCGGTCAAAGACAAAATATCCCAGCAACCCATCCAAGGGGTGACACTGAATGCTGTGATGACAAACCCCAAAAAGATCGTACGCGCCTGTAGCAACACCACAACGACAGACGCAAGTGGACAATACAGCTTCTATCTGTTCGAGAGCGAACGCTCCATTCTTTCGTACAGCAGGTATACGCTCTCCGCCCACCCCCCAACGAGCAGCAACTACGGAAATACAAGCGACACCATCACAGTCCGAAGCGATCAACAAAAAGATTTCCTGTTGGAGAAGGTCTTCAACATCACAGGGACAGTCACAGACGCCAGCGGGAACCCCGTCCCCAACGCCACGATCAACTACGCAAGAGAGGAAGCAAAAACAGACGCCAAAGGCGCGTATACATTGCAAATTCCAACGAGCAGCAGCAGAAGAGATGACTTTGAGCTGGATATCTATGGGCTCCCCAACGCCCCCAATGTCCGCATCACATACAGAGAGCGAGATAATTACACAGCGACAGGCCCCACCACCATCGACATCAAGTTACCAGCGACTTACACCCTCACAGGGAAAGTGACAGGTGACGGCACACCACAACCCAACACTTCGCTCTCTATCAACCGACAAAGACTGTCATCTGCGGACAAAGTACGACGCTTTAGCAACAGCACGACGACCAACACACAAGGTCAGTACAGTATGATCATCATGGCCGGGATGTATTCGGGCAGTGTGTCCCCCCCCACATCAAGTGGGTACGCCAAAAAAGCTTATAATGGCCTGAATTTCACAGCGAATGGGGTGTACGACATCGCACTCAGCCGCAGCGCACAGATCTCAGGGACAGTCAAGCACAATGACGGCAGCATCCCAAAGAACACAACTGTCCGCGTCACAGTTGATGGGTACTCCTACTCAGACAGCGTCGACACAACAGGCAAGTACAGCATCAGCGCTTCAGTGGGGAGCGCCTCTGTCAGGGTCACAGGGAGCACAAAGTTTTTGAGCCCCAATGCGACCTCAGCCTCAACACAGCTCACGATAACCAGCGCACTCTCCATCACAGGAAATAAAACCTACAACATCACGATTCCGAAGTTGTACACGCTCTCAGGGACAGTCACATTCAACGGCACCCCATCACAAAAGTCGCGTGTTTACATGAGATGTAGCGGTTCATCGCAGTGTATCGCCCCCTTCACGAGCGTCACACAGTACGTCGAAACGGACACAACAGGTAAATACAAAGCGTTCTTGCCAGCAGGAAAGGCATACAGGCTGACGTTTTACCCACCAGCAGGACAGGCAGGCAGCTCGAAAACATTTTCAGCTTACGCACTCAGTGGAAACAAAACGCTCGACGTCAGCTGGTGAGGCCGTTGGGTGAAAAAAGATGTGGGCTCCCCACACAAAGATGGCGACACTTCCTACAATGTCTCTCATGGTCCACATGCCTGCTCTTACAAGGCTGTGTGCTCGCTCCTCTTGGACACTTTTCACAAAGCCCCCGCGCACTCAAAACAGGCACACTCCAGGCCACCGCAACAGGTGGCGCACTCGGCCAGTTCGCAGGTAGCACACAACAAGAATCAACCATCCCAACACAATGGAGCGCACGCGCGCGCCTCGGCATCACAAAACAGTGGGAGCTTGCGCTCGGTGGGTATGTCGTCGGCCCCTTCCAATATCGTCCTCCGTACTGGGGCGCACACTTCGAAGGTAAATACGCCCTCCTCCCGCCGACCATGCCCTTGCAGAGCGCGCTCTTTCTCGGCGTGGGGACGGGTCTGTACGGGACATCCTGGGAATCACTGGGGGGAGGTCCTGGCGTGCTCTTGTCCTACACATTCGGTCCCGTCGAACCCTACATTGGGATGAGGGTGATGTTGAGCAGATTGCTCGGAGAGCTTGGCAGCCCCACACCCCCAGAAGGCGTCTTGGCGCTCCCAGGCACAGGGCAAAGCATGACGCTACCAGAAGAGTCTCGGTGGACGCTGTTCTTTATGCCCGCGCTGGGCGCACAGACACGCTGGAGACAGTGGACATTTGGTGTGGAGTGTGCGCTGTACATCGCGACATTGGGAGGGCAAGCAGACACGCGCCTTGCGTGGGCCGCAAGTCTTCATGTGAGTTACACATTTTCGCTGTGGGGGAGACAAAAAAAGGGCCGCTGATTGTGACAATCAGCGGCCCTCAAAAGGAGCAGTGAGGAATCGAACCTCAACCAGTACAGTTCGAAAGAAACGCGATGTCCTGTCCGAGCCATCGGACAGCTCCAAAAGGAAGGTTGTCAGTCGAAGGATCATCGACTTGAAATCGAAGGGTGAGCAAAGCCATATACGTACACCGACCAACCACCACAACCTCCAAAAAAACTGTGTGCAAAAAAAAAGCCGCCTGGAAAGTCTTTTCCAGGCGGCTTTAAGAATCAACAGATGGTATCTCGTTTGATCCTCTATCCTCCTGGACTTTCGGGTTGCCCATTGACGAGCGCGCCCTCAATCTTGGCGTCTAGGATAAATTGCCCCTTGTTGACGTCGGTACTACGACGCGCTGAGGACCATGTTATGGTCGTTGATGGTGAACAGGGGCAGAGGATCATGGGTATATCAAACTCCAAAGAGTGAATGGATACAAATCGATATGTTGTGGAGACAAGACTCCACTTGCTTCATCAATACGAGCACAGGAAAAATAAAGTTCGAAAAAGATCGATCTTTTTTCCAATCAACAAAGAAAACAGCGCACTAGGACACCTTTTTTGAAGGTGTAGTGATATCAAGCCGTTCCAAATTGGCGATCACCAGCGTCACCCAGACCAGGGACGATGTACCCGTGTTCATTGAGCTCTCGATCGAGGGCACCGAGGTAGATAGAGACGTCAGGGTGGGCATCTTGCAGGCGCTTTACGCCTTCGGGTGCACCGAGCAGACCGATGTACTTGATGCGCTTAACCCCCCACTCTTTGAGCAGATCACAGGTGGCAACAGCGGTCCCTCCTGTCGCGAGCATGGGATCGAGGATCAGACAGACAGAGACACAAGGCTCGACAGGTTTGTTGGCGTAGTAGGTGACAGGTTCGAGGGTGCGCTCATCGCGCTTCAGGCCGATATGCCAGACCTCTGCACCGGGCATCAGCTCCCAGATCCCCTCTACCATACCAAGTCCAGCACGAAGGACAGGGACGAGACCGATCTTCTCCTTGAGTAGCTGTCCATCTGCGTTCCCGAGAGGGGTTTCGACGATCTCCTCAAGGGTTTCGAGATCGCGAGTGGCTTCACAGGCGAGCAGGATCGCGATCTCACGAATCAACTCACGAAACTTTTTGGGACCTGTCTCCTGTTTGCGGAGAATGGACAATTTGTGAACGACGAGGGGATGGTTTGATACATACAGCTCGGACATAAGTCTTCAACTCTCATGGGTTAGGTGGTGAGCAGGGACAAAGTCAAGCCCGCTTGGGCCGGTGTTGTACTCTTCATACACGATTTCGCCCAGGAAGAGAATGTTTTTCTACGAAAGAACACATAGACATACAAGCAGGCGACCAGTCACCAACGAGGGCAGTCATTGTGGTACGCAAGGCAGCTTCGAGAGAAAAGAGGTGGGGGGAAAAGAAACACACAGAGAGCTCTTTTCCTTGGGACAGCCTTCCTGACATCACAAGTATTTGGAATGGCTTGAGAGCAGACACAGGATCTTGCAAAAATCCACTTTTTTCGCTACTACTGTACATGTTTGTCTCCGGCATGTATTGAGGAAGTTATGGTTTCATTTTGGGACACGCAAAAAGTCATCCGCACGTTGAAGATACGTCTCTTTCAAGAAGAGACAGGTGCGTTCTTTCGCCCGCTCTTCTCGAATGATTCATTTATGGATGCGTTTGAGCAAAATCTAGTACTTGCAGCAGAAGCCAATCTCCCAGATGAAGGACTTCGCTACATTCACCATTGGCTCTCATCACAGTCCCACCAGCTCACACCTGCGCTACCTGTCCACAGGCTCTGGCACTTTTTACGGGAAATTTTGGAGCGCGAGCTCGAACTCAAACAATCTGAGCATCACGACCTTAGCGCGCCCCTTTCAAGTCCACACGCTCCTGCACACACGCAACACGCAGCCCTCTCACAACATATCCCCCCCTCAGACATCTCGAATCAACCAACACGGTCGTATTCAACACTCGGACATAACCCACCTCCGGCAGACAGATACCAGGATCGACACTATCTACAACATGAACCAGCGCCTTCACATCAACTGACGGCCTCTTACGAGCGCACATCCACGACCTCAAACAGACACCATCGGACAGATATCCGACAACGCCCACCACAAGAGCCGATCCAACACACGAGCTCGTACGACACAAACAAAGACTACATCTCCAACACAACCGTCAAAGCGCGCTACATCTCGACCTCATCTTCTTACAAGCTCCCAGAACGTCGGCCTGTTCCAAACACTCCATCTTCACAAGAGCACACCTCACACGCTCCACCTTCTCCCCCAAGACGTCCCATCCCAACACGACGAGAGCGTCCAAAGCCACGTCCATCTCATAAGCCCACCCCATTGCGTCCGATGCCCATCCATAAAGAAGGACAACCCCCACCCCCGACAATCGCAGGCAGACACCGTATCCCAAGGCGTCGCCCTCTTCAGAGCGCTCCTGAGCAGGCAAGCCGCCCGACGATGCCACCTCCTTCACACAGTGGAGGCCCCTACTCCCGTGAACCAAGGGATTCAGGTGCCATCTCCCTCAACGACTTTGAGCTCTCATCATCGACAACACGTGCGAACGCACCCACAGAGCCTCCTCGCACCAAGACCAGCCGGATGAGCGTCCCCCCTCCAGAGAGAACGACGACGCCAACGACCAGCAAGGAACAAGAGGCTCCTGCGCCAAAAGATGTCCTCACAAAAACAGGCCCGCTCTCTGGAGAGTTTGTAAGCTCTCCCTCCAGATCCTGGGAAGACCTCGAATGTATCACGCTCCCAAGGACTTATGAGAACGCCATCCGGGATATGGTCTCGCTGCTCAAGCGCTCCCCTCTCAAAACCTCGATCTCCGAAGAGAGCTTTGAATACTATCTCCGTAGACGTCTGCCGGAGTACGTCAAACAAGAACAAATCAACCTCGCGCCGATCAGACGTATGATGACACGTGTCCCATCAGCCGATGCCGAACACATCGAGGCCTACTTCCAATCTATCGTCCGATGTGGTCTACCCTGGCACCCTGTCATCTCAGAGAGCTCACAAAGCCACGAGAGTATGTCCTCCATCCCCGATCTGCGCGCGCCACTCAAGGCACCTGCTGCCCCCATCCTGGACGAAAAAGAAGACGCAGAAGAGATGTTGGAGGAATTTCTGGCCTCCAAACGAGCTGTCAAAACATCCAAAAATCCCTACCATTCTTTGCCAGAGGGCAGTCTCGAAGCCGATATCGCCTTGGGCGCAGAGGACAAAGAGTACGACCTCTTTTACTCCACGGACTCAAAGGACGGCTACGCTCCGCTGACGAGTGTCATGAATGGCCTCCAAGAACAACACCAAAAAGAACAACACGAGAAAGCCATCGATCGCATGGTCGATGAGCTCTACGAATTTGATATGTATCAGGATATGGACGTGCGTGGATTTACTAGGTATCTCCAAGAGCAGTTGCCCTCGCTGATCAAAAAAGGACAGTTTGACCTTGGCCCCGTAAGACAATATCTGCTCTCGCTCCCTCTCACAGATCATCGAGAGATCGACCTCTACCTCGGAAAACTCACGCGTTTTAACTTCCCGTGGTTACTCAAACTCCCCCCCCGTGACTGAGACTGGTAGATCAAGAAGAGTACGAAACGCAGCCGAAAAGGGAGCCCATGTCCACATATTCACACGACATCATCCACGCACTCTGGTTCATCAGGCACGCATCTGAAGGTGGATTTGCTCCGGCAGACGCGCTCCTCGAAGAACTCTTTACCTACCTGCAAAGTCAACCAACACACACATTCCCAGAGGCTCTCTCACACAAAGGGTTGCTCACTCCCTTTCAATGTAATGCCCTGCAAAAGAAGCTCCCTCCCCTCCCCACACATCTTCATCCCCCCACACAATCCGCCCTGCCTCCCACAGACGAAGAACGCTACATCCTCGAAGAGGTCATCCAGCAAGGCGGAAGTGGTCGCATCCACAGAGCATTCGACAAAATCATCGGACGCAAAGTCGCGATCAAGACCCTCCACCATCCAGATGACACTGTCGCACAAGAGCGCTTTGAGAATGAGTACAAGATCACAGGACAGCTCGAACACCCCAACATCATCTCGATCCACGACGCCAGCACCCACCCTGAGCTTGGTCCCTTCTATGTGATGCGTCTGCTCGAAGGGAACACACTGCGCGAGGTCCTGCGTACAGCCCACGATCAAGGCGTCCCAAGCCGCACGAGTCTCTTGCGCACCTTTCTCGAAATCTCCGCCGCGATGGCTTACGCACACAGCAAAGGGATCTTGCACAGGGATCTCAAACCTTCAAACATCATGGTCGGTGAGCTCGGCGAAGCCCAAGTCATGGACTGGGGGATCGCGCTCCAACTACGAGACGACAATCTCCCCACACCTCCTCCCCAAACACAGCCACTCTCCTCCACCTATGAAGTCGTCGGCACACCAGGATATATGGCCCCCGAGCAGCTCTCAGGCTCTACACTGATCGATGAACGTGCTGATATCTTCAGCCTCGGCTGTATCCTATACGAGTTAACAACAGGACGTCTGCCCTTCCATGGAACACAGCTCGATACCTACCAACAATCACTGCAAAAAGGCCTCGCCCACCCACCTCACCATTGGCAACCCAATGTCCCCGAAGAAATCGAAGAGATTATCCTCAAAACACTCTCCATCGATCCCGAAGAACGCTATCGTTCGGTCCGCGAACTCAGCTCCGCGTTGACCCTCTATCTCGAAGGGACGCGGACGAGGAAGCTTCGACAACAGCGTGCCCTCTCTAAAGTCCTCGAAGGGATCGAGGCACGCACACAGCTAGAACAAAAAGAACAATCCGCGCAGGAGCTGCTCGGCGAATTACGTGGCAAACAGACACGTATCAGACCCTACGACGCGCTCGAAAAGAAGCTGCCCCTGTGGGAAAAAGAGAAGCAAGTCGAGCGACTACAAAAGGAAGCGATGGTCTGGTTGGGAGAAGCGTACAGCGCATTCACACAGGCCCTCGCGCTCGATCCAGAGAGCAAAGAAGCTCGCGGACAGCTCGCCGATCTTTACCACGTCCGTCTGATCAAGGCAGAGGCCCAAAAAGATCCAGCCCAAGAAGCATTCAATGAGTCAATGCTCCGACGCTATCACGACGGTGGGTATGAAGAGTTCTTGCGCGGCGAAGGACAATTCTGGTTGATCTCCGATCCTCCCGGCGCACAGGTCACACTTTATGGCCTTGAGGAACACGCTCATCGACTTCAAGCTGTCGATGGACAGGCGCTCGGCACGACCCCACTTGGCCCCAAAAAGGCCCCAATGGGGAGCTACATCGCACACCTTCAGCGAGAAGGATTTGCCGACACGATCGTCCCCATCCTCGTCCAACGCAACAAAAAACATGTCTACAGAGGCAGACTCTACAAGACAGAAGATATGAGCGAAGACGTCTGCTACATGCCACAGGGACGCTTTATCATGGGAGGCGACCCACTGACAGCGAGCGCTGGTCGGACAGAGCACCCCTTCATCGATGACCTGTGGGTCTGTACACTCCCCGTCACGATGGGCGAGTATATCGAATTTCTCAACGATTTTAAGGACAAAGAACAAGCCAGACAACACGTCCCCAGACGTTCACCAGATGGAGGCTATTACCTCTTTCGCAATGACGAAGGTATCTGGCAAGCTCCAGAGGTCGACGAGGAAGGTGATGAGTGGGATCTGGCGTTCCCAGTGCTGGCGATCTCCTGGCATGACGCGAAGGCTTACGCAGACTGGAAGGCCAAGGTCACAGGCAAACCCTACAGACTCCCCAAAGCTGCCGAGCTCGAAAAGGCCGCGAGAGGTGTTGATGGTCGGTACTACCCGTGGGGGGACCACTTTGACGCGACCTTCTGTAAAATGGGCAAGAGCCGTCCGGGACCACCCAAGCCCGAACCTGTCGGTGTCTTTGAGGCGGACATTTCCGTGTACAATGTACGCGATCTGGCCGGCGGTATCCGTGAATGGTGTGGAGATGACTTCGATCCACCAGACGGCGCGCTGGCCTTTGGTGGCAATTGGTCAGGCTCGGAGCTGACCTCACGTGCAGCCCACAGATGGGTCCTTCAAAAAGGACAGGTCGCGCCAGGGATCGGGATGAGGCTCGTCCTCGATGCCCCCACGATGTCCTACCACGAGGGCTTCGCGTCGCCTCCCGAACGTATCCCACAGGAGATCAAGCGACGACATGTGGTCCAAGAGACCCCCCCGACCAAACGTTCGGAGATCCGCAAACGTCTGTCCGATCCGGGGCTGTGGTCTGCGCTCGCCGAAAATCGCGACGAGTGGGTGCTCACACAACTCGTCCTCGCAGTGACTTCGCAGGACATCACGTGGGCGATGATCATCGATCCCAAAGAAGAGTGGCCCCTCGCGAGCGCTGGTGATGCCCCCGAAAAAGCTCCCGACGTGGACAACACACCCTACACATTCTATCCGTGTAAGACCTCAGAAGAGATCATCGGCTACCTTGTACTCCCCGAAAACCACCATCTCTTAGGTGAAGAACAAACACCTCTATGTGCGGCGATCGCCCTCGTCCTCAAGCGCAAACAAGAACAAAAACGCGCACACACAAGAGAGACCAAGGCGATCGAGGAGGCACACTCAGCCCAAAAGCAGCTCACCATCATCAAAGAGGCGTTCGCGACCGTCGCACCAGAGACCTATCTCAACGAGACCTATCCGCTGATCGATGGACGAAGCCCTTCGATGCGTCGCCTGTTTCGATTACTCGACCGCGTCACACAATCACAGGTCAACGTGTTGATCCGAGGTGAGAGTGGTGTCGGTAAAGAACGTGTCGCACGTAGTATCCATCAAAATGGTCCCACAGCCGACGGTCCCTTTGTCCCTGTCAATTGTGGCGCGATCCCCGAAAATCTAATCGAGAGTGAGTTCTTTGGTTACGTGAAGGGAGCCTTTACAGGT
>MDSW01091582.1_pt1 | contig 13218 bp, 19 predicted proteins | sample 811171 | NCBI WGS metagenome assembly MDSW01 (sample SAMN05326641, study PRJNA326480) | marine metagenome | isolation source: seawater | place: Atlantic Ocean: North West | collected 2012 | reverse complement strand
TTCTTCTGATCCTATCTGTATGTGATTTGTACCCGTCGATGGAAAGTTAATGACGCTTGTTAAAACTATCGTTGTTGTGGAAGCATTGATTGCTCCATTTAAAGTTGTAGTAAGTGCGTTGGCTACTGTACCACCGAACGTAGCTAGACCCCAACCAAACCCTGGTAGCTGTTCTGCTGGTCCTACGGGATAGTAGGTTTGAACTCTAATACCACCGGATGTTGTAGCACCTGATCCTGTCTCGTTAGACGGCATGGTAATTGTTATTGTTAAGTTTGTTGGCGCAGAAGTTACCATAAATTTATTGTCATCAAAATCTGATGCTGAGTAATTAGAATTTGTAATTGCTGTAAAGTTATCTAATAAGATTATGTCACCAGCGCTAAGACCATGTCCTGAAGAAAACGTTATAGTTACGATTGCAGATCCGTTAGTTGTGCTGAATGCATTAGTAAGTGTTGTCGTAGATTTAATTGGATGTATGTCATAGAACACACCACCTGAATAAGCATACAATATTCTGTTTGTGCCTATGATTGAAAACTTTTGACCACTTCTATTTACAATATGATGCATAGCTCTAGCTGCACCTGTTATTTTATTATTACCTAGTTGCTGCCAGCCACCTATTTTTTCAGGTGTGCCGTATCTAAATCTAACATTATCACCATCAACCCATTGGCCTTCCGCCTGAGTGTCTGTAAGTTGTTTATTAAAGCCTGGTAAGAACTGTACTTTTTGTAATGCCATAATGAACCATTATACTAATTTTTGGCTAAAAATATAGTCCATTCTAGATCTGATATCAAATCGTTTATGTATAGTTCTCTCTTCTTTTCTCTGCGTATATATTCATGTAGCTCTTCAAGATCTAAGATAAGCCATTCTTTTTCACCTTCAAGAACCATTTTTTGAGCTTGTGAATCAAGACGTCCATTCTGCGCTGGTGTTCCATTTGGCATTTTGAACATTTCTCTGACATCAAATCTATAAAAAGCATTTTTACCTTTTATTATGCCTGCAATATTCCAAGAGGTTTTCTCTTTCGGATATTCTATACCAGTTAAATATTTAGCAAATCTTTTAAGAATCATCTAAACGTATATACCACAACTCTCCTAACACTGTTAATTGGAAAATAATGGTAGTGAGGTACGCTATCAAAAGAAATCGCTTTAAATTTTTCAGGCCTTACTATTTTAAAAGGTTTCTTCTTTTTATCTAAAATAACAGTTTCTCCTGAAGAATCATCTAAATACAACAACAGCTGTCTATGTTCATAGTCGTGATCTACATGAGCAGGTACTCTATCAACTATTCCATTAAAAAAGGTTATGTTAATAGCACACCTAAATATTTCTTTTATTTTAAATTTTTGTTCTTTAGCAAAGCTATACAATATGTCTTCAAACCACTTTTGATTAGGGTTTAAATTGTAATAATTTTTATCTTTATTAATTACTTTGTGTATAAAATGATGACCTCCATCATTAGGCTCTGCAGCGTTCGGTTCCCAATACCAAGGTATATTAGATTGTTTAGAACGAATCCATTCTAAGAATCTTTTTTGTTCTTCAGATAAAAATGTTTTACTTTCTTTGTAACGCATTATTTTCGCCAAACCCAAGTGTTGTCATAAACACTCAATATATTTTTTATGTTATGTTTCTCTCGATAATTATGAACTGTTTTTTGTATATCCATAGCAGTCCAATCGTGCCCTATGACAAGGCCTCCTTTTTTAATTTTAGGTATCCACAATTCTAAGTCTTTCATTGCTTGTTCACGTGTCATATAAGCATCAAAGAAAATAAAATCTAACGAAGTGTTTTTAAATTTACCTAAACATTTATTGCTGTCTTCTTTTATTATTTTTGCTTTGTGCCCGTTATCGCACCATTTTATATTGTGGTAAGTTAAAAATTCACAAACTTCTTGTGTCTTTTTGTCTGCAGAATATAGTGGAGTTGTCCTGTGTTCAAATGCTAGATAATCATCATAAGGTTCCCAATTATCGATGCCGTACAAAGTTTTTACATTAGGACAAGAATCTAATATACAACATAAACTTTCTCCTTTGAGCACACCTAATTCTAATCCAATTAAATTATCACCTTGTTGTGCAATTAAGTGAATAATACTCTTTGCATCAGGAGTAGTATTGTTAAAATTATAATTCATTTTTTTTCAAATATTAATGTTACCGTAAATCTATAACTAGGTCCTGTAATATTTTGAGCTCTGATTGTATGTGGTATCGAACCATTAAACACTACTAGTTTGTTTGGTTCATACAAAGATGTTTCTATAACTTTTGTTTTTGTCGAATTAAAAAACAATGTTTCTCCCGCCCAGTTTAAATCCCAAGTTGGGTTCACATAATATACACAACCAAACTGACCTGAGTGTGTATGTATAAAATTTGGATCGCAAGGCTTAGTTAAATTCACTACTACAAAACTTAAGTTTTCCATTTTACAATATTTTTTAAAAACAGTTTTATCTACATATTTTTTAAAATTTTTAAATAGACCAAGTTTGTGTACAGCATCTTTATTCCAATGACTTCCTATACAAGGTTGTGTTCTTTTTTCTGGTTCAGCTGTATCAGCCCAACCAATAGTGTAATTTGAATTAAGCGCAGCATCATACAGCCTATCTTGTAAAGCTGTAGGAAATGCATTTTTAAAAGTATATATTTTATTACTCATCAAAATAATTAAAGTTAATTACAAATCTACCTTGTTTTAAATCTGTATGTCTTATTACAGAATGTGGAGTTTTAGCAGGCATGATTAAAATTCTATTAGCCTTTGATTTAATAATCTTATCTCCTACCTTTGTGCCTCCATCATTTGTGTTTAAATAAAAAACTGCTGTCTTTGCATTTTTATATTCATAGTCCATGTGCACTTCACTTCCCTCTTCACAAGGAAAAGTTAAATTAGCTTTTACTCTAAGTAAACCAGCTGCATGTAATTTTTTTAAAATAGGATCCATCAAAGTAAACATGTCTGAGTTTATTCTATTCTTATTTCCATGATCTATTGTGTAAAACACATGAGTTAATTGTGCTACACCATCCCAACCAAAGTTTGAATGTTTTTGATAGAACCAAGGAAAGTTTGGACTTGTCATTGTTTCTTTAATTACATTAAAAGTTTTCTTATCTAAAAAATTATCTATTACTTTCATTTCTAAACCTTAATTTAAGATTACCAGCTAAAGTCTCGCTACCAGAATTTTTATGAACACCATGTTTTACAAAACTAGGAAAGATAACCATTTGATTGTTCCGGCATTGTAGTTCATGCATAGATTCAAAAACATTAGCTACGTCAAATGATGCAATTAAATCTCTGTATGGCGATAAAAAATAGGTTTGGCTTTTTGTTACTTTTTTATAAATGATAAAACTGAAAGTAGAAAATGGATGTATATGGGGCTCTTGATAATCATCTTTTATATATTTATTAGTCCAAATATTCATTAGGGCAACTTCATAGTTTCTATATTTTCTATCCAAAGATTTTATAATGCAATCCATTAGATACTTAATAGAGTCGTCAGTTAAAACATTTTTATTACTATGGGACGAGATTGTTTTACTTATCCAATCTTTAGTTACACCAATTTTTTCATGTTTAAATTTTATTTTTTTAGCATCTATGTTAGATACAAATATTGGAGTTTCAAATAAATTAGTTATCATATTAAAAATAGTTTATGTTTATAGTACATCTTAAATTTTTATCAGTGCATGTTGTACTATGGTGTTTGTAATAAGAATTAAAATGTAATATTCTATTTGCTTTACTTTCAACTTTCATATCCTCATTTTTCAAGTATGTGTATCCATCATTATCATTAACAAAAAATAAAGCGCTTTTGCATTTAAAATTTTGATCATTGTGTAAACCATGTTTAATTAATTTTTCTGTTCTTGGATAAAAATTAATTTTTATTTTAACTAATGATTTTGCTTTAATATATTCAAGTATAGGAGCTATAGTTTGACCTAAATCACTGAGCCATCCCTTTGGGTATTCGTATACGTCATGTACATGATAGTAATATCCTAGATTAGTTTCGTTTTCGTAAGCCACAGAGTCTACAAAATACATCGGTATACTATGATTGTTAAGTAATTTATTTTGTATTTCTTTCAACTGTAAATTATCAAGTATGTTATCTTCTATTTTTATCATTACATTTTTAAAAAACAATTAAGAGTTAATCTTCCATCGTCTATGTTAGATCCATGATTATTAAGTGATCTATGCCATATGTTAGCATTGAATAGCAAAGCTCTGTTTTGTACAAATCCAATAGTTGTTGTTGGTTGTTTATTTTGATCATAAAGAACAGTGCCAGAACTTAAATTTGTTTTTGACAAATACACCATTAAAGTATGCGTGTACCCTTCACCAGAATCCGTATGTATCCAATCGTGTTTGTCGTCTTTTTGTAATCTTAAATTAATAGTTGCATCACAAACTACTCTATTCTGTCCGATTCTAAATTTTGTAAAAAACTCTTTTAATATTAAGTTATAGAGAAAAGGGTTGTAATCCACTAAAGGGCTACTCCTCTTGCCTGGCCATGATTCATAAAATTTTTTTTCTTTTTTAAATTTTTTATTATATTCAGATAAAGAATATAACCTTGCGTCCTTAAATTTATTTTCAATAAATCTAAAATTATCAAAAAAATTATCTACTATTATAGCGTCCATCTATCTCCATTTTGGTCCACCTACAAATATTGCTAGCGTCCTTCTTTCTCCTTTTGTAACGGGTTCTACTTTATGAAAAACCCATGGTCTTAGCACAATCATATTACCAGGTTTATTAAATAAATCTACCTTATGTTCTTCACCATTAAAAAAATATTTAAAATCTCCTCCCTCATATTTCTTTTGCGAAACATTTATTAAGATAGTGCTTTTGATATCCCAGTTACATGTAATATCTTGAGCATCAACGTGATAACCATAATCCGATTTATCCTTATGATCGTATACATTTAAATTAATAAAAACATTGTCGTTCATTTCAAATGTATCAAAACCAAAATCACGATTGATATGATACAAGGCTCCTTGATAACAGCCATGTAAATATTTTTTTATTTTACCCCAAGTAATTTGATATACCTTGACATTTTTTAAAAGCTTTCCATCTAAAGTTTTAGCACCTTTAGTGTCAACATCGGTTCTATCATAACTAGATTCTATATGATTGTTTATCTTTTTAATTTGTTTGTTATTTAATTTATTTTTAAAAAGCATAATCATATTAAACTTACATTAAAAGCCACACTAATCCTATCTTGACTTGATCTACTAGGTTCAACTAAATGCACTAAAGTAGATGGGAATAGTATGAGTTTATTGTCCTCCGGAGTTATCCTGTAATTAACCCAGCTTAACGGATCATCAATATATTTAAACAGATTTGTAGGATCTGAATTTTCGGGCCTGTTAAGAAATAAAACATCGCCACAATTTTTAGGTGCTTTAATGTACCATATACCAGAAAACTGTATTAAAGATCCGGTATGGTTGTGAGGCATGTTGTAATCAGCTGTAAAATTTTGATTTATCCAACAGCTATGAATTACAATTTTAAAATCTTTAACTTTTTTAAATTGTAAAATGTATGCGCTAAGTGGCTCTTTCCAACAATCTTTAATCTTTAAAGAATTAATAATTTCTGTTTGAACACCACCAACGTTTGAAACTGTACTTAATTTATTTGAACGTTTGCATTTGTTTAAATGATCAAGAAAAATATCTACGTGTTTCTTACTCTTGTATTGTGTTACATATATGGATGTTCGGTGTATATCTATATTCATTTTATTTTTATATAATTCTTATTTACTTGATCTGGTGATAGATCAAAAGCTATCGATATCCTTTCTTGAGCGTTAGTTTGTTTATCAGTGCAGTGAGGTATACAGGTTTGAAACAAGGTTAATTTTCCAACTTCATTATTACTTTCATGTTTTATAGGTTCGTTAATTTGATTCTGTGGATTAACATATATTGTTTTTGTGTCTTGACATTGAACCATTAGATTACCACTAAGATATGTATTAGGACTAGTTCCATGTATATGTAATTTTATTTTTTCTCCTTTACGCATAACGTTAAACCAAGATTGAATCCAAAGTTCTTTTGGTATTTTTATTTTATAATTATTTAAAAACATTTCATGTGCTTTTATTATCGCTTGTTTAATTTTATCAATCTCTTTGTTTTTAAATGTAAAAACGTTAAAGCTATTAAATCTAGCTGTAACACTTTTTTTACCTAATCCTGTATATCCATCATTTATAACAGAGGTACTTTTTATTATTTGTTTTTCTTTTTTTAAAAGATACCTACTTAAAGATTTAAAATTAATTTTTTTTAAAACTTGTTCTGCTAACGTATACTCCCACTCAGGAGCGAAAGGTGTTTTCCTTGGCTCACTCTTAAAAAGTATAAATTGCATCTAATCCACTACGGAGCTAGGTAATCCAAAAGAAGGTCTTTTATCTCTAAAATTATCACCATGCTTTCCATCTTTCTCCACGTAGTGCAAGAACACTTGACTACACTCTTTCTTTTTAAACTTTTCTCTCCAATGTTGTAATTTAGTTCCTTTGTATATTAACATATCACCACATTTTAATTCTACTTTAATTTTTTTCTTTTTGTCTTTTAAATATATTGGCCACATATCTCCACCCATATTAACAGTGCAAGAAATTTCACAACTTGCTCTGTCTGTGTGTTTTTTTAATTCAGCTCCTTTTTCATAAATTCTTGCGTAAGCATAACAAGGATGTAATTTCATTTTTGTTCTTTCTTCCATTAAAGGATGGGCCATAAGTAATAATGATTCCATCACATTATCACCATAAGCCGAAAAATGCCCAGGAGCTTGTGGATCGTTCCAACATCCAAACCAATTTTCAATATCTTTAGCTAAAGGTCCAAAAAAATTATTTCTAGTTTTCAATACGTGCATAGCATTTCTTTTAATTTTAAAAGCAACATTACAAAAATCCATTAGCTCCGTTGCAAACGCTTGTCTAATAATTAAATAGTTTTTATTTTTTAAACTCATTTAAATGGATCTCCTGTTATCCATGCGACTAAAGAAAATCTCTCTCCTTTTTTGACTGGTGTCACCTCGTGAATCATAAAACTAGGGAACATAATTAATGTGCCTTGATCTCTCAAAGTTTTAATTGGATCTTCTCCATCAAATATATGTAAGTCTCCACCTTTATATTTTTTTGGATCACTTAATTGTATACTCACTGATAGTTTTCTAATTATACCATTTGGTCCTCTATCAAAATGTTTTCCATATTTTTGTCCTGGTGCTTTGTAATGTGTGAACTGTAGTCCTTCAGAAAAAGATGAAATATGAAAGTTATAAAATTGTTTATTTAAAGATAGAACAGCAGACGTTAGTTCTTGAAAGAATGGACCTAATCCATCTGTGTGATTTAAAAATACAATAGAAGATTTTCTAATTTTTTTATCTACTACACTTTTTGCCCCAAATCCTACTTGACCCTCAAATGTACCTTTTTTCTTCCCAATGTTAATTATCTCCTCACATTTTTCTGGAGTTATAAAATTTTTTAGATATACAAAAGGTGGCATTGTATCTATTTCTAATGGCCAGTTTGACATTTAAATTTCTTTCTATCTATATTTCCTTTTTATTTTATCCGTAATTAGTGTAGTGTTTTATCCATGTTTGAGTTTCTTCATCCCAAGAATATTTAGGCCCTACTACGCCAGGTCCAGTTGCATCATCAGGAATTGGTGTTGGTGGTATCCATTCACAAGTTGTTTCATTTAACGTCCATGATGGATATGGTTGTGGTGAATGAAATCCGTTTAAATCTTCTCTGTAAACCCAATCCACTGCTGCTCTAGATAATTTTGGTTCACCTGCAACAATCTTAATAAATCTTGTATTTGGCTCTTTATGTAGATTTCTTAAAAAAGCCTCTCCGCCTGCTTGAGTTGCTCCGTTTTCTGAATCAACCATTTCAGCGTTAACTACTATGCTGTTTTCGTTTAATCTGCAAAATGTAAATGCCATATTTTTATTTCCTTTCCTTATGGTGTAAACGTTGTACTTGCTGTAAATCTAATAACTGTGTAATCCCCATCTGTAGTTACAGTTGTAGCAGGACCTGGATATGTCGCTGAAGATAAGTCAGCTGTCAATCCTCTAATAATAACTCCTCCTGATGCTCCTGCATATTTATCTGGTCTACCACCAACTCCTCTTCCACCAAAATAAGATAGATCAGCTGCTTGATCATTCCACGGTGGTGAGTAAGGACCTTGTGGCATTCCACCTTGTCCTGGTGGTCTTTGACCTCCGTTAGTGTTAGCGTTTCCACCAACTGCAAAATAAATTTCTGATCCAGTAATAGAATTAGGAGTACCTGCTCCAGCAGCTGTAGATGATCCTGCATTGTTGGCTCCGCCTCCGCCGCCGCCTTGGCCTGGATATCCACCCCCTGGTCCTCCAGGGTTTCCTTGGTTAGTTGTTCCTGTACCGCCTGATTGAGGAGGAACGTTTTGTCCTCCGCCGCCGCCGCCAGATCCTCCGGGCATGCCTGGAAAGCCTCCTCGGCCTCCTGCACCTCCGTAGCCACCACCTCCGGCACCTCCGCCGACTGCAGTTGTTAATCCTGTAAATCCTGAATCTCCTCCGTCACCGCCTTGGTGATAAGGTTGTGGACCTCCATTCGATGGTCCTGGTGCTCCAACAGTTACTGTAAAAGTTGTGCCTCTTGCTAGTTCGAGAGCTGTTCCTGCAACATAGCCACCTGCTCCGCCACCTGCGCCTATGTAGAAGCCACCGCCTCCACCGCCGCCTTGAATTACGTAATCTACTGAAACAGGACCTTTACCTCCAGAGAAACCAAATCCTCTTGCTGCCGCTGCTCCGAATGATCCTAGTATTGGCATCTTTCTATATTCCTCCTATTACGCGAACTGCGTTTGTGCTGCGAGCGCTGTAAAAGCAGCGTCCCCAGTTTTAAAAATCGTGTACGTGTAAACATCAATCGAACTTGCATTTCCAGATGAAGGTGCAGAACCACCTGACCATTCTGGTGTTATTGAAGATCCGTCGATTGTTACCGCGTTATTGTAATAAGGTGTTGAACCTTGAGTTACTAAGTGAGCGATTGTAATCGATTCACCTGTATCCATAATACTGTTTAACGTGTTTGAACCATCACCTCTAATGTTTAGAGTGTAGTTAGCTGCAGCGTTAGATGTAAAATATAAAACAGCTTGAGTGATTACGTCAAAGTTGACTGTACCCGTAGCTGCAGTTGCTGCTATCGTAGCTTTTTCTGTTAACTGTTGAATTGAACCAGCGCCTAAAGCAACTCTTCCAATTCCTTTTGCAGCGATACTTAAATCAACATTAGTATCTCCACCAGTTGCAGTTACGCTTGGCGCGTTGCCTGTGGCTGCGTTTGTTACATCAATTTGGTTTACTGCTGATGCTGTTGTTTGAAAGATAATTTGTTCATTTCCATTTTCGTCTCCGATAAAGTGTGCATCATCAATTAAAATGTTGTTGTCATTAGTATCTAGATTTCCACCTAATTGAGGTGTTGTATCTTCAACAACTGATTTGATACCTGTGTTAATAGTTAAAACTTTTGGGTTAGTTCCATCGTCTGCAGAAGCAAAAACTAAGGCATCGCCTTTGTCTGTTGCAGAGAAAGTGAAAGAATCACCTGATCCAGTTATATATTTAAATTGTACTGTGTATGCACCTGACGTTGAATTTCTTAAAAAGTAAAAAGTTTGAACATCTAAAGGTATTGTTACAACTTGGTTTCCTGTAATTGTACCTGTAAACTCAATCATTCTGTGAGAAAGTTCTGCACCAGTTGATCCATCAGAAACTGCTAAATCAGTTTGTTGTGCTCCACCAGCAATTGATTTTTGAATAAATCCACCAGATATTTGTTCTAAAATTTGTAAATTGGTATTGGTTTTTGTTCCCCACGTTCCCGCGTTTTCACCGGTTGCTTGAAGTTCTACTCCTAAAGGTGTGTATGTTGAAGCCATTTTTTATCTCCTAATTTTGCTTACGCAACATCTGTATAGCTAGTATTTGAACCTGTGTCAATACTTTGATATGCCTGAATTCCAAAGCCTGATGAAGTTCCAAAAGCAGCTACATTTGACGTTGCTGATAATCCAGTTAACGTTATATCTAAACTTGTGTCAACTGATAATGTACCTATACTAAACGTTGCAGACAATCCAGTCAAGCCCATAATATCAGCAGGCGCTAAAGATCCTACACTAGAAGTTAGGCCAAATCCATCTGGTATAATTATAGGATTTGAAGTCTCGTCCGTGGAACCTAAAGAAATAGTAGCAGAAACACCAGTTATATCATAAGCCGTTTCTATGACTACTGATCCAACAGAAGATGTTGCACCTACGCCTGTTGGAACCATTACGTCTGTTGCAATCACTGATCCAAGAGAAGACGTCGCTGACTGACCAGTTAAAGTTAAAGAAACATCACCAACTATTGTAGGCGAGCCTACACTTGATGTTCCAGAAACTCCTGTAACTCCCATTACATCCGCAGGAGATAATGAGCCGACAGAAGTTGTTGCTGATTGTCCTGTTAATAATACGTCACCTTGTATACCCCAAGCATCATCGTTCCAAGCAGCTCTGCCCCAACCAGTGTTAATCTCTCCTGTTGCTGTAACTGTTCCAATGCTTGTTGTTAAACCAATACCTGTTAACTCTAAGGATGTATCACCAACTTGTCCCCATTCACCTTCGTTCCAAAATCTACCACCCCAACCTTTTTCGTTAAAAGCCTCTAAACTTCCAACGGAAGATGTCATTGATAGGCCAGTTAAAGTTATAACAGGATTATTACTGTCGCCCCAAGATTCTGAGTTCCAAGTATTTCTACCCCAACCATTTAATGTATAAGATAAAAGACCTGCAGCATTTAAGGATGTTGTTAATCCAAGTCCTGTTAATTCAACGCCATTGTCTGTAACTGCGCCCCACTCACCATTACTCCAAGTAGTTCCACCCCAACCTTGAGCAGGCACACCCATGTTTGTCCCATCACCAACGGAAGAAGTTGCTGATTGTCCTGTAACTGAAACTGTATTGGAGTCTTGATCACCCCAAGAGTTGTAATTCCAACTCAAAAGACCCCAAGTGTTTGAAGTTGGAGTGTTTGCTTGTCCACCCATACCTGAGTGATTGGTGCAATAATAATATAAAGTTGGTGCGGAGGCTGCGACTGTAATTTGTGTGTACGCTCCAGCGCTCCCTGGCGTTCCATTTGTGGTTACACCGGTAGTATATTGAGAGCCACCGCCGTGTGTTCCATCACTGGTCGTTGAAAATCTTAAAGGGTGATTGCTATTTGAAGAATCAGACTGATCCAAAATATAAGTATAACCTTCACCTAAATTAATAGTGTCTTGTTGCACGCCATCAATAGCATATTTATTTCCAGAGCCAGTAGAAACAACTGTTACTGCAAGCGTTCGAGAATAACTACTTATGGGAGTGTCAGCTTGTCCCCCCATGCCAGAATGATTAGTGCAATAATAATATAAAGTTGGCGCGGAAGTGGCTACGGTGATTTGCGTGTACGCTCCAGAACTTCCTGGCGTTCCGTTTGTGGTTACACCTGTTGTGTATTCAGATCCACCACCATGCGAACCATCTGATGTTGTAGAAAATCTTAACGGGTGTGAGCCGTTTGATGAATCGGATTGATCGAAACGATAAGTTCTACCTTCAGCTAAATAAACGGTATCTTGTTGAACACCGTTAATAAAATATTTATTACCAGAGTCGGTGCTAACAACCGTTACTGTATAAGTTCGAGCAACGGACATCCGTTAGCCTCCCTTACGCTATTCTGATGATCGCGTTTGATGCGTCTGCTGTTGGAAACTGAATTGTAAAAGTACCACTCGTTACAGTTTTGTCAGAACCAAAATCGATTGCACAAACTGCTGGATCACCTGTTGCTGAGTCGTTGAAAATTAAACATCCTCTTGCTGTGAAAGAAGCAGATGTAAAACTTGTGTCAGCAAAGTCGCAAACAGCCGTTGATGAATCTAAAGTTGGAGTAACACTTGTAAGCGCATTTCCTTTTGCAGTGTAACCAGTTCCAGAAACTTCGTTAGAAGTTGTGTACGCTGTCGTACTAGCTCCTAAAGATGCTGAAGATGTGTACAATGCTAAGTTAAACGTATTTCCACTTGATGCAGTGAAATTGTGAGTGCCTGTTAAGATTTCAGTTTTGAAACTATTACAGATTGCTGATGTTATTGCCATAATTTAACTCCTAATTTTTACGGGTTTGTTGACGGAACGGTTAACCTAACTGTGCCATCTGTGTAGTCATCTCTTCTTCTTCTGCCGATCTGCTCTACACCAAACTTGTCTACTTCTTGTTTATACTTTTGTTCGTATAATGTCAACATATCTTGTGGACCTTTTAAAAAAGCGTACGTCTCCGCTAGACAGCAGTATAATAGCCCGTTAGGGAAGTTTAGACTGATATAGTTAGTCTGATTATCAGACGCTAATGTGGCTGGCATAACATTATAATGAATCCTAAATTTATATGTAGTATCAGGCACGGGAGCAAACATCAGTCGCCCTGAAGTCGTGTCTGTATTGCCTGTAGCGGCTCCAAACATGGCATAATACTTAGGTTGTCCTCTTTTTGCTGTCTCTGTTGAGGGCACATATTCTTGTAGATATGTAACGTCCTTCTTTTCTAGATATCTATTATTACCTGTTATGGCTGAAGTTGAATCATAAACTTGCACAGCTCTAACAAATAAACATCCTGCCGGAGCATTTATTGTTTCTTGACCTGTAACTAAATTACCTTGTTGTTGCTTCCTATCAGCATCGATAGGAGCATCACGCATAATTCTGTACTGCGCATTTAAAATAATATTCTCTAAAACAGCTGTTGTTAAAACATTAGAATCTACCTCTGTGTAGTTTCTAATATTCGTAACTAAATCTGAATAACTTAATCCTGCCATTATGGTGTTAATGTTGCCGGTCCAGCCGTAACTAACATTCCTCCTGCTCTTTCCGTTACTGTAGGGGTTGTCCCTATCACAAACGTATAATTATCTGTTCCTGTAACT
>MDSW01018933.1_pt1 | contig 13218 bp, 17 predicted proteins | sample 811171 | NCBI WGS metagenome assembly MDSW01 (sample SAMN05326641, study PRJNA326480) | marine metagenome | isolation source: seawater | place: Atlantic Ocean: North West | collected 2012 | reverse complement strand
CCTTTTCCTGGTTTTCCAGAATAAACATCTAAAACATGAGTTGTTAATTTTGTCATAAGATAATTATATTATACAATAATTGGATACTTTAATATGAAAACTATCAATTCAATTGAAAAAGTAAATCAACTCTCAGAAAATGAGTTTATTGGTACTTTTGGAAATGTTTTTGAAAAAACAAATTGGATTGCTAATAAAGCCTTTAATTTAAAACCCTATAATAACTTCGAAGAATTAATATCTACGATAATCAAAATTTATGAAAATAGTTCAAGAGAAGATTGTTTAAAAATTTTCAATGCACATCCTGAACTAGCGATTGAAAAAAAATTGACTGAAGACTCTCATAAAGAACAAAAGAGTGCAAATTTAAATCGTTGTAATGATGAGGAATTTAATGAATTTAAAAATTTAAATTATGAATATAAAAAAAGATTTGGCTTTCCCTTTATAATTGCTGTTAAGGGAAAAAGTAAAAGTGAAATTTTAAGTAATTTTAGAAAAAGAATTAAAAATGAAATTAATTTAGAGTTTGAGGAAGCTAAAAAACAGGTAAAAAAAATTGCAGATTTACGGCTAAAAGAAATAATTAGTTAGTACTTTCTGAAACATATATTGCTACAGCTTTAATTTCTTCTTTTGATAATTGGCCTTCATATGCTGGCATCACTCCTATTCCATTTGTAACCACAGAAAGTACTCTTACAATGTCTGGCTTTATTTCATTTAAATTTGGACCAATATTTCCATTAGAATTTGCATCTTGAAGTGTATGGCAAGTTGCACAATTACCATCTCCTAAAAAAATTACTTTTCCTTTATCAAATAAATCTTCTGCTTTTATACTTTGAAAAAAAAGAATAAATAATACTAAAACGCAATAATTAAAATTAATTAATTTTTTTTTCATTATTAAGTACTAATATAGTATTAAACTAATTTAAATATATTTATGAAAATTTTTGATTGTTTTATGTACTTTGATGAAGAAGTCGTTCTTGATGTGAGACTAAATACATTAGATAAATTTGTTGATTATTTTGTAATAGTGGAAAGTAAATTTACCCATAGGGGAGATAAAAGAAAATTAAATTTTAATCATGAAAAATTTAGTAAATTTAAAGATAAAATCATATATTTAGTTTATGAAGAAACATCTAATATGATTGAAGAAGTAGATGATAAAGATAGTGAAGTTATAAATTCTGGAAAATATATTTTAAATGCTGCTCTTAGAGAAAATGGCCAAAGAAATTATATTCAAAATGGTTTAAAAAAAGCTGATGATGATGATATTATTTTAATATCTGATGTAGATGAAATACCAAATCTATCAAAAATAAATTTTAATCAATTGAATCAAAAAATTATTTTGTTCAAACAAGATATGTTTTATTACAAATTCAATCTATGTATACCAGATTTAAAATGGACTGGAACTAAAGCTTGTAAAAAAAAAGATTTAATCAATCCACAATGGATAAGAAACATTAAGGATCGAAAATATCCTTTTTTTAGATTAGATACATACTTTTCTAATACTAAATACATAAGTATAAAAATTATAGAAAATGGTGGTTGGCATTTTTCAAATATAAAAAATGCAAAGCAAATTGAACATAAATTAAAATCATATTTGCATCATAGAGAATTTGATTTAAAACCATTAACTACTGAAGATATTGAAAAAATTATTAAAGATAAAAAAGCAATTTATGATCTTAAGGTAGATAAAAGAGTTAATAAAATTGGAGATGGTAGTAAATTAATTAAATTTGAATTAAATAAATTACCTATGCATATTCAAGAAAATTATAACACTTACAAAGAATGGATTGATTGATATGAAAGGATATTGGGTAGCTTTATATAAAGAAATTAATCATATAGATAATTTAAAAAAATATGGGACAACAGTAACTCCAGTTATTAAAAGCTTTGGTGGAAAACCTCTTGTTAGAGGAGGCAAATATAGATCATTAGAAGGAGATGATTTTCCTAGAACTGTAGTATGGGAGTTTCCAAGTTATGAAAAAGCTTTAAAATGTTATAACTCAAAGGATTACCAGGAAGGATGGGCGCTGGCTAAAGAAACGACAGTAAGAAGTTTACAAATTGTTGAGGGTTTTAATACTGAATAGGTTCAGGGTCTATACTTCTCCATAGATACCAAGTTGCGACAGAGCAATAAGGAGAAAAATTTTTTTTTAATCTATTTACAAAAGATATGGGTGGTAAGTATTTTTTTTTATACTGTTTTGATATAGCTCTCAAAAGACCAATGTCCTGAATCGGCCAAATATTTGGACGATTGTAAGTAAATAACAATATCATTTCAGCAGACCATCTTCCAATTTGTCTTAGTTGTGAAAGATAGATTATAGCATCTTCATCTGACATCTTTTCAATTATTTTTGGATTAAAAGTTTTATTTAAGATCTGTTTAGATAGACTTTTAATACCTTTTATTTTTTGTCTACTTAAACCACAGGTTTTTAATTGAACGTTACTTAATTTAGATACTATCTTTGGGTTAATTTTATTTTTACATTTAGATTTAAACTTTAAAAAAACAGAATTAGCTGCCGCTACACTAATTTGTTGACCTATAATACTTTTACACAATGAGTAAAATATATCCTTTCTTGAAGTAAGTACTGTTTCAGATGGGGATTTATATTTTTTAATTAATAAAGACATGACCTTATCTTTTTTTGATAAATATTTTTTGGCTTTATTCCAGTATTTTGGTTTTTTATTCATGTCTAGTTGTCGATGGAATTTTTTCTTTATGATAAATTTCTCTTCTTAAAATAATTAAAGATGAAAAAACTACTAGCAATGCGCCTAATAAAGTTTTTATCGTAGGAATCTCATCCCAAATCAAATATCCAAAAATTATTCCAAAAACTAATGCTAAATATTTTAAAGGTGAGACAAGTGAAACTTCTGATAATTTAAAAGACTGACTAAGCCATAAATTTGCAATACCACCTAAAAGTCCAATCATACATAATAAAACTAAATCTTTAATTTCAGGCATTATCCAACCAAAAGGTATTGTGAATAAGCTGATCAAAGTAATAGCTGCAGAAAAATTAAGTGAAATAAGCCAAACAGGTTCAGTTGTTGATAATTGTCTAATTGCAATAGCAACATAAGATAAACCTAAACAAAAAATAATTGGATAGATATAATATATATTTAAAGAATTAAAACCTGGCTCAGTTATTACAATAATCCCTATAAAACCAATTAATACAGCAAGCCATCTGTAAAGTCCCACCTTCTCACTTAAAAAAAAAAATTGAAAAAATTGTGGTAAAAATTGGAGCAGCAAAAGAAATACTAACTACTGTAGCTAATGGCAAATTTCTTAATGCAATAAATATTGCTATTAGAGCTATAAGGCCGAAGAAACATCTAAGAAAATGTAATCCTGCTCTTTTGGTATAATAGAAATTTTTAATTCTATCCCTTGGCATAATAAAAAAATATAGAACTAATCCAAAAAAACCTCTGAAAAATAATACTTGTCCCAAAGGGTAATATTCTGACCATTTAACTATTAAATCCATAATAGAAAATGCACATATCGACATAAACATGTACAAAAAGCCTAATTGATTTTTGGAAAGCATAAGAATAATTTGTAGTTTAAATTAAAGGATAATCAATGGAAATTGCAATATTAGGATTGGGTTGTTTTTGGGGTCCAGAAATCAAATTTAGTAAACTAAAAGGTATAATTAAAACTGAGGTTGGATACTGTGGGGGGTATAATGAAGAAACTACATATAAGGAGGTCTGTACTGGCAAAACAAATCATGCAGAGGTAGTAAAGTTAGATTTTGACCCGAAAATAATTTCTTATGAAAAAATTTTAGAATTTTTTTTTGAAATACACAATCCAACAACTTTAAATTCCCAGGGTCCAGATTTTGGTACACAGTATAGGAGTGAAATTTTCTATTTAAATGAAAATCAAAAAATAATTGCTGAAAAAATTAAGAACAACATAGACAATAAACTTTCTAACAAAGTGGTAACAAACATATCTTCGGTTAAAAATTATTGTCCAGCTGAAGAATATCATCAAAGGTATTTAGAAAAAAGATAATATGTCTCTAGTAACCACAGACTGGTTAAATAAAAATTTATGTAAGGTTAAAATTATTGATTGTTCTTGGCATATGCCCCAAGTTAATAGAAATGGATTTGAAGAATATAAAAAGCAACATATAAATAATGCTATTTTTTTTGACTTAGATAAAAATTCAAATCAACATACCGACTTACCTCATATGCTAACTGATAAAAATACTTGGGAAAAAATTATTTCTGATATGGGTATTAATAATGAAGATGAAATAGTAGTTTATGATAATTCAGATGTAATTAGTTCTTGTAGATGTTGGTATAATTTTATCTATTTTGGACATAACCCAAAACTAATCCATGTATTAGATGGTGGTTTAAAAAAATGGAAAAATGAAAAAAAACAAACAACTAATATTATACCTAAAAATAAAAATTCAAATTATAAAGCTTATGCAAAAAAAGAATTGGTAAAAAGTAAACAAGAAATTGATAAAAATATTTTTTCAAAAGAATTTAAAGTTATCGATGCAAGAAGTAAAAATAGATTCGAAGGTAAGGTTCCTGAGCCAAGAAAAGGATTAAGAAGTGGCTCAATACAAAATTCTTTTTGTTTACCTTTTTCAGAGATAATAAATGATGATAATACTTTTGTTGATAAGGATAAGATTTTAGAAAAATTTAAGTCTACGAAATGTGATCTTGATGTAAACCTAGTATTTTCTTGTGGCTCTGGTGTTACTGCATCAGTTTTAGCTCTTGCTTATTCTCTAATAGATAATAAATATATGCCTAAAGTTTATGATGGGTCATGGAGTGAATACGGAAAAATTTAATTATGAAAAGATCAACTAAAATTTCCTCAATTATAATAATATTTTTTTTGATAATAACCATTGTTATTGTCGGGAGAATAATGATTGGAAATCACTTTGCAAAAAAATTTGGTAAAAGGCCACCTCCTGGAATTATAGTAACAGAGGTTGTTAATAACGATTTTGCTGGAAGAATTGAAACTTTTGGAACAGCTATTCCTATAGTAACTAAATCATACAAAATTGAAAAATATGAAATAATTAATCCTATAGAATTTAATAAAAAAGTTAAGAAAGGTGACTTAATTGCAAAGTTAAAAACTAGAAATATAGTTGCAGCATTTGATGGAACAATAAGTAAAAGAGATTTTTCAAATGATATTAAAGTTTCTGAAAGCTCAATAGTAATAAACTTAGAAGATACTTCTGTAATCTATATAGATGTAGACATTCCAGAAATTTATTCAAATTTTATTAAAGAAAACCTAAATGTTGATGTTAAATTTTCTGGTAATGACGTTAAAGTTTATCCTGGAATTATAAATTCTACTGCAAGCAGAATTGATGTAGAAAAAAGATCTTTAGCAGCAAGAATAAAATTAGAGAATGATAATCTTGAAATTTTACCTGGTTCACTTTTAGAAGCATCAATTAAATATAATGTGCGTAACTCTTTATCTATTCCAGACACTAGTATTATGCTAGAGGGGAATAAGGTGTTTGTATATACTGTATCAAAAGAAAATATTGCTAATAAAACCCAAATCAAAATTGGAATAAGACATAATGGAAATGTAGAAGTTATTTCTGGTTTAAATAATGGAGACAGTATTGTTGCTGAAGGATTGAAAAAAGTTCGCCCAAGAGGGAAGATAAAACCAATTAAACGATAATGTATATAACTGACGTAAGTATAAGAAGACCAGTAGTCGCTTGGGTGATGTCTCTCATATTAATTGTTTTTGGAATATTTGTTTTTTCAGAATTACCAGTAAGAGAACTGCCGAATGGCCTTCAACCACCTGTAGTTCAAATTAAAGTAGATTATAAATCTGCATCTGCACCTATTATTGATCAAGAAGTAACTCAAGTAATTGAGGATGTAGTGGGTGGTGCCGAAGGTATAAAAAATATTGACTCAAAATCTGAAAATGGGAGCAGTACAATTAATGTGGAATTTGATACTGATATTGATCTAGATAATGCTGCTAATGATATAAGAGAAAGAGTAGCAAGAGTTGTAGATAATTTACCTAGCGAAGCAAACGCACCTCAAATACTTAAACAAGCAGCGGGATTTACAACAACTATGTGGTTAGCTGTGTCTTCTGCCACATGGAGTGACTTAGAGCTTGGAGATTATACTGAAAGATATTTAGTAGATCAATTTTCTAGTGTTAAAAATGTTGGAAGAATTTTAGTGGGTGGTTTAAGAGAGTTAAGTGTAAGAGTTTGGATTGATCCAGTAAAGTTAGCAGCTAATGACTTAACAATTCAAGAAATTGAAAAAGCACTTAGAAATGAAAATGTAAGTTTGCCTGCAGGTACTCTTGAGGCTAACAATGTTGATTTAACGCTAAACTTAGATAAATCTTACAATAACATTGATAAATTAAAAGAATTACCTGTAAAAAAAATTAAAAATAGTATTGTCCGTCTTTCAGATGTAGCAAATATTGAATTTGGTCCAGTTTCAGAAAAAACTCTTTTTAAAGCTCAAAGAAAAGATAAATTAAATTTAAGAACAGTGGGTATTGGTATTTATGCAAGAAGTGGTGCCTCTACAGTAGAACTTTCAAAAGAAATTAATAAAAAGATTACTGAAGTTAGAAAAATACTTCCTGATGACTTAAATATTGAGATAGCTTTTAACAGAGCAACATATGTGGGAACTGCAATTGAAGAGGTTTATAAAACTCTAATAATCGCTTTTATATTAGTTGTCTTAATTATTTATTTATTTTTAGGAAACCTCAAGGCTGTAATAGTACCAGCGGTTGCTTTGCCTGTAAGTTTAATCGCCTCTTTTTTAGGTATCTACTTGTTTGGCTTATCAATAAATATATTTGTACTCCTAAGCTTTATTCTAGCAATAGGAATTATCACGGATGATTCTGTGATAATGACAGATGCAATTTATAGAAGAATTGAAAATGGAGAAACACCACTTGTTGCAGCTTATAAAGGTTCAAAACAAATAACTTTTGCAATTATAGCTACAACATTAATTCTAGTTGCAGTATTTCTACCACTAATTTTTATAGATGGTATTGCTGGAACGTTATTTAGAGAAACTGCAATTGCTTTATCTTTTTCAATAGTAATATCTTCTTTTGTTGCTCTTACCTTATCTCCGATGTTAGGAAGTAAATTTTTAACTAAAAAACCAAAACAAAATTATTTTGTAATCAAATTTGATAAATTCTTTAGGTCATTTTCAAAATTTTATCAAGAAACTCTAAGATTTTGGTTAAATAGGAAAAAAATTATAATTTCTTTTATAATCTTAACTATTATTGGTTCTGGTATTTTATATAATTTCACCAAAAAAGAACTAATCCCAATGGAAGATAGAGGAGTATACCTTGTGATTGGTTTTACAGATGAGGGTAGCTCATTTGAATATACTGAAAAGAGAGCTGAAGATGTAGAAAAAAGATTAATACCATTACTTCAATCTAAGGATAGTCCATATAAAAGATTAATTATGAGAGTTCCAGGTTTTGGTAGTAATAAAAACTCATTTAATAGTTTTATAATAATTGCTTTATTAGATGAATGGAAAAATAGAAAGACAGACTCAATGACTGTTATGAGGCAAGCAATAGGTAAGATAGTAAGCGTTCCAGAGACAGTGGCATTTCCTATATCACCTCAATCTATAAGGGTTTCAAGTTATAACAAACCAGTTCAGATGGTGATTTTGGGAAATACTTACGAAGAATTAGAGGAAATACAAACTCAAGTAATAAATAAATTAAGAAAAAATAGAAATTTATCAAGAATAGAGTCTGATTATTCAAGAGATAAGCCTGAAATAAAATTAATAATAAATAAAGTCAGAGCTAAAGATTTAGGAGTTTCTACTGAGTCAATTGGAAAAACATTAGAAACACTATATGGAGGAAAGACAGTAACTAAATTTAATAAACTAGGAAAAGAATACCCAATTATAGTTCAGCAATATTTAGCTGATAGAAGAAGCAAGGAAGGACTTTCTAGAATATTTGTAAGATCAAATAGCACGGGTAAATTAATATCTTTATCGAATTTAGTTGAATTTAAAGAAGAAGGCTCAGCAAAAAAATTAGCAAGATATAATAGACAAAGAGCAGTAACAATATCTGCAAATATTTCTGAAAACTATACTCTTACCGAAGCAATTAAATTTTTAGAAAATACTATTTCTGTAATACAGCCTGATAGTCAAATTGCTTGGAAAGGTAAATCTGAAGAATTAAAAGAAACTAGTAATGAACTTTATATTATTTTCGGATTAGCACTATTAACAGCTTATTTAGTAATGGCTGCAACTTTTAATTCATTTATTCATCCTTTCATAATAATTCTTACTGTACCTCTTGCACTGTTTGGAGGATTAGTATTCATATTATTTTTAAACAGTTCAATAAATATTTTTTCACAAATAGCTCTAGTAATTCTAATAGGAATATCCACAAAAAATAGTATCTTAATAGTAGATTATGCAAACCAATTAAGAACTGCTGGAAAAGATATAGAAACTTCTGTCAAAGAGGCATGTGAATTAAGATTTAGACCTATAATGATGACTTCAATAAGTACTATGATTGCTATGCTACCATTAGTGATAGGAAATATTGGGCCTGGTGCTGGAGAGGCTTCTAGATTAGCAGTAGGTGCAACAATACTTGGGGGGATGATGATATCGACATTTTTTACGTTATATATAACTCCAACAATGTATTTAACTTTAGCTAAAAATACTAAAAGAATAGATTCTATAGATATTGAATTAAAAAAACAACTTCGTTAAAAAATTATATATTTTTTTCTATTCAATTTTTTCTGACATCCTTTTAATTGAGACTTATATTTTTCTGACTGATTTTTTACTTTTTTGGCAAGTATAATAACTTTTTGATTATTTTTATAATTTTTATAGTTTCCCCAACCTTCATGATAAGCAAGATATTGTTTAAAAGCATCTTTCTTAGATATTCTTAAAATTTTTTCTGTTTTACTTGTATACCACCCTATAAAATCTACACTATCTTTAAAATTAATCCTTCTTGCAAATTTATTTCCTGTTTCTTTTTTATACTGCTTCCAAGTTCCTTTAACTGCTTGGGAATAACCAAAAGAGCTTGATGGTCTTTTATATGGAATAACTTTAAAAATTTTTTGTCTTTGTGGTTTTGCTAACCAATCAAAGTCCGACTCCATTTTTATTATTGCTAATTGTATATAAATTGGTGTTCCCCATTTTTCCTCAGTTCTTTTTGCATGTTTGTACCAAAGATATCTTTCACTAAATATAGAGCAGCTATTAGATGTATTTTGAGGAACAGAAGAACAAGCAAAAACAAATATAAATAATAATGTAAAAAAAATATTAAGAATCTTTTTATAATTTTTTACTTTATGCATATTTTTTCTTAAGTTTATAAAAAATAATCACTAATATTACTCCAGAAATATTACCTAGTAGATCTTTTAATTCAAATCCTCTTTGAGGTATTACGATATGTGTTAATTCTAAAATAATTGAAATTAAAAATAGATATTTAATTAAAATACCAATTCTGTAACTATTTTGATAAGCAAATATTCCTAGGGTAGATAAAAAAATAAAGGCATAAAAATGATTAGAAGAAATCAAAAAATCTCTAGTAATTTGTGGATGTGTAGAAAAATCACTATATACAATATAACCAAATATACTTCCTGGATATAAGTATAACAAAATAAATGTTAGGTTAACTAAATGAAAACTAATCTTTGAAATATTATTCAGTTTTTTCATAAAAATTTATATTTATTTTATCGATTTTATCAGTTATCAAAATATATAATATGCCTCATTTAATTTTAGTTAGACATGGTCAAAGTGAATGGAATCTTGAAAAAAGGTTTACTGGGTGGGTAGATATTAATCTTACAGCTCAAGGAAAACTGGAAGCATGTAAGTCTGGTGAATATATAAAACAACAAAAGTTAATAATTGATTATTTTTTTTCATCTTTTCAACTCAGAGCTATCAATACACTTAAACTTATTCAAGATGTTTTAAGAAACAATAAAAAACCTATTAGAGCTTGGCAGTTAAATGAAAGGCATTATGGTTCATTAACTGGCCTAAATAAAATTGAGATGAAAGAGAAGCTTGGAGAAAAAAAAATTTTTGAATTTAGAAGATCTTGGGATATTAAACCTGAGCCACTAAATAGAAATAGCCCATACCATCCGATAAACATCCAAACATACAAAGATATTCCTATAGAAAAAATTCCTGATACAGAATCACTTAAGGATACATATGAAAGAGTAATTTCATATTATAAAGAAGAAATTCAAAATAAATTGATTGAAAATAAAAATATCTTAATATCAGCTCATGGAAACTCTATAAGAGCGCTATGTAAATTTTTATTTAAACTTGATGAAAATCAAGTATCTCTTCTTGAGATACCTACAGGAAATCCATTAATGATTAATATGAATTCAGATAATAAAATTATTGAATGTCAATACTTAGACAAAAAAAGAGCTAAAGATTTAATAATTTTTTAATAATCTTTTATAAATTTCTAAATTAGTTAAATGGTAAAAGTTTTTTTTACATTCATATCCATACAACTTATTTTCTTCTATTAAATTTTTCCATATTTCAGAAATAGAAAAATTATCTATTCTATATTTTGTAAATAAACTCTTATTTATTATTTGACACCCAATATATATAAAATCCTTTTTTTCTTCATTTTTAAGCTTGTTATTAATTAGTTTAAAATCACCTTTTAAACTTTTATCATAACTTAAATTTTTATCTGAGACCAAGAGTATATTTTTAATTTTTTTTGAAAAATAAAATTTTTCCATTTCTTTGATACTATTAACATAATTTATATTCCATAGTGTGTCCGGATTAAAAGTTATAAAATCATCCTCTTCTGAAGAATTAATCATGTTCAAAATCCCACCTCCTGTATTTAGAATTAGGTTCCCATCATCAATAACTTTTATATCTAAATTGAAATCATTTTCTTTTAAAAATTTTTTAATTTTTTCTTTTAAGTGAAATGTATTGATTATTATTTTCTGAATCCCCAATTCTTTAACTAATTTGATACATTCTTCAAGCAATGTAATATTATTTATTTTTAAAAGTGGTTTTGGTGTTTCTATTGTTAGTGGATTTAATCTTTTACCAAAGCCAGCACATAAAATTAAAGCAGTATTAATTTTCATTTTTTTGTCCTTATTTTTTTAGAAAAATTATAATCTAATAATTTTTTAAGTCCTTTAAAAATTTTTTTATTTTTTGTTCTCATTTCAATTAATTTCCAAGCATAGGGTATAAGTCTTAAATACTTCTTTTTTTTATCTCTAACCGCTAGTCTTGTAAAAATTCCAATTATCTTTAAATTTCTAAGAATTGATAATATTTCAAAATCATTTTCAAAAAATTTCTTATTAATATTTCTTTTATTCAGATTTAAATAATAGTTATAAATCATATTTTTAAAATTTTTCGATGTTTGAAATCTCACATCATCTATTAAGGAAGCTAAATCGTAAGCTTTATTTCCAAATAAAGCATCTTGAGTATCAATAATGGCAATCTTATTTTTATATTTCATTAAATTTGAAACATGAAAATCTCTATGAACAAAAGTATTGTTTTTTAATTTTATTTCTTTTAATAAAAAATTGAATTCTTTTTTAATTAATCTATTAAAATATAAAGCTTTTTTTTTAGATAAGACTTTTTTTACATACCAATCACAAAACAATTTAGCTTCATTAAATAGTTTTTTATTATCATATAAAGGTATTGTATAATATTTCTCATTGAAATTTTTAATTCTTTTTTCTTTTATCTTTTGAATTTTATTTAGTAAATCTATTGATTTTTTAAATAAATTTACTCGATCCTTAGTTCTTTTTTTTAATAATTTAAATAGTGTTTTATTTCCAAAATCTTCGATTTCTATAAAACTATTTTTATAATTTTTACTATATAGTTCTGGAGCTAAAATATTATTTTTAATTAATAATTTATTGATTGCATCATAATCTAATAAATTTTTTTTTTTTTCCTTTTTTGCATAAACTATAATAGAATTTTTTTTATTAATTCTTTTTCTATAAAAAGATCTGAAAGAAGCATCTCCTTTTATCTTTATTAGTTTTTTTTTATATAACTTCATCTAATTTATCTTTACTTATTCCACTAATTGTCAAATACCTTTTTTTAATATCTTCTCCATACTCAAATATTAAATCAATTTTATTTAAAAAAATTTTTTCTATTTTTTCTGGCCATTCTACTAATGTTAAAATATTTGAATAATTTTCTAATAACCCAATATTTTTTATTTCATCATTATTACTTAGTCTAAATAAATCATAGTGATGAATCATAAAATCACCAATGTCATATTCATTAAGCAAACTGAATGTTGGACTTGTAACCTCTGTTAGTTTTAGATTTTTATTTTTTTGAAAATTATTTATTAAATGCCTTACAAATGTAGTTTTTCCAACTCCTATCTCACCATGTAAAAAAACTACATCACCTTTTTTTAAAATTTTTGAGAAATTTCTAGCTATTTCAGCAGTTTTAACTTCTAAAAAGATATCTATTTTGCCACTTTTAGTAGCGATATGCATTAGGTTTAAATGGACCTTCTGTTCCAACGCTTATGTAGTCCGCTTGTTCTTTAGATAATTTAGTTAATTTAGCTCCAACTTTTTTTAAGTGTAAAGTTGCAACTTTTTCATCAAGATTTTTTGGCAATACGTAAACTTTATTTTCATAATTTTTTGAGTTATTCCATAATTCTATTTGTGCAATTACTTGATTAGTAAATGATGCACTCATTACAAAGCTTGGATGTCCCGTTGCACAACCTAAATTTACCAATCTTCCCTCAGCTAAAAGAATAATTCTTTTACCACCAGTAAGTTCTATTTCATGAACTTGAGGCTTAATTTCTGTCCATTTATAATTCTTTAATGCATCAACTTGAATTTCATTATCAAAATGACCAATATTACATAATATTGCTCTATCTTTCATATTTCTCATATGATCTGCAGT
>MDSW01152896.1_pt1 | contig 13220 bp, 10 predicted proteins | sample 811171 | NCBI WGS metagenome assembly MDSW01 (sample SAMN05326641, study PRJNA326480) | marine metagenome | isolation source: seawater | place: Atlantic Ocean: North West | collected 2012 | reverse complement strand
TGAGGGTTGTTTTAACTTTAGAGATATAGGTGGCTATCTTAATCAAGATGGTAGGAGAGTTAAAAAAGGCCTCTATTTTCGTGCAGGGAGACAAGACAGAATGACCAACAAGGATCTTGCTCAGTTATCAGATCTTAATATCTCAACTCAAATTGATCTACGAAAGAAAGAAGAAGTCTTGGATCAAGGAAGAGGCCCTCTTGAAGATATGGGAGCTAAATACATAAACATTTCTGTGATCCCTGAAGGCGGCAGTGAGAAATTAAATAAACTTGTTGGCGATACTGGTATTTCGGGAAAGAGATATTTAGGTTACCTAGAATTTGGCCCTACATCATGGCTTAGATTGTTCGGAATTTTGGCAGATGAAGAAAATTTACCGGTACTTTTGCACTGCACAGCAGGTAAAGACCGAACAGGTGTTTCAACCGCTTTCCTGCTCTCTGTATTAGGTGTCAGTCGAGATATTATAGAGGCAGATTATTTACTAACTAATCTTGATACAGAAAGACAAGCTGACTTTATTGAAAGTACAGTTGGATATCCAGAGGGATATGATCGAGAGAAAATGATATCTATTGCAGGAGTCCCAAAAGATGCAATGAAAGATTTCTTGGATGGGGTGGAATCAAAATGGGGAAGTGCAGTCGAGTACCTGCAAAAAATTGGCATAACAAATGACCAAATGGATATGATTCGCAATAATTTCTTAGAATAATGCTCATGACTATGACTGCTATCTAATGCTTACGTGGTAAAATTGATAAAGAAATTATAATGAAGGACAATCCTAAAATAAAATACTCTAAGTCTTCTGGATTTTATATGAAAACGAAGGCTGATTATTTTTCTGAAAATGAGAAATACCTCGAATTAGCCCGAAAACAAAATCGTCTTTACTCCTCTCAACCCCATAGAAAAAATTGTAAGATTTGTAATACATTACTTCCTCGATCAATTGATTTTACTTCCCATGAGATAGGTTATGTTTTTTGTGAAGAATGTAACCACCTAAATGGTATTTATGACGATACAAGTTCCTTTGTAAAAGAAATATACATTGACTCAGATGGATCAGATTATGCAAGCGAGTACTTTGATGAAAATTATTTGCAACGCACTGAAGATATTTATATACCGAAAGTAGATTTTCTCCTTACAAGCCTTCCTAAGCAGAAACTTAAAATATTGGATATAGGTTGTGGCAGTGGATATTTTGTATTGGGTTGTTTGTTGAGATCTATTGCAGCTACAGGACTTGATATTGGTAGCGCTTCCGTGAGATTTGGTAATGATCAGATTATGTATCATTTTAAAGAATCACCTCTGATCTGTGTAGAAGAAGACGCATTTTTTGAAGAGATTAAAAATACTGATGCAAACGTTGTTTCTGCTATCGGTGTAATAGAACATTTAAGAGAACCTCATAGATTCTTTGAAGCCTTTAAGCTGAGTAATGCAAAATATTTATACTATCAGGTTCCTATGTTTTCATTATCTGTAGTGCTTGAAAATATCCTTTCCAATGTCTTTCCTCGTCAACTTTTTGGTGATCACACTCATCTTTTCACGGAACAATCTTTAGCTAAATTAAATAATCTTATAGGTGTAGAAACCTTAGCTGAGTGGAGATTTGGAGCAGACATAATGGATCTATATAGATCTATTTTAGTCAATTTAGAACTCAATCAATCTTCTAAAAAAATGATTGATTACGTAAATGAAGGATTGGGAGCAAAAATAGACGAACTTCAGGCTGTTATAGACCAGAATCACTTTTGTTCAGACATACACGTAGTAGCAAAAAAATCATAAACTACAGTGCGGATTCAATATAGAATAATTTACTATATACTATATTTGTAGGAGAAATTATTGGACAATTTTCAACAACTGTTTGAGCTCTATAGCCAAACAAATAACCAAATCACAATCTTTCAAGCCCTAATTAATTTTATAATTTGTATGGTATTGAGCTTTATTGTCAGAGCTTTTTATGTCAAAAGATCCTTTAGTTTAGTTGGAAAATCACATATTGCTTCGATAATACCCATATTAGCTGGTGTAGTATTTTTAGTAATCATGGTTGTTAAGTCTTCCTTGGCTTTGTCTTTAGGCTTAGTTGGTGCTTTATCTATAGTCAGGTTTAGGACACCAATTAAAGAACCGGAAGAGTTAGTTTATCTTTTTTTAGCCATAGGTATAGGTTTGGGTATGGGAGCAGGTCAACCAGTTCTAACTACCTTGATAGTTCTTTTGATTCTTGTTTTTGTGTATTTATTTCTCTCAAATAATAAGATAAACCAAGTTTTAGAATACAATTTAATTATAGATTGGGGAGAGGAAGACGTATCGTTACAGACCGTTCTTTATGAACTAGAAGCTAAGTTAGAGACTTTTAAATTAATCAGATATGATTGGAGTGCAACCTCTAAATCAGCCTCTCTAATTATTGAACCTGAAAATGACTTCGGCATAGATGATTTAATTGCTCAACTTAAGCATCATATACCTTCAGTCAATGTTACATTTTTTGAGGCAAAAACAAATTGGTAGCATTCTATGCTAACGAAAGTAAAGAAGGGTAAGTCAGTAGTTACTGCCTCTATAGCCCTTCTATTTTTAATTCTTTTTCTTAACTTTAATAGAGCTAATCTAGAAATTTTTCTCTTTGATACTCTAGAATCTGTTAACTCTCTCGATCCTGGTTATTCAAGTCTGAAAGAATTCTTAGGTCTAAATAATTTAGTAAGTTTAGGAAATACAAATACCGAAATTATCGTAGGTCTATCAAAACATTTCCTTACAACTGGCCTTCCTAAAATTCCTAGTATTCTTTTTTCAAAAATAAGTGGAAATGAGATTAGGCCTAAAATTGAAGATCTCAATTTTGATATTAATTTTAAAAACTTTCAAACAATACTGGAGGATAGGCAGCAAGGCCTTCAAGATGGAATCCTTATTAATCCTAGAACAGTTAATGCTCGTTTAACATATTCAGGTAAAACCTATAAAGCAAGGATCAGATTAAAAGGAGATCTACCAGATCACTGGAGATCAAATTTAAGAATGAGCTTTAGAGTAACGCTTAAAGGAGACGAAACAATTCTCGGTATGAGGCGCTTTTCTGTTCACTCCCCAGGTTCAAGACAATATCCACACGAGCAAGTTTATCAAGGCATCATGAAAGATATGAAAGGTTTATCAGTCCCACATAAACTTCTTAATGTGTCTGTTAATGGTATTAACTGGGGCGTGATGAATGTGGAAGAACACATGTCCAAAGAGCTACTGGAAAAACAAGAATCTAGAGAATCGATTATTTTTAAGTTCAGTGATGAGCAATTATGGCAATATCAAAAGAAAAATCTTAATCCTTACTATCATTACAAACTTTCTGACCCACAACTTTATTCAAGCATATATCAGTCTAGAAAATATCTTGGCGATAGAATTTACAGAGAACAGTACAGTCATATAGTAAATTTATATGCAAAAAAAGAGATTCATAAAGCTCTATCAGTAGAACCTGCACTAAAAGCAATTATCCTAAGCGGCATTTGGGATAATCAACACGCTCTAAACTTTGTAAACTCAAAATTCTACCTCAATCCCTATACTCTCAAACTGGACACAATCACAACAGATCAGGGGCCTATAAACACTATGGATAAACCTTACGGGTTTGTTCAAAATTTAGAAGGTTTTTATATAGACTTCTTGCTGAAAACGGCACTAGAAGAGGACGTTAAGAGCATTACAAAAGATTTATTGTCTAAGAAAAAGAAATTATATGATCTCTACTCTTTCCATGAGTCTTACTTTCCCTTTGATGAGCCATTAGATCGTAATATTATAGATTCGAATTTTGAAAAAATAGAAAACGAAAATTTAAATGTTCTTCTGGATAATTTGAGATCTCAAATTCCTATTGAAGATAATCAGATAATTCCTCCTAGCACAGAACAACTTGCTTCAATGCCTGCTCACGTCAAAATCCAGCATTATGATAACGGTGAAGTTTGGATATCTAATTTACTTCCGATACCTATAAACTTAGAGTCCATCTCACTAAGATCTGATGAAATAATGACAAAAAATAGAGTACTTCCTGCTTCTATACATTCAATTGAAACAACAGTTTTTGAAACACCCTTCAAGAATTTACAGGACGAACAAATTCAAGTTCTTACTAATGTAAGAGGAATTAAGAAACAGGCTGTAAACGGATCTTCGCTAATTTCAAACACATATAATCCTCTAGACAATATAAGCAACCTTGAGAAGTATCCGTTTGTAACACAATTCAAAGATAGTTTTACAATAAGACCTGGAACATGGATTATTTCCGAACCATTAATTATTTTAGGTAATCTTAAGGTAGAGCAAGGAACAAAGTTAATCTTTAAGAAGGATTCATATTTAATTGTTAAAGGAAGCTTACAATCATTAGGCACAGAAAAAAGTGAGGTTAAATTTACAGCTGAGTCAGATACATGGAAAGGATTGTATGTATTGGGGGATGGATCATCATCTATTATCACTCATACTGAATTCTCTTCTACCAGCGAATTAAGAGATGGCATTTTACAACTCACAGGCGGAGTTACTTTTTATAATTCGAATCTAAGTATTTCAGATTCTAGCTTTCTCAAGGCAGAGGGAGAGGACGCTTTAAATATCGTCAAATCTGAATTCTCTATAGATAATATTATTATCAATAAAACTTTTTCTGATGGACTAGACTTTGATTTCTCTTCTGGGTCAATGAAAAATTCAACTTTTTTAAATGTAGGAGGAGACGCAGTTGACGTTTCTGGTGGTTTTGTAAATCTCTCAAATATCCTCATAAAGGATATCAGAGATAAAGGTATTTCAGCTGGTGAGGGATCAAATGTAAGTATTGATTCATCTAATATATACAGAATAGGTGTAGGAATAGCCTCCAAGGATGGGAGCGAAGTGCAAGTAAAATCAACCTCAATCGAAGAATCCAAGCTTTATGATCTAATGACCTACTCTAAGAAAAGTTTTTTCAGTAAACCTAAACTTAGTTTCAATAATGTCGGTGAAGAAAAATTTTCATATGCGAGGCAAAAAGATACCTATTTAATGATTAATAATTCATTAGTAGCAGATAGAGATTTAGACGTGGAAGAACTATATAAGAATTCAGTGATGTCAAAATGATTGATTCTAGGTATGAAATAAAATTCATTTTGAATTCACCTCAATTTTCGCAAGCTTTGAAGTGGTTAAGTTTTCATACTTCTGCCAAGGAGGCTTATGAACCAAGAACAGTCAACAGCATATATTTTGATGATAACCACTTTAGCTCAGTAAAAGACAATTTGATTGGAATTTCTAAAAGATCTAAATATAGACTTAGATGGTATGGAGAATTTGCTCAGCAACACTCAGACGAAATTTACTTTGAAATTAAGAGTAGAGTAAACAGAACGGGACATAAAACAAGAGAAAAAATTTCTTTAAATTCAAATTTAAACGAACTCAAATTTTGTGAATTGCAAGCAATTCTAAAAAAACAACTTTTAAATAATTTTAATTTTGATAAAGCTTTGTATCCAACATTGCAGGTGGCATATAAAAGAAAATACTTTGAAGGCAGTCAAGGAATTAGAGTAACTTTTGATAATGATATTAAGTATTATAGAACCCCTCTACACTCTAAATTATTTTCTTCAAAGCCAATTAACTATCCGATGACGATAATGGAGGTAAAATTCCATCCTGAACAGCTAAAAACCGTTTCTAGCTCCTTTAAGGATTTTCATCTAATACCAAAAAGACATTCTAAGTATCTAGTGGGAATATCAATGCTTGGAAACGCTATATACCTATGATGAAGATGTTTTGAAATTATGATAACGGTAAGAAAGGCATCTCGTCCTGATTCAAAAGACATTCATGAATGGCGGAATGATGAACTCACAAGAAAGATGTCTTTAAATTCTGATTATATTGAATGGGATGATCATATGAAGTGGTTTGAATCATCCTTGATCAATGAAAGAAGATTACTATTAATTTGCGAGGATAGCGATTCTCAAGATAAGTACGCATTTGTGAAATTCGAAATTCAAGATCATCGTGCGTTAACATCAATCAATCTTTCTCCGTGCAAGAGAGGAAAGGGACTAGCCTACGAATGCTTAAAAAAGGCTATCAGTTTTTGTAGATCAAATTTTCCTTCAATATTATTTTTTGATGCGGAAATAAAAAAAGTCAATTTAGCTAGTAAGCAAATATTTGAAAAGTCTGGTTTTATTGTTAAACAAGAATTGAAAGAAGTGCTTTATTACGAATTAACAATTAAATCTTAAGAATTTTCTCGAGGACTATATGAAGGCACAAGACTCTATCACTGTTAAAATAAGTTAAATATATAAGAAGCTGCGGTTTATGAATGTTAAGTCTATTAAGAAAAGCGATTTACTTTTTACGAAAGTCATTCCCAATTTATCTCAAATTGACACCCTTTATGAGCTCTTGAAACAGAGATCAGATAAAATAAGCCACACAACTACTCCTTCTTTCAAAGAACATCAGTCTTTTGTTGAAGATCATCCCTACAGGGCATGGTACATCTTAACAAAGAAAGATTCACCAATAGGATCAGTATACTTAACTAATGAAAACTCAATAGGCATTAATATAAAAGATACGTATGACGTCCATGAAGTTAAGATGATCTTCGAGTTTATTCAAAGAAACTACTCTCCTCTACCTCAAATAAAATCTATTAGAAGGAAGGATTTCCACGTAAATGTTTCTCCAGATAATCATAACTTACTAGACTGTTTGCAAAGATTAGACATGAAGAAGATACAATCGACCTATCTTATATAAATAGCTAGTTAAATTTATTGAATGTAGACAATGCAGAAATCCTAAGATTTTATGAGATATAGAGCAGAAATCGATGGCTTAAGGGCTTTAGCAGTCTTACCTGTAATCCTTTTCCATGCAGGATATGAAACATTCAGTGGAGGATTTGTCGGAGTTGATGTATTTTTTGTTATCAGTGGTTATTTAATCACTGCATTACTTATTTCAGATATAAAACAAGGTCAGTTCAGTGTAATAAATTTTTATGAACGAAGGGCTAGAAGATTATTGCCTGCATTATTTTTTGTAATGTTTGCATGTCTACCATTCGCTTTCTTTTGGTTAACACCAAGTGATTTAAAAGACTTTGGGCAAAGCCTGATTTCAACTGCAACATTTAGTTCAAATATACATTTTTGGTGGGAGAGAGGTTATTTTGGTACTGCTCTAGAACTGAAACCACTCTTACACACATGGAGTTTGGCTGTTGAAGAGCAATATTACATAATTTTTCCTCTTTTTCTTGCACTTACGTGGAAACTTGGAATCAAAAAGATAACCTCAATTCTACTAATTATATTTATTCTAAGTTTATGTCTTGCACATTTTTCCTCAACCTATGGTGTTTTCGAGAGGGTGAAAACTGGATCTTTTTATTTAATACCAACAAGGGCTTGGGAGTTGTTAATTGGAGTATTTATAGCGCTTCACATAGATTACATCCAAGAGAAAATTAAAATCGAATACAACCAAATTTTGAGTTTAACGGGATTCATCATGATCCTATATTCAATTGTCTTTTTTGATGGTTATACTCCTTTTCCAAGTCTTTATACTTTGTTTCCCACTATAGGTGCTGCTTTAGTTATTATTGCTTCTACTCCAAATACATTTATTCACAAATTACTAAGCAAGAAAGAACTAGTCTTCCTAGGTTTGATTTCTTATAGCACTTACTTGTGGCACCAGCCTATTTTTGCATTCACAAGACATAAATTTGGTCATGAAGTTCCTGAATTTATCTTTGTAATCTTAGGATTGATTTCTATTTTTCTTGGATACCTGAGCTGGAAATGGATCGAGAAACCATTCAGAGATAAGAATAAAGTTTCAAGTAAAGGAATATTTAATTATTCTTTAGGAGGAATTCTTGTTTTTATTGCGATAGGAATGAGTTTTTCCCTCAGCAATGGTTTTATCAAAAGCTACAGCCTTAAAGAGCAAAATATCTATGAAGAATTTATGAATGTAGGTATTTATAATTCTATAAATATGGAATCAGTAAGATTAAAAAATTTTGATCTTCAAGACGAAAGAACTAAATTACTGGTTATCGGTGATAGTTACGCCGAGGATCTAATAAATGCAATAAAAGAGTCTAAATTAAAAGAATCTTATCAGCTATCATCATTCAGAATACCGGGTAATTGTGGAGTTCTTTATATCCAAAGAGAGTATATGGAGAACTTCCAACCCACCTCTTGCTATAACAGACCTAATTTTTTTAATGAGCCTAGGTTGGAACAGATTCTACAAGAAGCAGATGAGATATGGATTGAATCAAGTTGGCATGATTGGCAGTTAGATTTTATTAAAGAAAGTCTAATTGAACTAAAAAAGGTAAAAAACAATATAGTTCTTTTTGGGTCTAAAGAGTTTGCTATTAAATCAGCGAACCAATACAAAACCCAATATGCAGAGGATGGTCTCTCTAAGCTTTTCCCTATATCGGAAAGACAGAGGTTCTTATCCAAAACTTTAAGAGAAATCTCTTCATCGGTAGGTGTTGAATACATTGACCCAATGTTTATTATTTGTGGGTCTTATCAAAACTGCAAACACTCGTTTGATGGAAAAGGAATTATTTCAGTTGATGGAGGGCACTTGACACCTTACGGAGCTCAGCATTTTGGTGATAATTTATATAAATATATTCAAAATCAAGCTAACCTCAATGAATAAAACGCATTTAAGATCAATCTGAAAATTGTGAAATTCAAGATTCTAACTTATCACAGTAAGCTCTAGTTTATGTTTTAATAAGATTATGAAAATCGGTCAACATGTTATTGATAGACATTCACCAACTTTTATTATCGCTGAATTATCTGCCAATCATAATGGATCTCTGGAGACTGCACTTGAAACAATAAAGGCCGCTAGCGAGGCTGGTGCAGACTGTGTTAAATTTCAAACATACACCCCCGATACAATCACCCTTGATCATAGAAGTGAACATTTTAAAATAACTCAAGACACAATTTGGGATGGTAAATATTTATATGATCTTTATAAGGAAGCTTATACTCCTTGGGAGTGGCACAAAGAACTATTTGAAGCCTGTTCAAATGAAGGACTAATTTATTTTTCTTCTCCTTTCGATATCACAGCTGTTGATTTTTTGGAAAGCTTAAATGTGCCTGCATATAAGATTGCTTCTTTTGAAATAACAGATATACCTCTTATAGAATATGCAGCTTCTAAAATGAAACCAATGATTATTTCTACGGGAATCGCTAGTCTTGAAGATATAAAACTTGCAATTGATACATGCAGAAATGCAGGAAATAATGAAATAGCACTTCTCAAGTGCACCTCTAATTATCCTGCTCCTTTAGATAAGTCAAATTTATCAATGATAAAAGATTTTTCTGAGAAGTTTGATGTAATATCCGGGCTTTCTGACCATACAGAAGGCTCTATTGCACCCATCACATCAATTGCATTGGGGGCAAAAATAATTGAAAAACATTTTATTCTTAATAAAACCATAGGTGGTCCAGATGCATCTTTTTCTATGGATAAAGAAGAATTTAAAAGTATGGTAGATTCTGTGAGAGCAGCAGAGAGTAGTTTAGGCATCGTTGATTACACCCTTACTAAAGAACAATTGAAAAGTAGAGAGTTTTCGCGATCTTTGTTTGTTGTAAAAGATATTAAAGTCGGTGAAAGATTCACTCATGAAAATATCAAATCAATAAGGCCATGGCATGGGTTACACCCTAAACATCTAAACGAAATAATTGGTCTCGAAAGCAAGAAAGAAATAAAAAAAGGAACCCCACTCGATCCAAGCCACTACGAATCAGACTAGCAAAATAATTAAATAAAATTAGATATGGAGCTTACGAGTCTGAATTATAATCAGCCATTACAAATAAATTTCACTTCAAGTCAACCGAGCAAAGCCTGAATGAGAGATTGGCCCATCTATATGATCAAGAATATTTCTTCCTTCCTCACATTCCTTAATTATTTTGAAAACTTTATCCAGCTCGTTGAAGTAGTTATCCACTATTGTTTCGTTATGTTCAATACAGACATAGATACTATTACTCGCCAGAAATCCACGTTTGAGCATCTCCTGAGTAACATAAGTCTTGTATGCTTGATGGTGTTGGCTATTAAAAGTAAAAATTGGTAGAGCTTTAAGGCCTGATATTTCTATATCAATATCATGTATTCTTGATAAATCTCGCCATTTTGATTTGATGTCTTCGCCAGTCTTTGAAATTTGCTTCCATGACTCTATTTTTTTCATTACCTCTAAAGTTTTGATTGCAGCAGTGGGACCAATTCTCTCAGTCCAAAATGTACTACTTATAAAGGTATTTTGAGCAGCTTCCATGATTTCTTTTTTGCCAATAGTTGCTGTAATTGCATAACCATTTCCTAGGGCTTTTCCGTACATGGCCATATCAGGCTCAACACCATATTTCATATGCAATCCACCAAAAGTCTCTCTAAATCCTGAGGTACATTCGTCAAATATGAGAATTGCATTATTATCAGTTGCTAGCTTTCTTACTTTTTTAAGAAAATCATTTTGAGGCCCATTATTTCTTTCCACTTCCATTTTTATTGCCCCAATATTTTTATTCTTAACTATCTCTTCAAGCGCATCAAAATCGTTATATTGAAAGGGGAATGCGGTGTCCTTTAAATTCTTCGGAACACCATTCGTTTCAAGACCTGGTAGCAGATGTCCGTCTAGCTTATCTTCCTCACTTAAATTAGCAGATAAATACCAGTCGTGCCATCCGTGATATCCACAAATCGCGACATTATCTCTTCCAGAAGCTGCTCTCGCTATTCTTATTGCTATAGAATTTGCCTCACCTCCTGATCTTGCAAATCTAACCATATCTGCCCACGGGTTTATTTCTATAAGTTTTTCTGCAAGAGTAACCTCTTCAGGACAGTTCAGAGTAGACATGTTTCCAATTTCGACACATTTTTTTACTTCTATATCGACTTCCTCATGACCATAACCAAGAATATTGGTCCCTATACCCATTACTGACATATCTATATATTTCTGATCGTCTAGATCCCAAACGTGACATCCTTTTGATTTGCTGAAGTAGGCTGGCCAATATTCCGGTAAGAACATTTCTGGCCTTTTTGAAAGGAGCATATTACCTCCAGGGATTAATTCCTTAGCTCTTTTCCATAGTTTTTGACCTTTATTCACTTGCGAACCCTCATTTCTATTTATTTCCGAATTTTCTTCAAAGATATTTTCATCGGTAAGTTCTAAATTAAGAACCTCTTGCCAAGAAAAATCAATTCTAGGAAGGAATTTATCAAAGATTTTATGTATAACGTTAAAATCCTTTTCTTCATCGAGGGTCCATCTTAGCCTAGAGAGGTCTGTGTCATTTTTAAAATTAGCTATTTTGTATAATTTATCATTTCTTAGAAATGGAGTTACATGCTCTAAATCAAAACAATCCTTTGTTTTTTTATGGGCATCATACAAGCTTTCGGATTTAAAAATTTCAACATCTAAGCCATCAGGAAAAGAAGGTGGATTTGTGTTGCAAAAATAATCTAACTCTTCCTTTAAAAAGTATTTAATCATGGTATCAATTAATCTGTAATCTACCAGTGGGCAATCTCCAGTAATTCTTATTACCACATCTGCTTGGTATAATTTAGAGACAGTCACATACCTATCAAGAACATTTTCTTCGCTTCCAAGTTCGCATTTATAGCCCTTTTCTTCTAGAAACTCCTTTAAGGGTATATCCTTAGGATTGGCAGTAGAAGCAACTATAATTTGATCAATTTTTTTGGAAAGATGCAGTCTTTCAAGAAGAAGCTCAATGACTGTTTTATTTCCTATAGAGCGTAACACCTTGCCAGGAAGTCTGGTTGATCCCATTCGTGCTTGGACAATTGCAACTATTTTCATTTCTTATAAATTTTTATGATCAATTTTGTTGAGCCATAAATTAAGGTTAGAGCCATTCTTGCTGTGAGTTACAATTATATATCTAACTATAAAATTGTTATCAAAGAAAAGGTAATAGTTAATATTTCTTTAGATCTTATACAGTTTTTAGAAGTTTATAGCCCTTCCGTCAAGAAAATTAAAGAAATTATCCTGAAGATAGAAAAGTGGGATAAGGTTTGTAACGATTTCTTAGAATAAAATCTATAAATACAAATTAAATTTAAGTTAATAAAATTATGAAAGTAACCTTTGTTTTTAGAAACCACATGTTTTTGACATTGCTGACATCAACAATGACTATCATCCAATTAAATGATTCTCTAGCAGGCAATATGGTTGATCAAGTGATTAATTTATAAAAGAATAGATATGTATAAACTGACCAGTCTTCTGTTTCCAGCAGCTATCTGGATATTTTCTGCAGTAATTACTAGCGAGGAATCTTTAGGTAACCTTGCACAATATCCTCCTCTTGGAAAAGATATAACTATTACAACTAATGTAGATGGAATCCCTATACTGGAACCAAAAGTAGTTAATCTTCTAACGGGAAAATATTATCGTTTGAATATAAATTGTCCTGATGTGCAAGATGACCTTACAGGTTGGAGAATTGAGATGCAGGATTTATTAAGAAATTCTCACCTTCGATTGGTAACAGTTGGCGATATTGAGATTCATCTTCAGGGATTAAGCTTCAATGCAATCGAATGTGATGAAATAGGATCAGCACACGTCAGTTTTGTTCCCATTAAGCCTGGTAACTATAGTTTGTATGTTGGTAATGTCCCAAGCGCCCTTGGAAGGCCAATGGGAGAAGCGGGCATACAAAACAATGGTAAATTTGTAATCGGCAACTTTAATGTAAAGTAGATACACCTTCAATTGATACTTCTTTACTTTTAATTTATTGTTATTTACTAGAGAGAATTAAGAGGAGAGAGGTATGGAATCAACTGAGCATGCAACTTTACAGACTAAAAAGAAATCCGAGTTAGTAAGAGCTAAGCTTATAAATAGAACAGCAAAATGTGAGAAGTTGTCTCATCGAGGTCAGGCTGCTTTAGCACAGGAGGTTGTTCAGACTGTAGACCTTCCTCATCCTATTTATATAGAATCTGCACAAGGCCCT
>MDSW01148538.1_pt1 | contig 13220 bp, 13 predicted proteins | sample 811171 | NCBI WGS metagenome assembly MDSW01 (sample SAMN05326641, study PRJNA326480) | marine metagenome | isolation source: seawater | place: Atlantic Ocean: North West | collected 2012 | reverse complement strand
GTTATTGGCGGTGAGGTTGGGCTATCTGATCAAAGCAAACTTTCGCAGAAAATGGATCAAATCGAACAGATAGCTCGTGATTGTATAAAAGACATTGGATATGAACAGGAAAAATTTCACTGGAATACGGTAGAGGTTACCAATCTTTTGCATGAACAATCAGCTCATATTGCACAAGGTGTAGACGCAGGAAACGGTAAGGATGAAGGTGCGGGAGACCAAGGTATAATGTTTGGTTATGCTACAAAAGAAACTCCTGAACTTATGCCGGCGCCGATACAATACTCCCATGCCATTTTACGTCGACTCGCGGAAGTGCGTAAAAATGGTACTGAAAGTGATCTTGGCCCGGATGCTAAATCTCAAATATCTCTCAGATATGAGAGTGGAAAGCCCGTAGAGGTAACCTCTATAGTACTTTCAACGCAGCATACATCTGAAGACCAAGACAGCTCCTATATAAAGGAAATTGTTGAGCCATATATACGGGAAGTAGTGCCTGGAGAATGGATTACAGCTCAAACTGAATGGTGGGTTAACCCTACTGGAACTTTTGTTATTGGTGGTCCAGACGGCGACGCTGGTTTAACTGGTCGTAAAATTATAGTGGATACTTATGGAGGTGCTGCACCGCACGGTGGGGGCGCTTTTTCGGGGAAGGATCCAACAAAAGTTGACCGCTCAGCAGCATATGCTTCTCGCTATTTAGCAAAAAATGTTGTCGCTGCCGGTATGGCTGATCGATGCACTTTGCAATTAGCATATGCAATTGGGGTATCGAAACCACTTTCAATATATGTGAATACACATAATACTGGTTTGGTACCTGACGAAGAAATTGAACGCATCGTGGGACAATGTATGGATTTAACTCCACGTGGAATCAGAGAGCATCTGGGTATGAATCGTCCAATTTACCAACGTACTGCTGCCTATGGCCATTTTGGGCGCAAGCCAGAAAATGATGGTGGGTTTAGTTGGGAAAAGACTGACTTGGTTGAAGCACTTAAAAAGGCCGTTTAGTGTGGTTAGCCGAAATTAGAATATACAGACGAGCACGCATGTTCCTCGCTAAATTGTAGGAATCGCAAATGAACCACCGAAATTTTTATGGTCGTGTCAAAGGGAAGTCTTTGAAGCCTTCTCAACAACGGTATTTGGCTGAAGATTTACCAAAGCTCGCTATTTCCGGAGTTGATCGAGTCCAAAACCCAGATCGCCACCTGTTAGATCTAGATGAAATTGTGGATTGCCGGGAGGTATGGCTTGAGGTTGGCTTTGGTGGTGGCGAACATTTGGTCTACCAAGCGGAACATAATCCAGAAATTCAATTTATTGGTGTGGAACCATATGTGAACGGCGTGGCGATGTTATTAGGAAAAATTCGCCGAATGGGTCTGACTAACATTAAAGTTTATATGGGTGACGCACGGGATCTAATGGACGTTTTACCGTCAGGCAGTATATCCAAGGCTTTTTTACTTTATCCTGATCCTTGGCCCAAACTAAGGCATCACCGCCGGCGGTTTGTCACTTCAGAGCATTTAGTCCCATTGGCTCGTTGCTTGAAATCAGGTGCTGAGTTTCGAGTTGCGACGGATATTGGGGATTATGTTCGTCAAACTCTGAATGAGGTACCCAAGGTGGGCTTGGAGTGGATGGCAAAGGGCCCATCCGATTGGCGTTTATCATGGAATGATTGGATACCCACTCGCTATGAACAAAAAGCTGTACGTCAAAATCGTAAACCTCACTATATGACATTTCAAAAATCATGAATATCAGGTCGCAGTAGACGTTGTGAGCCAGTGGCGTTAAAGCTTATTTAAAAATTTGGGGAACACAAATGGCAGGCCATAGCTCTTTAATTCCGATGAAATCTTTAAAATCGGGTCCATTGATGGGGCAGGCCGATGTCCCTGGTGATAAATCCATATCACATCGGTCTTTGATACTTGGCGCTTTGTCAGTAGGTGAGACTATAATCCAAGGGTTGCTTGAGGGTGACGATGTCATTGACACTGGGCGAGCGATGGAGGCATTTGGTGCCGAATTAGTAAACCATAACAATGGGACTTGGTCTATCCATGGCGTTGGGGTTGGTGGATTTGCTGAACCGAACAGCGTCATTAACTGTGGCAACTCTGGCACCGGGGCACGCTTGATTATGGGCGCTATGGCGACGTCTCCCATTACTGCAACATTTACTGGTGATGTGAGTCTTAATAAACGTCCTATGGATAGGGTAACGGAACCTTTAGAAATGTTTGGTGCTCATGCGTATGGTCGTACTAATGGACAATTGCCTTTAACGATTGTGGGCGCTGAGGAAGCTGTTCCAATTCACTACCAAGTTCCGATGCCATCTGCTCAAGTGAAATCTGCGATTTTGTTGGCTGGGCTAAATGCTCCTGGGCAGACAGTAGTCATAGAAAAAGAGTCAACACGAGATCATACAGAGCGGATGTTAATTGGATTTGGTGCTGAGTTAATAAGCGAATATACCGATGAGGGTAGAGTTATAAGTCTCACAGGTCAGCCAGAATTGCGCCCACAAAAAATTAATGTGCCACGAGACCCTTCATCAGCAGCATTTCCTATTTGTGCGGCGCTTATTGTTGAAGGATCGGATGTTTTGGTGCCAAATATTGGTCTCAACCCAACTCGTGCAGGGCTTTTTGATACGTTGCGAGATATGGGAGCAAATCTTACATTTGAAAATCTGCGCGAAGAAAGTGGGGAACCTGTTGCTGATTTACGGTCAAAATATTCTCCAGATTTAAAAGGCATTGATATTCCGCCAGAGCGGGCAGCCTCTATGATCGATGAATATCCAATCCTAACAGTTGTTGCGAGTTTTGCGCAGGGAATAACGCGAATGCATGGAGTAAAAGAGTTGCGCGTTAAGGAAAGTGACCGGATCGAAGCAATGGCAACTGGCCTGCGCGCTGCTGGCATCTTGGTAGAGGATGGTGAGGATTGGATACATGTGCATGGTTTGGATGGAAAAGTTCCTGGTGGCTCTACGGCTACAACTTACCTAGACCACCGCATTGCCATGTCCTTCCTAATTTTAGGTATGGGTGCAAAAAATGGTATGTCTATCGATGATGGTGCGCCCGTGGCAACATCTTTTCCAATTTTTGAGCCTTTAATGGAGCGGTTGGGTGCTTCGATTATAAGAACAGACGAGTGAATGAAATCAATTATATTCTCAATTTGGCTAAATTTTGTGGTTCAGTCTCCAATACACAGTTTTATTATTGAGTGAGGAACTTTAATGATTTTTACAGTCGCCATCGATGGGCCTGCGGCGGCCGGCAAAGGGACGATTAGTAAAGCTGTTGCAGCGTTTTTCGGAATGGCACATTTAGACACTGGCCTATTATATCGAGCTGTTGGGTTGAAAGTTTTGAATGGAGGCGATCCTCTGGCTTCTGCACGGTCGATTTGTTTTGAAGATTTACATAATTCAAACTTGCGCAGTCCCGAAGTTGCAGAAGCAGCGTCTAAAGTGGCGGGGATTGTGGAAGTACGTGCAGAGTTATTGGCCTTTCAAAAGAGTTTTGCGCGTCGTGAGGGCGGGGCGGTTTTGGATGGTCGTGACATCGGGACGGTGATTTGCCCAGATGCTGAGTCGAAGCTGTTTATAACTGCATCCGCAAAAGTTAGAGCAAGTCGCCGCTGTCAAGAATTGCGCCAAAATGGTATGAATATAAGTGCTGAGCAGGTATTAAAAGACTTGCTCGCGCGCGACACGCGCGACACTGATCGCGCGACTGCTCCAATGATACAAGCTGTAGACTCGATCCTAATAGATACGTCACAACTATCGGTGGATGACGCGATTGCTGAAGCAGTGGCAGCTGTAAAAAAAAGAATAGTGCTATGAAAAGGCGACATTTTTCGTATACAGGTACTGAGGTTTCGAGAATGGGAATTGGTGCGATGTCGTTCTCTAATTTTTACGGAAACGTAAGCCGTACTGAAGTTTTTTCTATATTAAATGAAGCCCGAAATTTGGGTGTAAACCATATTGATACAGCAAATATTTACGGTAATGGTGAATCGGAAGAGCATATTGGAGCCTATCTTAAGGCAAATTCGGAGGCCAGAGATTTCTTCCATATTGCCAGTAAGGGTGGAATTACCGATAGAAGTGATCCTAACCGCTTTTTTAATAATGAAGTAAAGTATCTGGAGCAACAACTTGATAATAGTCTAATGCGGCTAGGAGTTGAGCAAATCAATCTTTATTACGTTCACCGACGTGATCCATTTGTACCGGTTGAAGAAGTTACACAAACTTTAGCTAGCTTTATTAAATCAGGTAAAATTGCGGGTTTTGGGTTTTCAGAAATATCGCCGACAACATTACAAGCCGCACATGCAGTTCACCCAGTAGCAGCGGTACAATCAGAATATTCGCTTTCTACAAGAACACCAGAACTTGGTGTTATTCAAACCTGTGCTGAACAGAATATTACTTTTGTCGCTTTCTCTCCGGTTGGCCGTAGTCTTTTGACGGACAAACCTCACAATAGGGAAATGGCAGCTACTATTCCATTCCTTGCTAACAACCCGCGGTTCTTAGAGCCTAATTTGTCCTACAATATAGCCTTTGCTTCAAAATTCCGCGATTTGGCCTTTGACCTGGGCCTTACGGCCGCTGGATTAGCAATCGCATGGTGTTTGGCCAAGGGAGATCATATTTTGCCAATTCCCGGAACTCGCAACGTTGACCACTTTAGAGCAATGGTTGCTGGCAGCAAACGTATCTTAACTTTGGAAGAGTTGATGGCAGTAGAATCGGTATTACCAATTGGGTGGGCAGCTGGCGATCGTTATTCAGAGTCCCAATGGAAAGGTCCTGAGCGATATACTTAAAATTACAGCGCTATTTATCGAAAGTGCTAAAGCATTAAAATCAGCTTTGAGTTGAAAAAAGTAAAATGCTGCTGACGGGCCTTGCAAGATCCTGGACATCCGCCTATACGCTGCAATGTCCAAACGATTAAAGCAATCGGGGATTTAATTATCGTAGCAGGGTCGGCTTTAACCGGCCCTTATTAGTATTTTTAATCCTAAAAAGAACCTGGACCAATGTAACCCAAAGACCGGCGGAGACAACCGCGCGGCCAGAAACAAAAGTGTAAGGATTGAAACGCCACATGGCATCAGTAACAATGGAGGAATTTGAAGCCCTCCTACAAGAAAGCTTCGAAGTAGACACACCTGAAGAAGGTACTGTCGTAAAGGGTAAAATTATCGCAATAGAAGCTGGACAAGCAATCGTTGACGTTGGCTATAAAATGGAAGGCCGAGTTGACGTAAAAGAATTTGCAGACCCTGGCGAGCCACCTGAAATTTCTGTTGGAGACGTGGTTGAAGTTTTTTTACGTGCTGCAGAAAATGCGAAAGGCGAAGCCGTCATAAGTCGTGAAATGGCGCGGCGCGAGGAAGCTTGGGACCGTTTGGAAAAAGCCCACGCGGACGAGATACGGGTTGATGGTGCAATCTTTGGCCGCGTGAAGGGTGGCTTTACAGTAGATTTAGGCGGGGCCGTGGCATTTCTGCCTGGTAGTCAGGTTGACGTGCGTCCTGTTAGAGATGCTGGCCCTTTGATGGGTCTTAAGCAACCGTTTCAAATTCTCAAAATGGATAGACGTCGTGGTAATATCGTTGTCTCACGACGTGCAATACTAGAAGAATCTCGTGCTGAACAACGCGCTGAGGTTATTGGAAAATTGGCTGAAGGCGATAGTGTTGATGGTATTGTAAAAAATATTACCGAATACGGTGCATTCGTTGACTTGGGTGGAGTAGATGGGTTGTTGCATGTGACTGATATGGCCTGGCGTCGTATCAACCATCCATCAGAAATCCTGACAATAGGTGAGACTATACAAGTTCAGGTTGTCAAAATTAATAAAGATACGCACCGGATCAGCCTTGGAATGAAACAGTTGATGGATGATCCGTGGGAAATTGTTGGAGTGAAATATGCATTAGAGTCACAACATAAAGGGCGTGTAACCAATATCACTGACTATGGAGCGTTTGTTGAACTCGAGGCTGGTGTTGAGGGCTTGGTGCATGTATCTGAAATGTCGTGGACCAAAAAAAATGTTCACCCTGGAAAAATTGTGTCTACGAGCCAAGAAGTTGACGTGATAGTCTTGGAAATTGACGATGTGAAACGTCGTGTATCTCTTGGTTTAAAACAAACCCAGCGCAATCCATGGGAAGTTTTTGCTGAGCAAAATCCTGAGGGCAGCCAAGTTGAGGGAGAAGTCAAAAATATAACTGAATTTGGTTTATTCATCGGGTTAGAGGGTGATATTGATGGGATGGTTCATTTATCAGATCTGACCTGGGAAGGCCGCGGTGAAGACGTCATTAGTGATTATCGAAAAGGTGACATGGTTCAAGCAGTTGTATCTGAAGTTGACGTTGAAAAGGAGCGCATTAGCCTATCAGTAAAAGCCATGGGTGGTGATAAGTTTGCCGAAGCTGTTGGTGGGGTTAAACGTGGATCTATTATCACTGTAGAAGTGACGTCAATTGAAGATGGTGGAATAGAAGTAGTCTACGAAGGAACTAAGTCCTTTATACGTCGTTCAGATTTATCTCGTGACCGTGCTGAACAGCGCTCCGATCGATTTGGTTTAGGTGACAAAGTCGATGTTCGTGTTACTAATATTGATAGCAAAACCCGCCGCTTAGGTTTATCGATAAAGGCTCGTGAAATAGCAGAAGAAAAAGAAGCGGTCGAACAATACGGTTCATCAGATTCGGGAGCGTCTCTTGGCGATATACTGGGAGCTGCTCTAAAGACAGATGATTAAATAATATCTATGTTAAAAAGTGGTAAGTGGGCTCCGGATTGATCGGGCCCACTTACGAATCGATATCCTACCATTTGAAAATTTTCCGTTAAAAAGTCCTACTTTTTTGCGATTTAGGGTCTTTTTTATAAAAAAAAGTATAAATTTTTAATATTTTGTTTGATAACATTAGACATTCGGTTCTATTGAGGTCTATTTTTCTGTGAGGGTTCAGCTTGCGCTTGTGGGTTCCATAGCTTTGCATTTTAAGGGGAAAATATGATACGTTCAGAATTAGTTCAAAAGCTTATGGATGAGAATCCGCACCTATACCAGCGTGATGTTGAACGCATTGTTAGTACAATTTTTGAGGAAATAATTGATACAATGGCTGGTGGTGATAGAGTTGAATTGCGAGGTTTTGGTGCTTTTTCTGTTAAGAAGCGCGGTTCGCGAAATGGGCGAAATCCGCGAACGGGAGAACCAGTTGCCGTTGAAGAGAAGCATGTACCTTTTTTTAAAACTGGAAAGCTTTTGAGGGACCGCCTAAACGGTAAATAGACATGCGGTATTTAAGATATCTGGGCCTAATCGTGATTGGATTGACCCTGCTTAGTTTTGCTTTGGCAAATATTAAATTGGTTGAACTATCTCTCTTTCCTTTATCTATTACAAATTATGTGGGCTATGACTTTAAATTAGAGGCTCCATTGTTTGTGGTTGTTTTTGTTTCTGCAGCTGTTGGTCTCCTAATTGGGTTTTTTGGGGAATGGCTGCGCACTCTGAACCAAAGGCTAACATCTAGAAAAAATCGTCGAGAAACGGTACGACTTGAACAAGAAATTAGTAAATTAAAATCAGTTGACAATTCTGATCAGGATGATGTTTTATCTCTGATTGACAGGGTTTCTTGAGTTAAAATGGATGTAAAGTGCAAATTTTGTGGGCTTACAAGTTTAAACGATATAGAGGCTGCGGCTTGTGCTGGAGCGTCTTACGTGGGTTTTGTGTTTTTTTCGAAATCACCACGTAACTTAGAAATAGAAACTGCTAAACTACTTGTGAAAGCAACACCCCCAAACATAACTAAAGTTGGGTTAATAGTGGATGGTGATAATAACTTCATTGATAACCTTATTTCTGCTGTTGATCTGGATATGTTGCAATTACACGGTAGCGAAAACCGTCAAAGGATACTTGAAATAAAGGAACGTTATCGACTTCCTATAATGAAGGCAGTTGGAATTGGTGATCTTCAGGATATAAAAAAAGCAGAGTATTATGGAGAGGTCGTGGACCAATTGTTGTTAGATTCTAAACCTAATCCTGGATCAGACTTACCTGGAGGCAATGGTATGTTATTTGACTGGGAGCTTTTAACCAACAAAACTTGGCAAGTTCCTTGGATGCTTGCAGGCGGTTTGACGCCTGATAATGTTGCGTCTGCAATTAAGCTTTCAGGTGCTAATCAAGTAGATGTGAGCTCTGGTATAGAGACTGCTCCGGGCAAAAACAGTTCCTATTTAATGGCCGAATTTGTAAAACACGCTAACATATAGAAAACGTAAATCAATTTCATAAAAGTTATCTCATTGCCTGTTATGAATTACTCTTAATTAAAGTTGAATTGGAGAACCTAATGCCCGATGATCTGTTTAACAGTTTTATGACTGGGCCTGACGAACAGGGCCGTTTTGGCAAATTTGGTGGCCGCTTTGTATCTGAAACTTTAATGCCGCTAATTTTAGATCTTGAAGCTCAATATGAGTTTGCAAAAACGGATGACTCCTTTTGGAATGAGATGAATGATTTGTGGATAAATTATGTTGGCCGACCTAGTCCTCTTTATTTTGCTGACAGATTAACCAAACATCTTGGTGGAGCAAAGGTTTATCTGAAGCGTGATGAGCTAAATCATACTGGTGCACATAAGATTAATAATGTTTTAGGGCAAATAATTTTGGCCCGACGGATGGGTAAAAGCCGAATTATTGCCGAAACAGGGGCTGGTCAACATGGAGTGGCTACAGCGACTGTCTGTGCTAAATTTGGTTTGAAGTGCGTTGTTTACATGGGTGCGCATGATGTTGAGAGGCAAGCTCCAAATGTGTTTCGAATGAAGCTATTGGGCGCCGAAGTTGTGCCTGTGACATCTGGTAGAGGTACTCTAAAAGATGCTATGAACGATGCGTTGCGCGATTGGGTTACTAACGTCCATGATACTTTCTATTGTATTGGGACTGTTGCAGGACCGCATCCTTATCCTGCTATGGTTCGTGATTTTCAGTCGATTATTGGTAAGGAAACTAAAGATCAAATATTAGGCCAAGAAGGCCGATTGCCTGATACCTTAATAGCCGCTATTGGCGGTGGCTCAAACGCTATGGGTTTATTCTTTCCTTTTCTGGATGATAAAGAGGTTAACATCATCGGTGTTGAGGCTGGTGGTAAGGGGGTTAACTCTAAAATGGAGCATTGCGCCTCTTTGACTGGCGGCCGGCCTGGTGTTTTGCATGGCAACCGTACTTATCTACTACAAGACGATGATGGACAAATTTTAGAAGGCTTTTCGATCTCTGCGGGTCTGGATTATCCAGGGATAGGTCCAGAACATGCTTGGTTGCATGAGATTGGTAGGGCTCAATACGTTTCCATCACAGATGTAGAGGCGTTGGAGGCTTTTCAACTCTCATGTGAACTGGAAGGTATTATTCCAGCATTGGAACCAAGCCATGCATTAGCCCATGTAATGAAAATTGCTCCCACATTACCCAGTGATCATCTTATCGTTATGAATATGTGTGGAAGGGGAGACAAAGACATTTTCACTGTAGCAACAGCACTAGGCGCTGAGATGAATACTGGTGCGTGACTTTTCGAATTAATGTAAATTATTTTGATCTTTATGATTTTAACTAGCTAAAGATTAAACTGCATAGAGTTGCAAAACCTCAATGGGAACGATTTCCAATGCCTTTTGGTGGGTTGCCAATAAATTTACTTTAGGAGCGCAGTTCTCCTGATGCGCCTGTAAAAAGCGCCCGGCGCAAAGACACCAACTGTCCCCGGGGTTTATACCGGGAAAACCAAATTCTTTTCTGGGTGTACTTAAGTCGTTGCCAAGATATTTTGAGAAAGCTAAAAACTCAGCAGTCATTACGGCACACACCGTGTGGCTACCTGTATCCTCAGAGCAAGTATTACAGGATCCGTCACGAAAAAAACCTGTTAAAGGAGTTTTTGAACATTGAGCCAGAGGTAGGCCCATAACATTAACTTCTATATCTTTAAGAATGGCTCCACCTTTTAAATTGGAGCAACAATAATGTTATTTTGAGAGATTATTCAATCACTTAAATTTGTCTAAAAGACGTAGTATTGGACTGCGCATATCTGGACTCGTCTTTAGTGGTTTAGGTTTTATTTTTTTGACAGGAACTTTTTTTGGGGAATGAGGAGTTAGCTTTTTAAGTGCAACTGCATTCATAAACTGTGATTGCTCGTCGCTGGCTAAGTGGATAATCCCATCACTGATCCCCTGAAGCAGTGAACTTACCTGGCTCTGTTCTGTTTTAGAAAAGTCTTTTAAAACATATTTTGATACGGCGTTTTTATTCCCAGGATGTCCTATTCCTAGCCGGATGCGGGAATAATCGGCGCCAAGATGGGAGTGAACAGATCGCAAGCCATTATGGCCAGCATGCCCGCCACCTTGTTTTATTCTCATTTTGTTGGGTGCTAAATCTAATTCATCATGAAAAATAAATATCTGGTCTAAAGTAAGTTTGTAAAAATGCGCAACTGCTGCTACCGATTGCCCAGAGAGGTTCATAAAGGTGCTTGGCTTGAGCAGTAGAACCTTTTTAGAACCCAACCGCCCCTCGCAAAATTGCCCTTGAAATTTATTTCGCCAAGGGTCAAAATCATGGTCCTCGGCAATACGGTCTAAGGCCATAAATCCTATATTATGACGGTTTAGGGCATATTCTCTGCCAGGGTTCCCTAGGCCTACGAAAAGTTTCATTATGTAAGGTTAACGTTCAAAGTTGAAAGTTGAAAGTTAGTAATGTGATTTGCAACAAGCTCAAATTATAAAAGCCCCACCAGTCAGATGGGACTTTTTAGAATTTAGTCTCAAAAATATGGTTTATTCCTCCGGTGCTGGAGCCTCTTCACCATCTTCACCTTCGACAATTGTTTCTTCATCAGTCTCTTCATCTTCATTTTCGGAAGAGCGTAGACCGGATGGAGCAGAAACATTGGCAATAACAAAATCGCGATCAATAGACGGTTTCGCGCCTTCGGGAAGTGTTACTGATGAGATCGTGATCACGTCGCCTACCTCTAGTCCTGCAAGATCAATTTGAATTTTTTCTGGGATATCATTTGCAGTTACAACGAGCTCGATCTCTGGCCTTACCAAAGTAAGGACACCGCCTTTTTTCAAGCCGGGACACGTATCTTCATTCAAAAATTCAATTGGTATGAATAAAGCAATTTTTGTTGTGCGGCGGAGCCGCATAAGGTCGAGGTGCGTAGGAAGGTCCTTGACCACATCTCTCTGAACGTCGCGGCAAATAACACGAACATCATCGTGGCCATCTACCTTGAGGTTGAACAATGTTGATTTAAAACGACCGGCTTTAAGAAGCTGAAAGAGCTTATTAAAAGGTATTTCGATTGGAAGTGGGTCTGTATCACCACCAAACACGATGCCTGGTACGTTGCCATTGCGGCGAGATTGACGGGCGGCCCCCTTGCCTGTCCCCATCCGTACCGAAGCGTTAAGATCAGGGATCTGTTCTGCCATGGTTATATCCTTAAACTGAGGGGGCATCCTCCAAGGGTGTATGCCCCGTTAAAGTGCGCCGTATAGTGCTAAATTGTGGAAATGGGAAGCCTTTGTTTACTTTGTTTCTTGCGACAGACCCAATCTTATGAAAACAGCTTACCATGAAAGTACAAAATGCCTTTATTTTAACTCGTAAACCATCAATTGCGTTTGTATCAGTAGGCCTCTTTTGGGGCTGTTTCGCAGCTTATGTGCCAGATTTAAAAATGAAGATTGATGTAAATGATGCAACTTTTGGGTTACTGCTCATGTGTAATGCTTTTGGTCTTGTGGTGTCCATGTGGTTGGCGCCGAAGCTTGATCGCATTTTAGGCAATAGGGGCTTACAATTATCTACAGCACTATTAGGCGCGGTTTTCTTTTTACCAGGCTTTGCCTTTGACGCATTTACCTTTGGTCTATCCATGACCATCGTGGGGGCTGCGCATGGCGTAGCAGAAGTAATCATGAACACGCGTGTGAGTGAGTTGGAGCAGTTGCACAAACGTCCATTGATGAATGCAAGCCATGGCATGTTTTCTTTGAGTTATGCCGCAGGAGCGATCGCTAGTGGTTTTGCGCGACAAGCGCACATTGATGCTGGTACAACTTTTCTAATCGTTGGCTTTTTGATCTTAGTAATGTCAACTTTTCTGAAAATAAATATCCTCAAAACCTCAATTGGTCAGCCAGGATTTTTTAATTATCCTGTTTGGCCAATCTTAATATGTGGTTCAATTGTTTTGGTTGCTTTTATGACCGAAGCCACGGTCGAAGCATGGTCAGCAATACACATCGAACGGACATTAGAGGGTAAAGCCACTCAGGGTGCCTTGGGTCCAGCGATGCTTGGCATAACAATGGCCATAGGCCGTTTTTTAGGTCAGTCAGTATCGGAAGCGTTTTCAGAATATAGATTAATTATAGGTGCGACTATTATAACTGCTACTGGTGCAATTATCGTAGCATGGGCACCGACACCGGTTTGGGCTTATTTTGGTTTTGGCACTTTAGGTCTTGGAGTTTCGGTGATTGGCCCGACAGGATTAGCTCTTGTAGGTAAATACGTCCCTGATCATTTCCGAACTGAAGCAATTTCACGCGTTGCTCTAATGGGCTTCGCCGGTTTCTTTTTAGCGCCCGCCCTAATGGGAATTATTTCTGAACTGCAAGGGCTTCGCATTGCATTTTTGTGCACGGGAGTTCTTAGTCTAGTTTGCATTCCGTTTGCTTTAATACTTGGTCGATTGCAAAAAATCTAATTTTGTATTGATGATAAACTATTATTTACGCTTACATCAGCCTATTAAACTCATTGTGTTTATTTTGCCCAGTTACCTTCAAAATCTTTTGGGATGTAAAGAATGTCGCGTTTTACATTGTTTATGTCTCGGTGACCGCACAACGCCATTGTCATATCTAACTCCTTTTGAAGAATCTGCAGTGCAGTGGTTACGCCTAATTGCCCCATAGCCCCAAGCCCATAAATGTATGGCCTGCCTATCAGTGTTCCAGTCGCACCTAATGCTTTCGCCTTGAGAATATCCTGCCCACTTCTAATG
>MDSW01172147.1_pt1 | contig 13222 bp, 8 predicted proteins | sample 811171 | NCBI WGS metagenome assembly MDSW01 (sample SAMN05326641, study PRJNA326480) | marine metagenome | isolation source: seawater | place: Atlantic Ocean: North West | collected 2012 | reverse complement strand
GCTCAACAAGCTTGGCAACGAGGTCTTTTTTCGCTGCATCAAGAGCTGCGTAACGAGCAATCTTTTCTTTAACGCTGTAAGCATCAGTGACTGACTGAGTTGCGATATCAGCAATTTTTGCAGCAAGGTCTGCATCTACTACAGGTGCAGTGACAACGCGCTTTTCTTTGCCGCATGCTTCACGAAGCTCATTTTGCATTGCGATAACCGCTTGTGCTTGTTCGTGAGCGAAAAGAAGTGCGTCGATGATGTCTGATTCAGAAGCTTCGTCAGCGCCGCCTTCAACCATCATGATGGCGTCTTTGCTAGAAGCTACGAAAAGGTTGATGTCAGCTTCTTGCTGCGCTTCGTGGCTTGGGTTGGCTACCAATTCGCCATCGATGCGACAAACACGGATACCTGCAATCGGTCCTAGGAAAGGAAGATCAGAGATATGCAGAGCAGATGAAGCACCAATCAGTGCCAGTGCATCAGCTGGATGCTCAGCATCGGCTGAGAATACAGTTGCAATGATTTGTGTTTCTGACTGCCATCCGTCTGCGAAAAGGGGACGGATAGAGCGGTCAATAATTCGAGAAGTAAGGGTTTCGTTTTCACGAAGACGGCCTTCACGCTTGAAGAAGCCCCCTGGGATTTTACCAGCAGCAGACATCTTTTCCTGATAGTCCACAGTAAGTGGCAAAAAGTCGATATCAGGTCGCGCGTCTTTTGCGCCTACAGCTGTGACCAGAACGGTGGTTCCGCCAGCTGAAATCATAACAGAGCCAGATGCTTGCTTGGCAACTTTGCCGGTTTGGATGGTGATAGTTGTTTCACCAACTTGAACTTGTTTTTCTACCATAGTCATTTTTAATTCCTCTTTTTTCCTACTGACTAATACCTACGTTGCGGTTTGGATAGAGCACGCGACAACCGCCTGTTCCCAAAATGGGAACTTTATCCACATACAAAAAAAGACCGACGCCCCAGAACCTGACTAAAATAGCCAGGCCGGGTCAATCGGTCTTTTATCGTATGGTCTTCACTGACTCGGTTCTTACTTACGAAGTCCGAGTTCTTTGATAAGCGCACGATAACGCTCAACACTGCGACCTTTCAGGTAAGAAAGAAGTCGCTTACGCTTTGAAACCAACAAAAGCAGCCCGCGGCGGCTATGGTGGTCTTTCTTGTGAGATTTAAAGTGGTCCGTCAGGCCGTTGATACGCTCTGTTAGAAGCGCAACCTGAACTTCAGGAGAACCCGTGTCTCCGTCATGTGTTTTAAATTTCTCAACAATTTCAGCTTTTCTTGCAGTTGCCAGCGCCATGATTCACCTCACATAAGTTAGCGTTCCCCCCCGGCGTGGTGGAGGAGACGTCATTTGGGCGCTACCTCTAAGGCAAAGCTGCTAAGTAGTCAAGATTATGGAGAAAAGCTTTGAAAAATGGTGCTTTAGGGCGATCTTTAGCTCTTAAAACCGTCCGGAGAGGGCTATAGAGCTGGGACCCACCGAAATAGTGGTGGATATGCCCTCTTCTGAGTCCTCTAAAGAGGGTGAGAGGGGCTTTTCGGGGCTTAAAATATAGGAAAGCCCGATGACGATGCTGATCATTCCTGCTGTCCCGGACAAAAGAGCGGCCTGTCCCGTGGTCGCCTCGTCTTGGGTGGTGAGTTGGCTTACGAAATATGCCGAAGCGCCCATGCACAGGGCCCCCGATCCCAGAGCCACCCAGGCAGCGGGAGAGATTTGAGTCGCTCGGCGCTCGGTGCTGGGGATAAGGCTGGGAACTTGGACTTTTTGAACCGGTTGCTCAGGAGCAAGTACGGGCACGGGTGAAGCTTCTGGCTGCGGCGGAGCTGCTTTTGCTTCTTCTGCGGGTTCCGGTTTGGGTGCTTCTGGCTGCGGTGGTGGGCTAACGCCGGGCACCGATTGATCACTTTGCTTAGGCGCTTGAACCTTGACGGGCTTAGGTTCGGGCGTTCGACAGTGCTGACGAATGCTCTTTGGAGTCGCGAAGGAGATGCCGTCTTTGGTTTGAATGCGAACCCATACACGGTGATAGCGTACGATTTTGAATGTGCTGCCTTTGTCGAGTTGCCGGGTTTTGACATTTTTCCGCTGTGCCTTGTTGCGCACCGTAATCTTCTCTTGGAGCTCGCAAGTTGCACCTGCTTGAAGTTTTGTTTTGGCTTGGATCGTTGAGGCCATGAGAATGAGCCCACAAAATGTAGACAACAAAGTCACCCAGAATGACCTATGATTTCGAGTCGGCACAGCGCACTCCATTGCAAAATATTTAAGGCAAGTGTGCCTTGATTCAAGCTCGCATCCAAGTCCCTTGCAGTGTTACAAATACCATTAGAAACGAGGAGATGCCATGTTTCGTGAAGAGTACGGTTTGGCGGTGCCAGGCTTCGATCAAGAGCCCGAAAGTTGGAAGACTGTCACAGAGCCTTATTCGGGAGAGGTGCTCGGCCGAGTTGCGCTTTTGAACGAAAATGCAATGGACGTCGCCTTGGATATTGCGGGTGCAGCCTCTACACGAATGCCTCTGGCGCCCTTTGAGCGAGCCGAAATTCTTCGCAAGGTTTCTCGTTCCATCGCTGAGCATGCCGAAGCGTTTGCTCTCTTGATTGCTAAAGAGGGTGGTAAGCCTATTCAGGATGCCCGCGTGGAAGTTAGCCGCGCCATTCAAACCTTATCGATATGTGCCGAAGAGTCGACTCGGAACCCAGGCCGCGAAATTCCCATGGGCGGAACCCAGAAATCCCATGGACGTTTGGCCATGACCACCCGGGAGCCGATTGGGGTTGTGGTGGCATTTAGCGCGTTCAATCACCCGCTAAACTTGTTGGCCCATCAAATTGGTCCGGCCGTTGCCGCCGGTTGCCCGGTTCTTATCAAACCAGCGCCGGCAACCCCGATTTGTTGCATGGCATTGGTAGAACTTTTTCGCGAGGCCGGGCTTCCACCGGATCTGCTGATTCCAATTCCGTGCACCAACGACCAAGCGGCGGTGTTGGCTACTGATCCACGCATGGCGCTTTTTAATTTTATCGGCAGCTCCAAAATTGGATGGAAACTCCGAAGCTCGTTGGCCCCTGGCGTTAGGTGTGTCCTTGAGCATGGGGGAGCGGCTCCCGTGATTGTTCATGGAGACGCCGACCTTGATAAAGTTGTGCCGGCAATCCTTAAGGGCGGCTATTACCATGCAGGTCAGGTATGCGTGAGCGTGCAGCGTGTTTTTGCCCATCACCACATTAAACGAGAACTTGTGGAGCGTTTGAATGCGGGCGCGGCAGAATTGATTGTCGGGGATCCCACATTGGACGAAACACAAGTGGGCCCGCTTATTCGAGCTGAAGAAATTGAACGCATCAACTCTTGGGCTGGTGACGCCGATGCACAAGGTGGTGAAATTACCTGTGGCGGTCGTGGTTTGGCCAATCAATGTTATTCGCCAACGGTCATTGTGGATGCACCCGGCACCACCAAAGTGATGAATGAAGAAATTTTTGGTCCGGTCCTGTGTGTGAATGGTTATCGCAAATTAGAAGAACCCATTCTTTGGTCCAATCGCCTTCCGTGGGCTTTCCAAGCTGGCGTCTTTACCAAGAGCCTCGACGTAGGCCTAAAGGTGAGCCAGCAACTCTCTGCTGCGGCGGTGATGATCAATGACCACAGTGCGTTTCGAATAGACTCTATGCCCTTCGGTGGTCATGGGGAGTCGGGGCTCTCTCTTGGAGGCGTCGAAAATGCCATTCGCGATATGACCCGCGAAAAACTCATTGTTTTCAAATCTTGAGGTAAAACATGACAAAAGATAAGGGCAATGACCGTAGCCGGATGGCCTTGGAATATCACGCGCGCTCTCCTGCCGGAAAAATTGAAGTTGTTCCGACTAAACCATGCTCGTCTCAACGCGATTTATCATTGGCATACACACCGGGTGTCGCAGTCCCTTGCCTGGAAATTTATGAGAACCCCAATAAGGCCGCTCATTACACTGCTCGCGGTAACTTGGTAGCGGTTGTTACCAATGGCACAGCTGTTTTGGGTCTAGGGGATATCGGGCCGTTGGCGAGCAAGCCGGTCATGGAAGGCAAGGCGGTTTTGTTTAAGCGTTTTGCCGGAATTGATGTGTTCGATATTGAGATTGACGAAAAAGACCCAGAAGCGTTTGTCAAAATCGTCAAGTCTCTCGAGCCGACCTTTGGTGGAATCAACCTTGAAGACATCAAGGCGCCGGAGTGTTTTTATATTGAGAAAAAGCTTCGGGAGCTGATGAATATCCCGGTCTTCCATGATGACCAACACGGAACCGCCATCATAGCATCGGCTGCTTTGTTGAATGCGACCAAGATTGCCGGGAAGTCTCTTAAAGATTGCAAAGTCGTTTTCTCTGGAGCCGGTGCAGCAGCCATCGCCGTGAGTCGACTCTTGTGTCTCTTTGGGGTTGAGAGAAGTAACATTATTCACTGCGATAAGGATGGTGTTATTTATAAAGGCCGCGAGGGCTTAGACGAAGTCTTAAGCGCAATTGCTTCCGATACCCAAGGCAGAAGCTTGGCCGAAGTGATGACAGGAGCCGATGTCTTCATTGGCTTGAGTGTTGGCGGCATTGTGAGCCCGGACATGATTCGTTCCATGGCCAAAGATCCCATTGTTTTTGCGCTGGCCAATCCCGATCCTGAGATCAGTTACCCCGATGCAAAAGCTGCCCGAGAGGATGTTATTTTGGCAACGGGCCGAAGTGATTACCCCAACCAAGTGAACAACGTGCTTGGGTTTCCTTACATTTTTCGCGGAGCACTCGACTGCGGTGCGACCACCGTGACCAAAGAAATGGAAATGGCTGCGGCAAAAGCTATCAGTGAACTGGCCCATGAGGATGTCCCGGACTCTGTACGGGAGGCTTATGGTGGTAAAGAAATTCAGTTCGGACGAGATTATCTGATTCCCAAGCCCGTTGACCACCGGGTTTTACTTTGGGTCGCGCCGGCGGTTGCGGAGGCCGCGGAGAAATCGGGGGCAGCATCACGACCCATTGCAAGCATTGAGGATTACAAACAGCATCTCGCTTCGTTCTTAGGACGTCGGCGCGAGGTCATGAGTCAAATCAGTACCAAAGCACGGCTGAATCCTAAGAGAATCGTATTCCCCGAAGGCCATAAGGTTCGGATTTTGAGAGCCTGTCAGGAATTGGTACAAACCGGGATTTGTCACCCAGTTGTTTTGGGCGATGAGGAACTCATCCGGTCCAAAGCCAGCGCCTTAGGAGTGAGTCTGGAGGGTATTGAACTTGTGGATCCCAACAAGAGCGATGCCCACGATGGCTACACCAAAGTCTATTATGAGATGCGCCATCGAAAGGGCGTGCACCTGAAACAAGCCGCGGCAGATATGTATAACCCGGTTCACTTTGGCATGATGATGCTGCGCTCAGGCGATGTCGATGGTTTGGTCAGCGGCGTTTCCATGAACTACGCTGATACCATTAGGCCTGCTCTGCAAATTATTGGGTTGCGCGAGGATGTGAAAAGCGTGGCCGGTATGTATGTAATATTGCAAAAAGAGCGAACTCTGTTTTTTGCCGATACAACCATCAACATCGACCCGAGCGCGGAGCAAATGGCGGAAATAGCTAGGCTTACGGCGGAAGAGGTGAAGCGGTTTGATTTGGAACCCCGCGTTGCAATGATTTCGTTTTCCAACTTTGGTTCCAACCCGCACCCGTTTGCTACCAAGGTTCAACATGCAACCGAGATTTTACATGCCATTGATCCCAATATGATTGTGGATGGAGAGATGCAGGTCGAGTACGCATTGGACCCAGGTATCGCAAGCAGCGAATTCCCGTTTTCAAATATCCAAGGTGATGCCAACGTTTTGATATTCCCCTCTTTGGAATCGGCAAACGTGGCTTATAAATTGATGGAACGTATTGGCGGCGCCGAGTGCGTTGGCCCCATTGTTCTTGGGATGAATAAGCCCGTAAACGTATTGCCGCGCGGCTCTACCTCAGAGGCCATTTATAACATGGCCGCGTATACTTGTGTTGAAGCCGAGGACTTTTAAAGCCTTAAGACTTAAGGGGCTTGTCTTCACCAACAGGGGCAAAGAAGGATGCACCTCGAACATTCTCGTTGATTTGAAGCGGGTGCTGAAGGGGTGGAAAGGCTCGCTGCTCACAGTCCATGCGCTCACAAAGCCGGCATGTGATACCGACTTTGAGACTTGCCTCATCGCTGCTGAGGTCGATGCCGTCTGAGTAAACCAGCTTCTCGGCAAAACGAACATCACAGCCCATACCAATGGCTTGAACGTGGTGCTCGCTTTTGTAACCACTCACACTTTTCTCAAGTGTCCGTGCAATGCAAAAAAAGTTTCGTCCATCGGGCATGGTAGAGAGTTGCACTCTGATCATGCCGGGCGTGGTAAATGCTTTGTGAACATTCCATCTGGGACAAGCAGCGTTATACCGAGCAAAGCGCAGCCCTGAAGCGGTAAATCGTTTCGAGATGTTACCAGCAATATCAATTCGCACCAGATGAAAGGGAACGCCTTCGGCTCCTTTGCGCCGGAGACTGGTGAGCCGGTGACAAACTTGCTCGAAGCTTGTTCTAAAACGGTGCCCCAAGAGTTCGATGTCGTAACGCTCTGCACGGGCAGCGTCCAAAAACTCTTGGTAAGGCATTAAAACGGCGCCCGCGAAGTAATTTGCCAAAGCGACACGGCATAGAGCTCGGGAGTCATTGTTTGTGAGAATCTCATTTTGACTCAGCCGGTTAAGTGGTTCTTCCTGAGTCATCAAGCCAATTTGGTGAGCCAGTTGAAAGTTACGACTACCGCGCCGCAGAACTTCCGACAAATAAAGGATGCGCTTGTTTTTGTCGAAGCGACGAATTGCACCTTTCATGGAACCAATTTTTTTAACTCTTACGCGTACGCCGTGATGGTCTTCGAGATAGCGCGATAAACAAGTAAAGAGGTCTTCATGTTCGATATTGGCTTCTTGACGAATCTTTTCTGCGCCAGCCTCTAAGTCGGGAAAGTAATTGCTGTTGCGTTGGACGAAATCGCTGACCTCTTCTGTTGGCAAGTGGATGGAGTCCATGGTGGGTCCGCCGGTTCGTCCGTCGGATAGATGACTGGCAAGGCTTTGCATGGACTCGCGAGCTTCGCGGTAGGAACGGTACATTCCAAGCACAGCCCGGCCCACGGTAGAGTTTTGGCTTGCCAGTTCACGTACGTCGTTTCCGCTTAATTCATAGGGATCAAAGATCGGATCCCCGAAAACTTCCATCAATTGTGACAAAAGCTCGCCTTCTTCGTCGCTGGCAAAGCTTTGTAAATCAACCTGAAAAAGCTGAGCCATCTTGATGAGAACGGGGGCCGAAAGGGGTCTCCGATTGTTCTCAATCAGGTTTAAATAACTGGTCGAAATACCGAGATTTTCAGCCAATTTTGCCTGAGTGAGACCGTTTCGCCTGCGTAAACTTCGGACTTTTGAGCCGAGCCGAGATTCTGCCATTTTATGTGTTCCATGTATCGTTTGTAAACTTTTTACAACTTTACACTGTAACATTTACAAAGTGCAACACCTGTAACTGCCTGAATCGTGGAAACTTATTGACCAGAGGCCAATCATCCGTAAATTTACAATGCATAGCGTCAAGCACCTGGAGGTCACGCATGGGTTACACTACTGAAACAATTCCAACGCCAGACGGTGTGGAAATTACTGGTTCCATCCACGAAGGCTATCAGCACATTCTGAGCATGGAGGCGTTGGAGTTCATCGCATCTTTGGCACGTACCTATACGCGCCGGGTTGAGGAACTTCTTGATCAACGCCGTTTACGCCAAGCACGTTTTGATGCCGGTGAAAGACCAGGCTTTCTTGAAGAAACCAAGACGGTTCGTGAGCGTGACTGGAAAGTAGCCAAACTTCCAGAAGACCTTCTGGACCGACGTGTTGAAATCACAGGTCCTGTGGATCGCAAAATGATTATCAATGCTTTGAACTCTGGCGCGAGCTGCTTTATGGCAGATTGCGAAGATTCATCAGCTCCTACTTGGGAGAACATGGTTGAAGGTCAAATCAACTTGCACGACGCCGTTCGTCGCACCATCGACTTTCACGATCCCAAAAAGAACAAGAGCTATAAGCTTAACGACACCATCGCTACCTTGATTGTTCGTCCTCGCGGATGGCACCTCTGGGAGAAGCACCTTAAAGTTGATGGTCATGCAGTTCCTGCAGGACTTTTCGATTTTGGTCTTTATTTCTTCCACAATGCCAAAGAGCTTTTGGAGCGTGGTACGGGTCCTTACTACTACTTGCCAAAGATGGAGAGCCATCTTGAGGCACGTTTGTGGAATGATGTTTTCCTATACAGCCAAAAGTTTGTTGGCATTCCAAAGGGAACCATCAAGGCAACTTGTTTAATTGAGACACTGCCAGCAGCATTCGAGATGGACGAAATTCTTTATGAGCTTCGTTGCCACTCGGCTGGTTTGAACTGTGGACGCTGGGATTACATCTTTAGCTACATCAAGACCATCCGCAACTCTGACAGTTGTGTGGTTCCTGATCGTGGTCAGGTTGGTATGACTCAGCACTTTATGCGCAGCTACGCACAGCTGGCCATTCAGACGTGTCACAAACGCGGTGTTCACTCTATGGGTGGTATGGCTGCACAAATTCCGATCAAGAATGACCCAGAGGCCAATGAAAAAGCTCTAACGAAAGTTAAGAACGACAAGCTTCGGGAAGTAACAGATGGTCATGATGGTACATGGGTAGCACACCCGGCATTGGTACCGCTCGCCAAAGAAATCTTTGACGCGCACATGAAGACACCGAATCAGATTGAAAAGACTTTGGATGATTTGAAGGTTGAAGAGTCAGATCTTCTTCAACATCCAGAGGGCACACTTACAGAAACAGGTTTGCGTGAGAACATCAGCGTTGGTGTTCAGTACATTGAATCTTGGCTTCGTGGTGTTGGCTGTGTGCCGCTTTACAACTTGATGGAAGATGCGGCTACCGCTGAGATTTCTCGAGCACAGCTATGGCAATGGATTCGCCATGGTGCAGCTCTTGAAGATGGACGAACTGTCACTCCGGAACTCTTCCGGGAGACATTGACCGAAGAGATGGCAAAAGTCAGTGAAGAGGTAGGAGCAGAGCGCTTTACCAGTGGAAAATATTCCCAGGCACGCGCTTTGTTTGAAGACCTCTCAACGGCTTCCCACTTTGAAGAATTTTTAACACTGCCCGCTTATGAGCAGCTAATTACGACGCCTGCGTCGAACTAGTACCCCAAGTACTGATACCCCCTTTAAGGAGTCCCTTAGATGTTGATGCCTAAAGATCAAACTGAACTGACCACTGAAGAACAAAAGTTTCAAGAAGAGCGTTGGGCGGGAATTACCCGTGATTATACGCCGGAAGACGTAGCGCGCCTTCGTGGCACTGTAGATATCAAGTACACACTTGCAGATCTCGGTGCACGTCGTTTGTGGGATCTTCTTCACACTGAAGACTATGTTCACTCACTGGGTGCGATGACTGGTAATCAGGCCATGCAGCAGGTTCGTGCAGGCTTGAAAGCAATTTATTGCAGTGGTTGGCAGTGTGCTGCGGATGCAAACATTTCTGGTCAAATGTATCCTGACCAAAGCTTGTACCCAGCCAACTCAGTCCCACAGCTTGTAAAGCGTATCAACCAGGCACTTCAGCGTGCTGACCAAATTGAAAACGCTGAAGGCGAAATGAGCAAGCACTGGTTTGCCCCTATTGTTGCAGATGCAGAAGCCGGTTTTGGCGGTCCTTTGAATGCTTTCGAACTTATGAAAGGCATGATCGACGGCGGCGCTGCTGGCGTTCACTTTGAAGATCAACTTTCCAGTGAGAAGAAGTGTGGACACCTCGGTGGCAAGGTACTTGTGCCAACAGCACAGTTCATCAAGACTTTGACTGCCGCACGTCTTGCAGCTGATGTTTGCAACGTTCCAACTCTCTTGATGGCACGTACCGATGCAGACAGTGCACGCCTCATGACCAGCGACATCGATCCTCGTGATCATGAGTTCATGACAGGTGAAAGAACAGCTGAAGGTTTCTACCGTATTACGGGCGGCCTGGACCAAGCGATTGCTCGCGGCCTTGCTTATGCTCCTTACTGTGACCTTATCTGGTGTGAAACTTCTACACCTTGCCTTGAAGAAGCGAAGAAGTTTGCTGAAGGCATTCACGCGAAGTTCCCAGGCAAGATGCTTTCTTACAACTGCTCACCATCGTTTAACTGGAAGTCCAACCTTGATGATGCAACCATCGCTAAGTTCCAGCGTGAACTGGGTGCAATGGGTTACAAGTATCAATTCGTTACTTTGGCCGGTTTCCACAGCCTCAACATGAGCATGTTTGAACTGTCTACTGGATACCGTGACAACGGCATGGCTGCTTACTCTGCGCTTCAGCAAAAAGAATTTGCCAGCGAAGACATCGGTTACACGGCAACCCGTCACCAGCGTGAAGTTGGTACAGGTTACTTCGATGCAGTAAGCACTGTAATCAGCGGTGGTACTTCTTCAACACTTGCTCTTGAAGAGTCTACAGAAGCTGCACAGTTCTAAAGTACGGGAGGGGGCTCCCGAACTTTAAATGCGCAAGTGTGTATACATTAAAAGCGTGACCTCAAGTGTGGTGCTGAGGTCACGCTTTTTTTGTTTAAAAGACCATAAGTAAAACGAATAAACAAAGGACTGCGGAGACGAGCATTCCGACGGCATGCCCGGACTGAGCTGGTGGTATGATTGGAGTGCTTTGCACATTGATACTGGCTCGGCTAAGAACCCGGTTGCTCATGGGATCGATGATAAATTCTACGATGAGCACTGAGTAAAGAGCGGTAAGCAAAGCAACCGCCATAGCGGGGCCAATGGCACTCGGGTCATCTAAGTTTTGTAGCATTTGAATCAGTCCGATAATCGTACCAGCTACGCCGCTGCCGTAGGTGGTCTTGCGTAGAGTTGCCAAGACAGAGATATCCTTTTGCAGGTTGGCTGACGGCTCGTTGCCCAGAGCATTCCTAATAGCCTCTTGAATGGCACCAGCGTCATGATGTGCCAAACTGAAGCAGACCACCCCACCGAGTACAATCAGTATCGACGGCAGATTGACAAACGTCATCAGGCTTCCACCTAAAAGCATTGCCGCCAAGAGCAAACTTGTACCAAGAATTGCGAATAAAACTTTCATGAATTTCCCCTTGTTCTGTGGTTTTAATCTGCAGCAATCAAAACGCACCTATCCCCTCACTGATGTTCCAGCGTCATATTTTAGCAAACCGTAGCAAAGTGAGATCGTGACACAGATCACACGAATGGCAGTTTTAGGTGTAGGTGTTGTGGAAATTAGGGCAAAAAGGTCGCGATTGGACGAATGTATCGGTTGCCAAAACACGAAAGCTGGCCTTCAGCCGTAAGTGCGCAGCCATGCTGATAGCCCAAGGCCAAAGAGGTAAACCCACTCCCTTGAGGGGGTATCAATTGATTTACAAAAACAGGGTTTTGATGGCAGCTGATGACACCGGCACTGTCTAAAGCGCATACCTGGTATGTCCCGGCAGAGATATCGGTGAAGTCAGTGCCCTCGATAGTGCCGGGTAGGTAGCTTTCTTTGCCCCAGCAGTGGATGGTGCCCTGGCTTAGTCCACATGTGTAGTCTTGGGCCGCATCAATTTTATCGAAGAGAATACCTTCCGGTACGTTGCAGTGATTGTCTTCGCAGTTGCCCCAACAGCTGACGTTGCCGTCTTCGTGAAGGCCACAACTGAAGTCTGCCCCCAAAGTCACCTGGGTGAAATCGGTGTCTGAGGGAGGCATGGATTGGCCTAAGCTGTTAGCGTGCCAGCATTGAATTTGCCCGTTATCGTAGAGACCGCAGTAATGGTAGCGATTGTTCCAATGGCTTCCGCCGACCTCAATGGTTTGCATTTGTGAACCTTCGGGAGGCTCAGGAGTATTTTGACTTCCTTTAAGGTCTGTAAGGGTGCCATCGGCATGCAAGGCCACGGAGCGTTTGGATGATGCTGACATGGAGATAATCGGTGTATCAGATTGAAGCTCTAGAGAAGCCTCTGAAATCATGCCGAAGCTTTTGAGCTGACCATTGTGGACATAAGCACTGGTTGAGTTACTCTCACCGCGGTCACTGATTAAATGGGTGATGCCGCTGTAGGTGGGGGAGTGGTTGGCGCCGCTGATATTCCCGCCGGCACATTCAAGGTGACCCGTGGTGTCCATTGCGCAGACAAAACCATAGGCAGAATCCATGAGATGAGCGTTGAAGTCGCTCGGGAGTTTTTCGGTGCTTGGTGCATCGTCGCCCCAACATGTGATGTTGCCATTATCTTCAAGTGCACACGTGGCATCGCCAAGGGATGTGGCGCCAGAGATTGCGACGAAGTTAGACCCCGAGGGCGCAACGAGTTGACCGTCAGAGTTATCGCCCCAGCAGTTGATGGTTCCGTCATTGAGAATTCCGCAGGCATGTTTGGGACCAACTGTGATTTCACGAAAGGCGTAGCCCGGAGGATTGTTGATACCATGGGCGTTGTTCCCAACACAGGCCACGGTGCCGTTGCTGCGAATGCCGCAGAGATTGCGTCGTCCGCCTTCAATGTGGACAAAGCTCTCGGGGGTTCGAGAGTTGTTTCTGCTTCCCCAGCAAGTGTAGGAGCCTTCCTCATGAAGCCCGCACATAAAGTTTTCACCTCCGGCGAGGGCAACAAAGTCTGAGTCGGTGGGTGTGGGCGTTAGGTCGGCGGTGCTGCTGTGGATATCGACGCAGGCCACGGTTCCGCCAGCCCGCAGTCCGCAGTAATAAGGTGCGCCTTCTGCAACTGCGATAAAATCGTTACCGACGGGAATGGTGGGTGGCAAATCATAGGCGTAGCCCCAACACTCGATGCTGCCGTCACTTATCAGCCCGCAAGAGAGGTAGCGACTTAAGGCAAGGACCGTGGAAGTTGCACAATAACCCAGAGCGTTGGGTTTGATGAGCGGGTGGGTATCGTTGCAATCAACGTCACTGGTGTAGCCATCCTCATCAAGGTCTTCATAGATGGTGTCTGTTGGGTCGGCGGCATCACTTTGGTCGCTTGGGTCGGCGGCATCACTTTGGTCGCTTGGGTCGGCGGCATCACTTTGGTCGCTTGGGTCGGCGGCATC
>MDSW01098833.1_pt1 | contig 13223 bp, 15 predicted proteins | sample 811171 | NCBI WGS metagenome assembly MDSW01 (sample SAMN05326641, study PRJNA326480) | marine metagenome | isolation source: seawater | place: Atlantic Ocean: North West | collected 2012 | reverse complement strand
TATTATGAACTGATTTATTATATGTATCTTCAGGCTATAGATTGATATTATGAGTAAGAAATCAGGTGGGCCTGTCGAAGGGGCGTCACATAGGACTTCTCAAGGCTTGGGAAGCCGACGGACACGGATGTAATTGAAAACCCTTTTATGCGGGCCCTGCCTCACCTCGTGGTCGACTGCGCCATCGCGAGATGGAGCGCGTGTAATCTTGCTCGGCCTGCTCGACTTGCGCGCGTTCAGCAGCCCGCCGTTCCGGGATGTTATAGTTGTAGGCATCGCCGCGCTTCGCATGTTCGGCTGGCATTCCCGCCTTCAGTTCAACGTTCCTGAGCTTGCGAGCCAGCAAGGCCGGACGCACCCAGATGTAGTTGGTCTCCTTCGTCAGCATGTGCCAAAGGATCATGGACAGCTTCCGGGCCGTCGCCACCGCGGCAATGTGCTTTCCCCTGCGGGCTGCGATCCGCTGGTAGAACGCACGAAGCGGCCCCGGAGATCGCGCCGCGGCCCATGCCGCTTCGACGAGTATGCCGCGTGCCTGACCCCGACCTTGCTTGGTGATCCGGCCATGGTAGGCGGGTCCCTCGCCAGACTGGCGGACACTCGGGTTCAGACCGAGATACCCGACCAGCCTCTGCGGATCGGGGAACCGGCGCACATCGCCAATGGCGGCAGCAACCCCAGTGGCAACCATCATGTCCACGCCGGGTAAGGTCATGATCCGACGAATGACGGGGTCTGCCAGCACCTCGCCGGCGATCTCGGCTTCGACCACCTTGAGAGCGGCTTCGATGACATCGATTTGGCCGAGGTGCCGCTCTATAGCGGCGCGCTCGTCCGGGGGAACAATCTGCTTTGCGAGCCACTTCCGGCCGCTGATCCCGACGAGGTTGCCGTGCGGACACGGAGGAACGAGATGGGCATGCAGGATCGACTGGATGATGTTCTTCAGCCGCACGCGTTGTCGGACGAGCTGCGTCCGCCGTGCAAACTGGCGCCGCAAGGCCTGTGTTCGTGCATCGGGAACCCAAACCTCGGGCAGAAAGCCGGTCGCATAGAGCTTTGCCAGGACAGCGGCATTAATTGCGTCCGTCTTGATCTTGGCGTGTGCGATCATGCGCACCTGCTTCGGGTTGGCCACGATGACCCGTTCGACGAAGGGGGCCAAGAGTTCCACGACCGACGCCGCGTTCCCGGTCGCTTCGATGACCACGTGGTCATCGTGGGTCAGTTCCCGTCGGGCGAAGGCCTCCAGGTGTTCGCGCAACATCGGAACGCGACCCAGCTTTTTGAGTTTGCCTTCGAAGAGCACGACGACTTCCGCCGCCACGCGGTGGATGTCCATGCCGATGATCCGCATGTCCTCCTCCTTTCCTGGTCAGGTTCAAGACGAGGGAGCCAGCGGGCGACACGACAATTACGGATCCGCGCTCGCAGCGCATCCGGGCTAGTCCCAGTGGCGGCCAGATAACGACCTCGAGCTCACAGCTCATGTCTGTGTGACGGCCTGCTCCCGGTGCCCCGGTGCCCCGGTGCCCCGAGGCCCGGATCACCCAAGCATACCAGCTTGCGACATCCGGGGAACGAAGCACCGACGACATCATGCCGGATAACGCCTTCATCGAGGCCTTCAACGGCCGGTTCAGGGCGGAGTGCCTGAATGCGCACTGGTTCCTGAGCCTTGCGGATGCAGCCGAAAAGTTGGAGGATTGTCGCAAGGACTACAATGAGCAAGGACCTCATGGTGCCATTGGCAACAAGGTGCCGCTGGATCTGATGAAATCAGAACATGTAGCCAGCCCGTGTTCCTGATTTTCGGACAATGGCTGCAAGAGCAACGCCTACGGGTCTCCGCCAAGTCTCGTCTCGGCGAGAAGCTTGTCTGCTCCATCGTCATTGGGACGGTTTACAGACCTTCCTTCACGACGGCCGTGTCGAGATCGATAGCAACAGTGTCGAGAATCTGATTCGGCCAATTGCATTGAACAGAAAGAACGCCTTGTTTGCAGGGCATGAAGAGGGTAGCCGCACCTGGGGTCGCATCGCATCCCTCATCGAGACCGCGAAAATCAACACCGTCGTGCCCTTCGCCTATCTCAAGGCGCCCCTCGAAGCCATCGCCGTCGGCCATCCGATAAGTCGGATCGACGAACTCCTGCCGTGGAACATCAAGCCGTCAAGCTGAAAACAGGTGGGCACCAGACGGTGCTCACCCTTCTCCCGTCAACGGGCTTTACAACGCAGAGGTCATTCATCGGTATAGGCTATGGCGCAGCTTCGAAGCTATTGAGTTTGCCGCGCTCGAATGGGTCGACTGGTTCAATCACCGGCGTTTTGGGAGGCAATCCGAGATAAAATTCCGGCTGAAGCAGAAGAACAATACGACGCTCCACAGGATCTAGGCCCTGTTGACAAAGTGGATTGAACGAAGCCGCTTACGCGGCATTTGGTGCGAGATTTTGGGGAAGGTGTCCTGTCTGCGAGGATTGCGGTTGTTGAAGCCCGATCCTTTGAGACAGGAGCACCCCGATGACCAAAGCCATCAGCCCCTTGCGCCGCCGCATGATCGAGGACATGACGGTCCGCAATCTTTCGCCGGCGACGCAGCGATCTTATCTGCATGCCGTTCTGCATGCCGTGTCGAAGTTCAGCCGCTATTTCGGCCGTTCGCCGGATCGGCTCGGACTTGACGATGTCCGAGCCTTTCAGGTGCATCTGGTGGCGGCCGGTATTTCCTGGCCGGCACTGAACCAGACGGTCTGTGCGCTGCGGTTCTTCTACGGCGTGACGCTCGGCCAAGCCGAGATCCCGGAGCGCATTGCCTATGCGCGCGCACCGCGCAAGCTGCCGGAAGTGCTATCTTCTGACGAGGTCGTGCGCTTTCTCGAGGCGGTACCGAGCCTGAAGACGCGCACGGCACTGACCGCGGCCTATGCGGCGGGTCTGCGTGTTTCCGAAGTAGTCGGCCTTAAGGTGGCCGACATCGACAGCCTGCGCGGTGTCATCCGGATCCGCCACGGCAAGGGCGGCAAGGACTGCTACGTGATGCTATCCGCGCAGCTCCTGCATATCCTGCGGACCTACTGGCGGCTGGCGCGACCTCCCGATTGGCTGTTTCCCCGCCGCGACGGGTCCGGCCCGATCAGCATTACGGTTCTTCATGCCGCCTGCAGGTCGGCGCGGATCGCCGCCGGCATCGACAAGCGCGTGACGGTGCACACGCTCAGGCACTCCTTCGCAACACATCTACTCGAGTTCGCAACACATCTACTCGAGAACGGCACCGACATCCGCATCATCCAGGTTCTGCTTGGCCACAACAACCTGTCGAGCACGGCGCGCTACACCAAAGTTTCCAACGGACTCACCCGGCGCACGCAAAGCCCGCTCGACCGGCTCAACATCGAGGTGGTGCCGCCGAACTGACGCGGCCCCCATGTCGGCGAGACTGGAGGTGGCGGATATCTTCCGCCGCCATGGCGAAGCCTACCGGCAAGCCCATCACGGTCATCTGGGCCGCAACGAGCGGCGCGTGATGAGCGCGATCGAGCTGTGCCACACCGCCGCGCTCGGTGGCCATATCAAGGGGTGCCGGGCCTGCGGAACGGTGCGTGTGGCCTACAATTCCTGCCGCAACCGGCATTGCCCGAAGTGCCAGGGCTCGGTGGCGCGCGACTGGCTGGCCGCGCGTGCGAGCGAGCTCCTGCCGGTACCCTATTTCCACGTAGTCTTCACACTGCCTGCCGAGATCGCGGCGCTTGCCTTTCAAAACAAGAAGGTCGTCTACACCATCCTGTTCAAGACAGCCGCCGAGACACTGCGCACCATCGCTGTCGACCCCAGGCATCTCGGCGCCGAGATCGGCCTCATCGCGGTGCTCCATAGCTGGGGGCAGACCCTGACTTATCATCCCCACCTCCATTGCATCGTACCGGGTGGTGGCCCGTCGCTAGCCTGCCCCGGCCGGCGATCCGGGGGCACCCGCTGGATCTCTTGCCGCCCAGGGCTCTTCCTCGCCGTCCGGGTGTTGTCGCGTCTGTTCCGCCGGCTGTTTCTGGAGGCACTGCGCGCTGCCTTCGAGACCGGACAGTTGCACTTCTTCGGCGACATCGCCGGCCTAGCCGGCCCGACCGCCTTTGCCCGCCTCTTGGCCGACGCCCGCCGCCGCGACTGGGTCGTCTACGCCAAGCTGCCCTTCGGCGGGCCAGAACAGGTGTTGGCTTATCTGGGCCGCTACACGCATCGCGTCGCCATCGCCAACTCCCGCCTGGTCCGCCTGGCCGACGGCAAGGTGACTTTCCGTTGGCGCGACTACCGCCATGGCCGCAGGACAAAGCTGATGACACTTGAGGCCGACGAGTTCATCCGGCGCTTCCTCTTGCACAACCCTGCCGGACGGCTTCCATAGGATCCGCCACTACGGCTTCCTCGCCAACGGCCAGCGCGCCGCACGGCTGGCATCATGCAGACTGTTGCTGGCCGCCCGGGTGCAGGAGACAGCCTTCCGTGCCGAGCCCGTGACAGACACGGCCCCCTTCGCGCACCCGTGTCCCTGCTACGGTAGCCCCATGGTCACGCTCGCCGTGTGGTATCATGGACAAGCGCCACCCCAGCACTCAGCCTGGAACGACAGCTCATGAGTGCGTATCGCCGATCACGAGTTCGCTATTGGCGGCTGGTCTCCACGAGAACCGGCGCGCTTGGGCGCTGGCAAAGCACCCGGTCGCGACCGCTTCGGCTGTTGGGTGAGGCCGATGGCCAGCAAACTCGACCAAGGCGACGGCTATCCGGGGAAAGTTCAAGTCCCGCCAAGTGGCTCTCCGGTGCGATGTGTCCTCACATGCAGCCTTACTTGCACCAACCCACACCGATGCAGCCGCCACAATCCCCATAGGCGCCATTTCGCTCGTGGCTTCGCTCAATCCGGCTTCAATGAGGTCCGCCCCGCGCCGCCGCGCGACACGGTCGTCGTGCCCGCGGACCTCACAGAACCCTCCAGATTGGACCTCGGGCTCACCGATGACTGGCAACACATGATCGACAGCACCACAATCCGCGGCCACAGACAGGCGGCAGGCGCAAAAGGGGGACTCATAAGGAGGCTTTTGGTCGATCACGCGGCGGCTTTACGACGAAAATCCACGCCCGAACAGACGGTCAAGGACGCCCTCTCGGCTTTGTCCTGACAGGCGGCGAAGCATCAGACTACAGTGCCGTTCCCGCCCTCCTGGATATGCCTTTCCGCAAGCCCCGGCTGTTCCTGGCCGACAAGGGATACGATGGCGATGCAGTGCGCCAAAGCCTGCTGCTGGCTGGCATCAGCCTGGTCATTCCGCCAAAGTCAAACCGCAGGGAGCGGATATCTTGCGACTTCCGAGCCTACAAGGACAGGAACCGGATCGAGCGAATGTTCAACAAGGTCAAACAGTTCCGAAGGATTGCCACTCGGTACGACAAAACCAAAAGATCCTTTGCCGCGTTCCTCAATCTCGCAGCCGCACGCATCTGGTTACGCGACTTTGTCAACAGGGCCTAGCAGTCGTGGCCACGTGGTTTAAACCAAATGCCTCCAGAAAACCCGGTGCGTCTCTGCTTTATATATATAATAAAAAGTATATTATCTATGAGTATATTATATAAAATCCAGTATATTTAGAGATTTAAAACTTCTGCCTACTGGGTTTCCAGCATCTGCGTTCTAAGAAGACGCTCCATTATTAGACCTATAGCTATTGATCCCAACGCGCATCCAAGCAGATAGCCCTTGTTTAAATACTGATCTGGGTATCCGATATAGTAGGCTGATCGCATCCACTCAACAGCATGGAAAATCGGATTCCAAGCACAAATTTTGATCAACTGCTCGGGAAATGAATGAAGATAAATCGGTGCCCCGGATGAAAGATAGAAAATGATCATCGACAGGCCCCAGATCATCGCAAATGTTGGAGTAATGGCTGACAGTACACTCGCAATGATTCCCGAGCCGAGACCTAGCATTGTTACAGCAATCATGGCCTGAAGCGCCACTGATGGATCGCGAGGTATCGGATCAGAGCCTACGGATATCAGAATGATGAACATAAACATCGCAGCGAGCACGATTCCGATGAACTCAAGAAACGCTCGAGCTAAAACGATATCCAGCAATCTCACTACGGGAAATGCCATCATGGATTTGTTCGCAAGAAGCGAAATGGACATGAACCGGGATACGTACATGAAGGTCAGGGCCGGCAATAGTCCCGTCGCAAAAAAAACCTGCAGATCATCCCCGAACGCGGACGCCTTTCCAACCAGAAGATAAACGATCAGGAGCGTGCCCATATGCGTGACCGGGAACAGCGGCACAATCAGAAAGCCAAGCCCGTGGTTGAAAAAGCGGCTCCTGATGTCGCGGAGAATCACGGCATGCATGACATTGCGCTTTTGAATGATTGCCTGCTTTACTGAAATCGAATCCGGCCGCAGACCTCGATTATAAACTTCCAATTCCGTCAATTCAGCACCTTCTTGGATGACGCCACTGACAGTTCTCACTTTAATGACTTTTTTTATAGCTTATCCCAATTTGCATCACGTTGAAATTATTTTTCTTCACACCGAAATATTTTTAAACCGGCATCTTAACAAGGAGGGAAGGCGGATTGCACTAGAGGGTGAGTTTCGGATATTGGTACCTACGAAATGTGTCTCTCTTCATCCTATCAAATATCAGTTGCAAATGGAAAACTCAAATGAGCGCCAAAGTTACAAAAGCCGTGATACTGGCTGGTGGACTGGGTACCCGTCTTGCTGAAGAAACCAGTATAAAGCCTAAGCCAATGGTAGAGATTGGCGGCCGACCCGTGCTTTGGCATATAATGAAAATGTATTCCAATCATGGAATTAACAATTTTATTATTTGCTTGGGGTATAAAGGTTATATAATTAAAGAATATTTTCAAAATTACTTCCTACACACATCTGATGTAACATTTGATTTGCAAAATAACACAACAACTATTCACTGCAAACGCGCCGAGCCATGGAAAATTACCTTAGTAGATACGGGTGACGAAAGCATGACCGGCGGCAGATTGAAACGGGTGCAGCACTACATTAAAGACGAGCACTTCTGCATGACATACGGCGACGGCGTGAGTGACGTGAATCTCACAGAAGCGATCGATTTTCATTTCCAGCACGGCAAAAACGCAACCGTAACTGTCGTTAGACCGGCTGGTCGCTTTGGCGCCGCAAATATCATCGGTGACGCGGTCCAGAGCTTCGAGGAGAAGCCGGAAGGTGAATCCGGCTGGATCAACGCTGGCTTTTTTATTCTGTCCCAAAAGACACTGGATCTCGTAGATAGTGACGCAACGATCTGGGAACGAGGCCCGATGGAGGCGTTGGCTTCAAATGGTGAATTGATGGCTTATCGTCATCACGGTTTCTGGCATGCTATGGATACTCTCCGGGACAAGCAGAACCTCGAAAAACTTTGGATCGAAGGCAAGGCTCCGTGGCGTAGTTGGTAAGTCTGTAAATGTATTTCCCAGCATACGGAGAGTTAACACTATGTCACTGGAACTTGCTTCCGCATATTCAGGTATCTCGGCCCTCGTCACGGGACATTCAGGGTTTAAGGGAGGCTGGTTGACAGCTTGGCTCAACAAACTGGGTGCAAATGTCACCGGCCTGAGCCTGCCGCCAGACCAAGGGCCAGATAATCTTTTCGAACGCGCTGGTGTATCAGGTTTGTGCAGAACCCACTGGACTGACATACGGAATGCTACCAAAGTCACGGAAGTTGTCCAAGCATGCAAGCCGAAGATTATCTTTCATCTTGCAGCGCAGCCCCTTGTTCAGAGAAGTTATAAGGAACCTCTGCTGACTTTTGAAACCAATATCATAGGTGCTGCAAACGTGCTTGATGCCGCGCGTCATTGTGAGGGCGTCGAGGCTGTTGTCTTCGTTACTAGCGATAAGGTTTATGATAACGAGGAATGGGTCTGGGCCTATCGTGAGAATGATCGTTTGGGCGGGCTCGATCCCTATAGCGCGAGTAAGGGAGCTGCTGAACTTGTTGCACGATCCTACATGGAAGTTCTGCGCGGCCCGGCATCCTTCTTCAGGATGGCTACGGCCCGCGGCGGTAATGTTATCGGAGGAGGCGACTGGTCAGAGAACAGGATTGTACCTGACATCGTTCGCTCCATTCGCGCAGGAGACCCTCTTGTGCTTCGACATCCCGGAGCCACGCGTCCCTGGCAGCATGTGCTGGAACTATGCGCCGGATATCTGACACTCGGAAGCCGTCTGCTCAACGGTAAAGATTGCTCGGATGCGAATAAGTTCATCGGCTCATGGAACTTTGGACCTGAGAGAACCAATGAAATGTCCGTCGGCAGACTGGTTGAAGTTGCCCTCGAGAGCTGGGGCAAGTCTACCCATCCTGTAGAACGTGGTTCTCTTGCACAGTACGAATCGACATATCTCCGGGTAGATTCGTCCAAATCTCAGGCTGAACTGGGCTGGAAACCTCTGCTTGGATTTGAGGAAACAATTGCATGGACCGTTGATTGGTACCGCAGGTACATTGAAGATAACACTTTAGCGCGCAAACTGGTTGAAATCCAGATCAACGAATATGCAGATTTGTATGAAAGGGAAATAAAGTGAATATTGCCGATAGCGCTTCAACAAGAAATCAAACGAAGTGCAGACATTGTGCAGAACCTCTTTCGAGCCTGTTTGCCGACCTGAATGCAACCCCTGTTTCTAACGATTATCTGCAGGAATGCGCCCGGGATGGACCCGAGCCATATTATCCCCTACGCGCGTATGTGTGCGATAATTGCCTGCTCGTTCAGCTTGAAGACTTTAGACGCGCAGACGAGTTGTTCAGAGAAGACTACGCCTATTTCTCTTCAATTTCGACGAGCTGGCTCGCTCACGCCAAAAGTTATTCTGAGAAGATGAGTGAGCGTTTCAAATTGACGGATAAAAGTACCGTCGTGGAAGTGGCGAGCAACGATGGTTATCTGCTTCAATATTTTCATCAGGCTGGAAAAAGAGTCTTAGGTGTTGAGCCATGTAGGTCTGTTGCCGAATACGCCATCAACGAAAAACAGATTCCAACCAAGATTGAATTTTTCGGTGAAGAGTTTGGAAAGAAACTTGCAGCTGAAGGCTATGCAGCGGATCTCACTGCTGCAAACAACGTTCTTGCGCACGTTCCAGACATTAATGATTTCGTTTCAGGCTTCAGGGAAGTGCTGAAGCCCGAAGGCGTATCGACTTTTGAGTTTCCGCACCTGCTCAACTTGATCGAGCAGAACCAATTCGACACGATTTATCACGAACACTTCTCCTATCTTTCCCTGCTTGCCGCCGAGCGCTTCTTTGAGACCAACGGGCTTCGCGTCTTCGATGTGGAAACTATTCCGACCCATGGGGGGTCGCTCCGGCTGTTTGTTTGTAAGAATGGTGCATCTCACCCGCGTAGCGAAAATGTCGACCGAATTTTGGAAATGGAACGAAATGTTGGCCTTGCTAGCATCAGTACTTATGTCAATTTCGCAGAGCGGGTTCGGGAAACCAAATACGCATTGCTTGAACTGTTGATCGATCTGAAAAGGCAGGGCAAGGCGATTGCTGCCTATGGCGCTCCAGCCAAAGGTAATACCCTGTTGAACTATTGTGGGGTTGGCCGTGAATTTATCGAGTATACGGTCGACCGCTCGCCACAAAAGCAAGGCATGTATCTTCCAGGTACACGTCTGCCCATTCTTGATCCAGGCCTTCTCAATGAAACGAAGCCGGATTTCGTTCTGATCCTTCCTTGGAACATCCAGGATGAGATCATGGAGCAGATGGCCCATATTCGAGAATGGGGCGGCCGCTTTATCGTGCCGATTCCGCGCGCCGAAATACTCTGAGGGATGTCATGGAGTTCATCGATACAGGCCTTCAGGGGTGCTACCTGATAAAGATGGATCCTAAGGGCGATTCGCGCGGATATTTCGTGCGGACATTCTGCGCCAACGAGTTTGCCGAAAAAGGTATCAACTCCTATCTCGCGCAGGCCAGCGTATCCTTCAACGCAAAACGCGGCACCTTACGGGGGTTGCATTTCCAGGCCAGCCCCCTGCTGGAGGACAAGCTCGTCCGTTGCGTTCGTGGTGCAATCTACGACGTTATGGTTGACCTGCGACCAAGGTCGCCGACTTTCGGTGAGTGGGTGGGGTATGAACTGACGGAAGAAAACCAGCTGGAGCTCTTTTCACCCAAAGGTTTTGCGCACGGATTTCAAACCCTGGCCGACGACTGTCTCGTTTCATACCAGATTTCGGAGTTCTATGACGGCTCGAAATCAGCCGGTGTTCGGTGGAACGATCCGGCTATTGGTGTGGACTGGCCGCTGACACCCACCGACCTGTCACCCCGGGATCAGGAATTGCCCCTGTTGGCAGATCTGGATAGGAGCCAGCTTGATGTCGGATGAGAAAGACACGGGGACTGGAACGTTAGCAGCCGGCGGCATACGGATCCTCATCACCGGCGGTAACGGACTTATCGGTAGATACGCCAAGGATGTACTCCTGGAGAGCGGCTGCGATGTTCATATCGTTTCGCGTTCCGCCGATGTAGCATCTGGCAATGACCGCGTAACGGTCCATGCGGGGGACATTCTGAATCACGACAGCATGGCAAAGGTGATCAGGAAGGTCCGTCCGACTCATCTTCTACATCTTGCCTGGGAAACCACCCATGGTGCGTTTTGGAGCGCACCGGAGAACCTGGACTGGGTAGCCGCCACCATGAGCATGGCAAGGACGTTTGCGGACAATGGCGGGCAGCGCCTTGTGAGCGCTGGCACTTGTGCCGAATATGACTGGCGATGCAGCGAAATTGAAACTGGGAACTGCTGCGAAGCGACGAGCCCGATTGCACCGATCCATCTCTATGGCATTGCGAAGGATGCCACACGACGCATCTTGGAATCCTATGCTGCGAATGCGGGTTTCGAGTTTGCTTGGGGCCGCGTTTTCATGCTCTTCGACCCGGCGGAAAACGAACGCCGGTTTGTGAAATCAATTATCACCAATCTTAAAGCAGGAAAGCGAGCCCCCTGCTCTTCCGGAGCCCAACTGCGCGATTTCATGCATGCCAACGACGTCGGAGCTGCTTTTGCAGCTCTCCTGCTTTCCGATGTAACGGGCCCAGTGAACATCGCTTCTGGTAAGGCTTTGACCCTCGCAGAGATTGCTGCAACCATTGGAGAATTGATGGAGCGTCCTGACCTTATCGGTCTGGGAGACCTTCCAAATCGTCCGGGAGAGCCTGCCCGAATTGTGGCAGATATCGAGAGACTTGCGATAGAAGTCGGATTTAGACCCTCGGCTTCTTTGAAGACACGATTGGTTGACTGTATCGAGAATACTGCTTAGCAAACCTGTAGCCAACGCGGGTGCTACGAAATAGAGGCTTTTTATATGAACGTGTTCAATAGACTTGTTGGCCTGTTTACAGGACGTAACTCAGAAGATCGCCTTTCCAAGGAGGCTTTCGCTGAACTCATATTACAGTCAGGACTGTTTGATGCGGGATGGTATCTTGCAGAATACCAAGACGTGGCTAGCTCAGGAATTGACCCTCTTTTCCACTATATCTACCATGGCTCAAAGGAAGGACGTAATCCCGGTCCAAATTTCGATACAGAACATTATTCCGCAATTTATCCGGAAGTCTCCTCGCATAGACTGCTCCCAATCTGTCATTATATGCTCAATTTTCCAGAGGCCGAACTGGTCTAAGTTTCATCTCAGAATATTCAGATGATACAGAGTTGGAGTAATTGAAAATGAAAATTTCAGTTGTATATCTAGCTCGTTCAGAAAGCAGCTCTGTTGAGGATTTTGTTCCTTTTGCGAATAGCTACAAAAAATATTCTGCCGGTCTGGAACACGAGCTAGTAATCATAAGAAAAGGCGAAACCAGACAGCCGGATTCGATACGCGCTCTTGATGAACTATTTCAAGGGATGAACTATACCTGTATAGACCGACCAGACAACGGGTATGACATTCATGCCTATCTGGATGCCGCATCGCAACTGGATCACGAGTTTATTTGTTTCCTAAATACGTTTTCAGAGATTCAAAGTGACGATTGGCTTGCTAAGTTGCTGGCGCCGCATTTGACTATGAAAGATTGTGGGATTACAGGCGCTACAGGTTCTTTTGAATCACTTTATGATTCCACACTTGTAAACAGCAAGGTGATCTGGGGCGCTATGGCTGGGAAAATCCCCTATGATTTCAACCTGCATAAGATGTTTAAAGATGAGATAGAATTACATATCCCCAGTTGGATTAATCCCGATCAAGCAAAGGATTTTGTGTCCAATGTGGATGAGCAAGAATTAACCGAAGGATTTAAGCACTACTTCGCAGTAATGGCAGAGCCAAACGGCCCTTTAGATGGTTTCGATCTCTTTAAGCCGTTTCCTAATCCACATATACGTTCCAATGCGTTTTTAGTGAACCGAAAATTGTTGCTTGAACTTGGAATCGAAGTTGGCCCACGGAAAGTAGACTGTAATCAATTTGAAAGCGGTCTGAGAGGTTTGCCGACACGATTGGCTGAACTGGGGTTGAAGCAGGTGCTAGTTGGGGCCGATGGACGGTCATTCCCGGTCGAGGAGTGGTTCAAGAGTGGCACGTTTCGATGTGGGAACCAGGAAAATATATTGGTTAAAGATAACCAAGCTTCAAACTTCGATAATGCCGGCCCTGAACGAAAACAACTCTTCAAAACATTGAGTTGGGGCAAGTACTCGGGTGAGCCTGCTGAAGTAATTAAGAAATTAGGATTTCATTTTGAAAAGGGATGTTTAAAACTTTCTTATGGGAAAAAGAGTAGGATATGTGTAAAGAAAGAACCTTTTATATCTATAGTAATTCCTGCCTCTTTCTATTGTAATAACATATTGGATATGATTTATACGGTTAGTAAACAAAACTATCAAAATTGGGAATGCATTGTCTTTGATAATAATCTGGATAGGCCTCTGTCAGAAGTAATTGAAGATATTGGGGATAGTCGCGTTAAAATTTTTCGATCAGAGAAATTACTGTCAACTGCACAGTGTTGGAATAGCGCAGTTGACAAAGCGACAGGAGATTACGTTTGCGTAATAGGAGATGATGGTGGTGTAGGCCCCTTATTTATGCGTACGG
>MDSW01208600.1_pt1 | contig 13224 bp, 14 predicted proteins | sample 811171 | NCBI WGS metagenome assembly MDSW01 (sample SAMN05326641, study PRJNA326480) | marine metagenome | isolation source: seawater | place: Atlantic Ocean: North West | collected 2012 | reverse complement strand
TAATTCTTTTGCTATTGCTTTTAAACCTCTTGTAATTTCTGATATTTCTTGAACTCTACCTTCTTTATTTTTAGAATTTGAAGTCATTAGTTGCAGATAATCAATTATAATTAAATCTACGCCATACAATCTTTGCAATCTTCTTGCTCTAGCTCTTAATGTTGGAATAGTTAATATTGGATTATCATCAATAAAAAGATTTAAATCTTGCAAGTCAGAAGTTGATTTAGCTATTTTTTTAAAATCATCTTTAGATAATTCAGCTTTCCTCATTTTATCACCAGAAATTTTAGTTTGTTCAGCTAATATTCTTGTTGCTAATTGTTCTGAAGACATTTCCAAGGAAAAAAAGGCTACCTTTCCTCCATCTATTAATTTTAAATGACCATTTTTATCATTTTCTTCTTTGAATTTTATAGAACAATTAAATCCTATATTGGTTCCAAAAGCTGTTTTACCCATTGAGGGTCTACCTGCTACTATAATTAAATCTGAATTGTGTAATCCACCAATTTTTTTATCAAGATCTTTGAACCCGGTAGGTAAGCCCGCTATTTTTCCATCTCTTTTATATGACTCACTTATTATATTTATTGCACTCTTTAGTGCATCTGTAAATTCTATAAATTTTCTATCTGTATTACCTGATTGAGATAATGTGTATAATTCGTTTTCAGCATTCTCAATTAAAGCACTACTCTCTAAATCACTATTGTTTTTTCCTGTTTCACTAATAATATTGTAAGCAATACCCAATAAACTTCTTTTTAGATGTAATTCATATATTATTTTACCATAGTGAAATGCATTTTGTGTAGATGGAGCAGAGTCTTTAATCTGATTTAAGTAATTTAAACGGTCAAAGTTATTATCATCATTATCTAAATAATTTTTAATTGTTATAGGGGATACCAATATATTTTTATCTAGTAAATTTTGAATTGTCTTAAAAATAAATTTATTGTTTTCATCAACAAAATGTTCATCTTTTAAAAAATCAGATATTTTTTCATAATTTTTATTGTCCCATAATAAACAACCAATAAGAGCTATTTCTGCCTCTAAATTAGACAAATTACTAAGTTCATTTAGTGGATTTTTTTCATCAACCAACTCTACAGGCATTTTAAACAAATATCCTATTATTTTTTACAAACAATATAATATGAAAAATAATAGTTAATAAAATATTAATAATGTGAATAATTAGTTTTTTTGTACAGTAATTTTTATTGTATCAATTATATCAACATATGGATTAATTTCTATTTCATGATCACCAATAGACCTGATTGGCTCTTTAATTATTATATCATCAGAGTGAATTTTAATGTTATTTTCTATTAAAAAAGATAAAATTTCTTTTTTTGATATTGAACCATATAATTGATTTTTTTCATCGGCTTCTTTCTTAAATAATATTTTGAGTTTTTTTAATTTTTTCATTAATTCTTGTGCTGAGTTAAGTTTTTCTTGTTCTTTACTTTTAACTTCTTCTTTTATTTTTTCGTAATATTCCAAGTTTTTTTTATTTTCTCTTAAAGCCATTCCCTTTGGAATTAAATAGTTTCTTGCATAACCATCTTTTACGGACACAAGATCACCAATTTTGCCTAATTTTTTTATGTTGGTAGTTAAAATTACTTTCATTGTGAATTAAATTTGTTTGTATAAGACATTAGTGATAAAAATCTTGCTCTTTTTATAGCTTGAGAGAGTAATTTTTGTTTCTTACTAGAAACTCCTGTAATTCTACTTGGAACGATTTTACCTTTTTCGCTAATATATCTTGTAAGCAATTTTATATCCTTATAATCAATTACTGGAGAGTTTTTTTGACTAAAAGGACAGAATTTTTTTCTTGCATCAAACGGGGAGTTTGAATTTTCGTCTTTATTGTAAGATCTATTTTTATTTTTTTTCATCTTTAATCTTTGTTGGTAGTGATTGATGGACAGCAACTTTTATAAATAAATGCCGTATAACATTTTCACTTTGAGTTAAATTTTTCTTTAGTTCTTTAATTGCACTACTATTTATTTCAATTTGAAAAAAATTATAGAAAGATTTTTTAAAACTATTAATGTTAAAGCTTAAATCTCTTAAACCCCAAGATTCTTCATTAATAATTTTACCATTATTATTAGCAATTAATTCTTTAAACTTATCAATTTCGTTTTTAATGGAGTTTGTTGATAACTCTGGACTAATTAATAATACAGCTTCGTATTTGTTCATATAACTCCATGGTTAAATCTCAAACATTATGTTTGAGAGAAGTTGTTATTGCATATATTATTATTTTCTAATAAATCAAGTACAAATGACAGCTGTAGTTTTCCCAGGCCAAGGTAGCCAATATATTGGAATGTCTAAAGATTTTATAGATAATTTTCAAATAGCCAGAGAATTATTAGATCATATTCAAGAGTATACCTCTATTAATATTAAGGATATAATTCTTAATGATCCTGATAATAAATTAAATCAAACTAATATAACACAATTAGCTATTTTTACATGTTCACTAATTATTTACAAAGTTCTAGAAAGTGAAACATCTTTTAGTGATGAAAATGTTAATTTCATGCTAGGGCATTCACTAGGTGAATATACATCACTCGCTGCAAGCAAAAAATTAAATATAAAAGAAAGTTCTATAATTTTAAAAAAAAGAGGTGAATTAATGAACTCTGCTGTAAAACCCAATTTGACTTCGATGGCTGCTATAATAGGCCTTAATTCAAAAATAGTGAGTAATATTATTAGTGAAAATAAACTTGATATAGAAATAGCTAATGATAATTCTCCAATGCAAATTGTAATATCAGGTTTAAAACAAAATATAATAGACTCTGAAGTTATATTTAAAAAATATGGTGCAAAAAAATTTGTTTTACTTAATGTATCAGCAGCTTTTCACAGTAAATTTATGCTAAAAGCACAAAATGAATTAAAATCATATTTGAAAAATCTGCAGTTTAAACCAAATGATATTAAAATTATATCTAATTTTAATGCGGATATATCCAATGATAATAAAAAAATATTATATGCATTGGAAAACCAGATGGCGAATAGAGTAAATTGGGTAGATAGCATATTGGCATTAGAAAAAGAAAATGAAAATAAAATTATTGAAATTGGACCAGGTAAGATTCTATCAGGATTAATAAAGAGAATCAGTAGTAAGTTTGATATAGTGTCTATAAATGAAATCACAGATTTGAGTAAAATTTAAATAATAAATGAAAAAAAAAGTTTTAATTACTGGTGTCTCTGGAGGAATAGGGTCAGCAATTGCAAATAAGTTTATTGAAAATAATTATACAATAATTGTTAGCACTTCATCACAAGAGAGTCTTAAAAATTTAAGGAACAAATTTGGAGAAAGCCATTTTTATTACCACATAAATTTCAATAATTTAGATGATATTGATAGTGAATTAAAACTTATATCTGAAGAGCATAAAGATTTATCAGTTATAGTAAACAATGCCGGTATTACTGATGATGGATTACTACTTAGAATGAAATATAGCCAATGGGAGAGAGTCATACAAACAAATTTAAATTCAAATTTTAAAATTATTAAAAGTCAACTTCCAAATATGATTTCAAACAAATATGGTAAAATCATAGGAATTTCATCTGTTGTTGCAACTTCTGGTAATCCTGGTCAAACAAATTATGTAGCTTCAAAATCAGGAATGATTGGTTTTTATAAATCACTTGCTCATGAAGTTGCCAAAAGGAATATTAATGTAAATATAGTTTCTCCTGGATATATAGTCACTTCCATGACAAATAAATTATCAGATATTCAAAAAGAATCTATTTTGTCTAAAATACCAATGCAAAAATTTGGAAGCCCAAATGATGTAGCGAATCTTGTCTTTTTTTTATCAACAGATGATGCATCTTACATTACAGGTCAAAATTTTAATGTAAATGGTGGTATGTTAATGTTTTAAACAGTTGACATATAATGAAAATATATTCTAAAAAGATTAAAATAAGGAGATAATATGAGTGAAATACAAGATCAGGTAAAAAAAATAGTTGTAGATCATCTAGGTATTGATGAATCAAAGGTTATACCAGAGGCCAAATTTATTGATGATTTAGGTGCTGATAGTTTAGATACAGTAGAATTAGTTATGGCATTTGAAGAAAAGTTTGGTATTGAAATACCTGATGATGCTGCAGAAACTATTCAAACAGTACAAAATGCTATAGACTTCATTGAAAGTAAAAAATAATATTATTTTAAATGAGAAGAGTAGTTGTTACTGGCCTTGGTTTGCTAACTACTTTAGGTTCAAATAAATTAACAACATGGAAAAATTTAATTAATTGTAAATCTGGTATAAATAAAATTGAAAGCTTTGATACTTCAGATCTTCCTTGTAAAATTGCTGGATATATTTCAGATAATAAAGATAATAAAAATTACATTGATTTGTCTAATTATCTTACAAACAAGGATATCAATCGTAATGATAGGTTTATTCAATATGGCCTAGTAGCTGCTAATATGGCTGTAGAAGATGCAGGTATAGATGATCTTAAAGATGAAAAAAAATTACGAGTAGGAGTCACAGTAGGTTCAGGAATTGGTGGCTTAGAAACGATATATAATGGTTCAATTACAATTAAAGACAAGGGTTCAAGAAAACTCTCACCATTTTTTATACCCTCATCTTTAGTTAATTTACTGTCTGGCCAAATATCAATAAAATATGGTTTTAAAGGACCAAACCATTCTGTTGTTACCGCTTGTGCAACAGGTGCTCATTCTATTGGAGATGCATCAGAGATGATTAAAAGAGATGTAGCAGATATAATGGTAGCCGGTGGCTCTGAAGCTGCTGTATGTAAATTAGGAGTTGCTGGATTTTGTGCAGCAAGAAGTTTAAGTACATCATTTAACGAAAATCCTCAATCCGCATCTAGACCTTGGGATGCTGATAGAGATGGTTTTGTGATGGGTGAAGGAGCTGGAATTATAGTTTTAGAAGAAATGGAACATGCAAAAAAAAGAGGAGCAAAAATATACGCTGAAATCATTGGTTACGGAATGTCTGGAGATGCATTTCATATAACTTCACCTTCTGAAGATGGGGATGGTGGTTACAGAGCAATGAAAGAAGCTCTTAAAATGGCAAAAATTAATTCTGATCAAATTGATTACATAAATGCTCATGGAACATCAACTCTTAAAGGAGACAAAATTGAACTTAATGCAATAGAAAATCTCTTTAAACATAAATTAAATATTAGTTCTACTAAATCATCTATAGGCCATTTATTAGGAGCTGCAGGTAGTGTAGAGTCTATATTTTCGATTTTATCAATAAATGATAATATTATACCTGCGACTTTAAATTTAGAAAATCCTATTGAAACAAAAAATATTAATTTAGTAGCTAATCAACCAATAGAAACTAAAGTTGATTATGCACTAAGTAACTCTTTTGGATTTGGAGGAACAAATACTGCATTATTATTTAAAAATTTTTAGTATTTTTATTTTATTTATAACAATATTTTTCATTTTAAGTACATACAATTTATTTTTTAAAAACTATTTAATAAATAAAGAAAATGTAATAATACAAAAAAATGAATCTATTGACTCAATTATAAATAATAATTTTAATAATATAAAAAATTATGAAAGATTATTTATTAAATCTTTTTACAAACTCTATTATTTCAATAATAAGAGAATTCATTATGGTGAATTTATAATTAATACACAAACATCTATTTACGAATTTTTGAAAATTATTACATCAACTAGCAATCTAGTTAAAAAATTAACAATCATTGAGGGATCAACTAAATATGATTTAAATGAAAAAATTATAGATATTTATAATATATCTAAGTTTATTCCTTATCATGAAATAATTGCTGATACTTATTTTATAAATCCATCAGAAAATTTAAATGAATTAATTGTAAAATTAAAAAAATATAAAAAAGATTATTTTAATAATAAAAGAAATAACAATTTATTTAGTAAATATACAGATAAAGAAATTATCATTATAGGATCATTAATAGAAAAAGAAGGACTTGATTATGAAGATAAAAGAAAAATATTTTCTGTTATAAATAATAGACTTGATAATAATATGAAGCTACAAATTGATGCAACTGTTATTTATGCCATTACAGACGGAAAATATAATTTGGAGAGAAAATTAACATATAATGACTTAAAATATAACCACCCGGCTAATACTTATATTAGAAAAGGCCTTCCTCCTAATCCAATATCATATGTTGGAACTAAAACAATTGAATTAATGTTAGAAAATTATAATACAGATTATCTTTTTTATTTTTTTAATGAAAATAAAAAAAAACATATCTTTACAAAGAATTTTAGTGAGCATAAAAAAAAGTTAAATGAATACAGAAGATCAAAATAAACTAGTAATAATTTCTTCTCCATCTGGAGCTGGGAAAACAACGCTTTGTAAAATGTTACTAAAAAAAATGAAAAATATAGAATTATCCATATCATACACCTCGAGAAATAAGAGACTTAATGAGAAAAATGGAAAAGACTATTTTTTTGTTACAAAAGATAAGTTTAATAAATTAGCTAAAAAGAATTTTTTTATAGAAACAGCAAAAAACTTTAATAATTATTATGGCTCTCCATATTCAAACATTAAAAAAGCTAAAAAAAATAAGAATATACTTTTATTTGATATTGACTGGAAGGGAGCAAGAAAAATAAGAAAAAATTACAATTCCAATAATATTCTAGATTTCTTTATATTACCTCCATCAAAGAATGAATTGAAAAAAAGATTAATTAGAAGAGGAAGAGATAATATGAATGAAATATCATTAAGATTGTCATATGCTATTAATGAAATGAAACATTTTAATGAATATAAATATATCTTGATAAATGAAAATGTTCATAAAACTGTAAAAGATATTATTAAAATTATAGAATACAATAAATTAATTCAAAAAAATCAGATGTTATTAAATAAAAATTTAAAAAAAATTATAAAGATTTAAAACTTCTTTAAAATTTAAATCTTCTATTCTTTTATTCAATAATTTTTTAATTCCCTTATTATATTTTTCTAATTTGAGATTATTTACAATCATTTTCCTTTTATTCCTGAAAATAATATCTACAAATTGAAATAATCTTGCCCAATTTATGTTATGTTTTTTAAATTGAAACTTAATAATAGCAGAATATACTTTTGGTTTGGGAATAAAAACATTAGGTGGAATGTAGAAACAAATTTTGTATAAGGAGCATAGCTGTATCATAAATTTATATTTATTGATTTTAGGTAATTTGTAATTACATTTTATTGCAAATTCTTTTTGTACCATAAGTAAAGTTTCATCAATTAAAACTGAATTACTTATGATTTTTTTTATTATTTTTGATGAAATATTGTATGGAATATTGCCAATAATGTTAATCTTTTTATATTCATTAAAATCAAATTTTAATATATCTGAATTTATAATTATAATTTTTTTATTATCTTTATATTTATCCTTTAATTTACTAGCCAGGTTATTATCTTTTTCAATTAAAATTAATTTCTTTGGTTTTTTTGATATGATAAAATCTGTTAAGAAGCCTTTACCAGGACCTATTTCAATTATATTTTTATTAAAAATATTTATATTATTAACAATTTTTAGCGAAATATTTTTATCAATTAAAAAATTTTGACTTAATGATTTTTTTGCTTTTATCATTTTTTAATCTATTTTTATAAATTTTATTTACTGTTTTGAAACAATTAATTAGTGATTTATTTGATGCAATATTTTTGCCAATCAAATTATATGCTGTACCATGATCAGGAGATGTTCTAATGATGCTTAAATTTGCTGTAATATTTACACCCGAGTAATTACTAATATATTTAAATGGTATTAATGCTTGATCATGAAATATAAATAAAAAACAATTATAGTTTAAAATATTATTTTTATTTAACATTGAGTCACCTGATACTGGACCACTAATATTTATTTTCAATTTTTTTAATTTTTTAATTTGTGGATCAATAAATAATTTTTCTTGTTTTCCAATGTAACCATTTTCACCTGCATGTGGATTTAAACCTGATATTAATATTTTTGGTTTTTTAATTCCAAAATCAGTAATTAATGATTTGTGTAAACTTATAATTTTATTATAAATAAAATTTTTTTTTGATATTTGTCTTTCTATTTTATTTATATTTATATGTGTGGTTAATGTAGATATTATTAAATTTTTGTAACTAAATACCATATTTGATGTTTCTTTTTTATCTAGTTTTTGCAAATATTCTGTTTGTCCAACAAAATTTTTATTAATTTTTTTTATTATCAAGTCCTTTCTGATTGGCAATGTAATCATACCAATAAAAAAATCTTTTTTAATTAAATTAAAAGCATAATTTAATGACTTGATAGTATTATCTTCAAAGTTTTTTACTTTAAAATCATATATATTTAATGAATTTTTATCATATTTAAAATATAAATTGTATACATTAATTGACAATTTTATTTTTCTTTTTTTAATATAATTTTTGATTATTTTATAATTTGTAAAAAGAACAAAGTTTTTAATTTTTTTTTTGATCATTGAGTCAATTAAAATTTCAATACCAATTCCATTAATATCCCCAATAGTTACTGCTACAAAATTATTCATTTATTACTAAATTAAATTCATTTGAATGTTTATCTATAAAATTTTTTTCAATTTCATTTGCATACAGATTGATTTTATTATTAATATTGACATTATTGATTATTTCTTTATCGAATCTTAATCCGCACAAAAGAACGTAATTTTTTACATTTTCTGTTTTGAAAATAATCAGATCATTTATTTCTATAAGAGCATCTTTTATTTGTTTATTTAATTTATAATATTCATATTCTTCATTTGTTAATTTTATGTTTAAATTTTTTAATTCTTCCAATTTGTTACATTTTAGCTGATCTTTAGTAAAATCTTTATCAGTTTTAAAACTAAATAAATTTGCTATTAAACCATCATATGTAACTAAGTTCTTTTCAACTGAGACAAAAGTAAGCAAATTATCATTTTTTATGTAAAAAAACTTTTTGTTATCTTTAATTTTACTCTTTATTTTATAATTAACTTTATCAATATCTACTATTTCTTCACTTTTTATAAAATATTCTATATCATTGTTTTGTAAAAAATCTTCTACTTGAGAAATATTTTTAACATTAATTTTTTCAATATTAATTTCTGAATTTTCAATATCATATAAATTTACATTTAGATATTTTATATATAATTTATAAAGTATTTCAAAATCCTTCTTTTCTTCGTTGAATATTAATTTTCTTTTAGAATTTAATAAATTTTCAATAATTTGTTTTCTAATTATATCAAATTTTAAATTATCTAAAATAATATCTTTTTTTAAATTATTTACATTTTTTTGATTTAAATTATTATTTTTTACTAATTTATTATAAATGTCATTAGTTTCTTGATTTAAATTATTTGAGTTTTCTATATATTTTAAATAATATTCATTAAAAATAATAACTGATTTTAAATCCTCTTTAGCAAAATTTTTATCTATTTCAGTATTTTCACTAACTAATTTAAGATATTCAATTCGATTATATAAATCAACTAAAGTGTAAGATTTATTTGAAATTTTAAAAATAATTTTATTTTCATTTAAATTATTCCCATACAAAGAGTTTATATTAAATAAGTTAATTATAACTATAATTATTGAAAATTTAATTATAGTAATTTTCAAACAACGTATTGTCGACATCTAAACTATCCCAGCCTATATCTTGTTTATCTGTTTCTGAAACTGCTAAATTTGTTGATCTATAAGATCCTATATTTTTAAAAGAAAACATTAATGACAGTCTATCATTAGGTTTTAAATTTTCTTCTTCATATGACATTCTTGTAAAATCAATATTTATTCCAAAACATTCATCAAAGTAACTATAACCTAACCTATATTCAACATTAATTTCTTTTTTTAAGTCATATAAACCAGACAAATTAACATTTGAATATTTTAAAAATTTTTTACTATTAAATTTATAATTTAATGTTTCGGTATCACTCTGAATAACATTATTTATTTTACTTTTTTGATCTAAATAAGACATACTTAAACTACCAATAACTAATCCAGTTGATAAATCTATATTTTGCTGTTTCATAAAATCATCATTAAAATCATATCTAAATATATAATTTGTAGATATTCTATTGTTGTATTCAATTGATCCAAGTAAATCACTTAATTTTACGTTGTTGCCGTGCCCATAATGAAAATTACTATTATTTGTAAATTCATAACTTTGAGACAAGTTTAATTTAATTCTTTTATTATATATATTTATTAAATAATTTAAACGTTTAGAATTATCTAATTTGTCAGTTCCACTGTATCTATTGAGTGAAGAAAAATTTGTTAAAGAAAATGAATTATTTGAAGAATCTTCATTTGATAATTTATTAGTATTTGATTTTCCAGGTGCCAAAACTAAATTTAATGATGGCGCATATGTTAGATCATAAAAATTATTTTTTAATTTAAATGGGGTTGTTATACCAGCTCCAAGTATTGGAAATATTCTGTAATTTCCTCCTGTATGATAATTATTATCTTCAATTTTTTTATTTTCAGTATGAAATATTTGATTATGAAGTTCAGAATTTAATGTGAATTTAGATCTATGTTTAATAAATTCTCTATTTGCAAAAAAAGTATGCGATAGTTTTTGTTGGTTTTGTGCAAGTGTATCAGTTCCAGTATCACGAAATATATTATATAAATTATATGCTCCTCTAGTATTATAATTTCCTATTATTGTGTTACCTGTGTAATATTCCATAGCAGGCAATACAGTAGGTGTTGTTTTGTTATTCTCATTATTTTGATTAATTTGATAAAAACTAGAATATATTTTTAGTCTATCATCAATTTTATTTATATTGAAACCCTCAAGAGTAATATTACTAGATAAAGAGCTAGTATAACTTAAATCATCATCTGGATTAGTTAATTGAATATAATTTTTTGATGTTTGCAAAGCAGAATTTAAACTAACTCTATAAGTCTCATTTAAATTTTTATTGTAACTCGTTATTAGGCTCGCATCACTGAGCCATTTGTTATTATTTTCTCTTTCAAAATTGGAGTCAAAAGTAAGATCATAAGTAAAACTACCTCCAGAAATTATCTGATTGTAATCAAATAAAAATCTTTGAGATGAATCTACCCCTCCACCATATCTTATCATAGGAGTAAAAGTTAATTCTTTGTCAATTGATAGATTAAAATAATAAGGTGTAGAAACTTCTTGTGATAATTTACCTAAATTAAAAAAATTAAAATTTACTGATGGTGATAAAAAACCAGATTTTCTTTTCTTTCTTAAAGGAGAGGGTGTGACTAAGTAAGGTGAATAAAACACAGGGGTATTAATAACCCTCATTTTTGAATGTTTATGATACAAGAATAAATTTTTATTATCATGAAGTATTTTTTCTCCTTCCAATTGCCAAGTAGGACAAATAAAATTAGCAATTTTAATTTTAGATTTACAAGGTGTATAAACACCTTTTGTGATTATATCTATTGGCCCATCTCTTTTACCTTTTTTACCAACTATTCTTGATCCATCATTAAGTTGAATTTTTATATCTTCAAATTCGCCTTTCTCTAGATTTTTTTCAAATATTCCACTTGAACCATTATAATAGTTATTCTTTTCATCTTTAAGTGTGAAATTAGTAGGCAAAATAACTTTTTCAGACTTTTTATCAAAGATTATTAGGTCTGAAAAAATAAATTTATTTTTATGAAATATTTTTGCGTTACCTTTTGCTATTATATTTTCATTTTCATCATAACTTATATCATCAGCATATATAAGTGTTTCTTTTGCATCATTAAATTTCGGAATTATTAAAAGGATTAATAATAAAAATGATAATATTTTTAAATTATAGATATTTTTAATCATTTTCAATTTTTATTACTTGATATAACCCTATTATAAAAGGGAATAAAAAAATAATTAAATATGATAAAACAAAATTTATATTTAGTGAAATTGATAGTTTAGTTATTATTTCCTTAAAAAAGAAAATTAGAAAACCTATCAATATTGAAATAAATAAAATTTTAAAAAAATTATCATTTCTTTTAAATTTCCCAGAAAAACCTAAGATAACAAAAGACAACATTATGATAAATAGTGGCTTTAATACCTCTGATATATAGTAAAGTCCAATTTCAGGAGTATATAAATTAAATTTTTTAAGTGTTTTTGTATGTAAATGATACTTGTAAAAGGGTATTAATCTGTAATTAGTTATTGAATTTAGAATATTTTTTTTATTAAAATTTATCTCTAGTTTATAGATATCAATTTCTTTATATTCGTCATTAATAATGTCATAAAACTTTGCATTTTCTAATAAAAGTAAATTTTTTTCAAAAATACCTTTTTTTGCCTGAATTAAATTATTTTTATTGTTTCCTACTAATAAAATTTTAACTTTATCTGCAATCATATCTTTTAAGTCAATATTTTGAATATTGATAAAACTTGATGTATCAGTATTTATATTATTTTTTATCCACATTTCATTATTTGATACTTTAATAGAATAAAGACTATTATCTTTTTTGTTAACAATATCTTCAAACTTATTTTCAAAATTAGCTGACAAAGGGTTTAGTATTAAAAGAAAAAATAAACCTATGATAAATACTGATATTGCAATGGGTAGATATATATCAAAAATAGAATATCCTATGTTTCTCATAGAAACTAATTCATTGTTGTTGATCAAATATCTTATTAAAAATGTAATACCAATTATGGTCACAAAAGGTAGTATTTCATTTAGAATTGTTGGTAATTTTAAAAAGGTTAAATATAAGTAAGTAACTATTGATCTGTCTTCCTTATCAAGAATTCTTGATATTTCTATTAAATTTAAAAATATTATAAATATAGAAACTATCAATAAATTTATCAGAACATATTTTAAAGAAAGAAAAAAAAGATACTTATTTAGTTTATACATATTTTAATTTTTTAAAATAAATTAGTATTAATACAGAAGAAATAAAAAATATATTTAGTAATAAATAACCATAAAATTGTATTTCTGAATTTTTTAATAATTGGTTA
>MDSW01136918.1_pt1 | contig 13224 bp, 9 predicted proteins | sample 811171 | NCBI WGS metagenome assembly MDSW01 (sample SAMN05326641, study PRJNA326480) | marine metagenome | isolation source: seawater | place: Atlantic Ocean: North West | collected 2012 | reverse complement strand
TGTATATATACAGTTTACAAACACCGACTGGTATTAAGACTAAGAAAATGGTTCTAATGAAATAATAGATTTATTTAATAAATAAATTAGAAAGATGGGGCTTTTTATAAGCCCCATTTTTTTTACAAAATATTACATAAACAAATTTGTTTAAATATCAAATTATTGATAATTTAATAAGTAGTATTTTATGGTTTACAATTTTAACGAATATTTTATATAATAAGTTTATTAAGAAATCTTTATAAGAAAGGGTGTTTTTATGCTTTTATCATTTTTAAATAATTTTAAAAATAAAAAAATTATTACATCTGTATTTATGCTATTTAACTTTATTATTGCAGACCCAACAGATGGGTGCGATATAGATGATTTTTCATTGTTCTTAACATCAGATGGAGAAGTTTTATATAACTCTTCCCAATCTATAGCTGGGTTCCAATTTGATGTTGATGGTGGAAATAATATGAATTTAGAAAATGCATATGGTGGTGATGCGCAGCAGTCTGGCTTTACTGTTTCAACGGGTAACTCAACTGTAATAGGTTTTTCTTTTACAGGATCAACAATTCCAGCTGGTTGTGGAACATTGACTAATTTAGAAATATATGGACCATTTTCTAGTTTAAGCTCTATTATTATATCAGATGCTTATGGTGAAGGTCTAGATTTTAGTTATTATGATGGTGGTAGTGATGATGGAGGAGATCCATGTGATTTAATTGATTGTGCTGAAGGTTATATATGTGATGAAGGTGAGTGTGTATGTAATGCAGAAGAAGATTGTTTTGGTGAATGTGGTGGTAATGGTGTAGTTGATGATTGCGGAGTATGTGGTGGTGATGGGTCTTCATGTTCTGATGATGGCGGTGATTTTGATGGATTTACATTAAGTGTAGTTGATAATGATACATATTTTGATTCTGATTCTGAAGCAGCAGTTATAATTACTTTAGAAAATGAAGATGATGTAGCAGGATTCCAATTTGTTTTATGGGATGATCCAGATGTTTTATCATATGTTGATATATATGGAACAGATAGAACGGAAGGCTTTACCATATCTGCTTCTGAAGGTGAAGCAGGTGTAACATTATTAGGATTTTCTTTTAGTGGTGCAACGATTCCTCCTGGGCATGGTCCAATTTTAGTTATTGAATATAATACAGGAAGTGTTTCAACTGATACAGTTGTAGATATAAATATTAGTGCTTCAATTTTGTCTGATCCAGATGGAACAGCTATAAATCATGATACCGAAAATAGTATTTTATTTTTAAATGGAAATGGTCTTGGAACAGATGGTGGTGATGATGGTGATGAAAATGAGTTAAACTGTTATGATCTTGATTATTATGAATGCGGCCTTACACTTGACTGTGTATGGAATTTTAACTCAGGTTGTTCTCCTAATGATAATGAAGATGATGAAGAAAATTTTGAAGAATTAGTGGTAATAAATGAAATTAATTATAATCCTGCTTTAAGTTATGATCAAGAAGACGCAGATTATGAATTTATTGAATTATATAATAATTCATCAAATGATGTAAATCTGAATGGATGGACATTAGTTTCAACAAATATTCATTATGTTTTTGATCATTTTACATTAGGAGAAAATCAATATATTGTACTTGCAAGGAATTCTGAGACTTATGAAGGGAGTCTAGATCATCATGGCACTAGTCTGTTAAATGATGGAGACCATATAATACTTAGTAATGCTTATGGAGATGTTGTTGATAGTGTTACTTATAGTGATGGCAATCAAAATAATGATTTGTGGCCAGTTGAGGCAGATGCACATGGTTCTACTTTAGAATTAACTTCTCCAGATTTAGATAATTCTATTCCTCAAAGCTGGCAAGCTAGTTATGTTATTCCTGGAGGTACTCCTGGATATCAAAATTCAGTAGCGCCAGATCCTATTCCTGGTTGTACAGATGTTGATGCATGTAATTATAATGCCGAAGCAAATATTAATGATGATAGCTGCGAGTATGCTAATGAAAACTATGATTGCGATGGAATATGCTTATTAGATATTGATTGTGCTGGTGATTGTGGTGGTAGTGCTGTTTTGGATTGTGCTGGTGATTGTGGTGGTGGTGCAATAGTTGATGAGTGCGGTGTTTGCGGTGGTTATGGTTTAAATGATTTAGGTTGTTGCGGTGATGCTACTCCTGATTGTCTAGGTGAATGTGGCGGTGATGCAGTCGTTGATGAATGTGGTATCTGTGATGGCTATGGTTTAAATGATTTAGGTTGTTGTGGAGATGCTATTCCTGATTGCTTTGATGAATGTGGTGGTAATGCAGCTGAAGATTGTAGTGGTGTTTGTAATGGCGATGCAGTTTACGATGATTGTAATATCTGTGATGGAGATAATTCATCATGCACAGGCTGTCTTGATGAGGAAGCATTAAATTATGATTCTGATGCAATATTAGAATGTGAAGGTTGCTGTGTATATAATGAACCAAATCATTTTATAGTTAATCTATCTGAGACCGGTGAAAGTTCACTTGTTATAATTCAATCAGTTTTTGATTTAGAAATAGGTGATGAAGTAGGATTATTTGATGATGGAGGTATTGTAGAAACATGTGATCCTTCATTTGGATGTGAAGATGTTGTATTAGGTCAAGTTCTTGTTGGATCAGGTGTATGGACAGGACAACAATTAGAAATAGTTGCTATAGGTTCAGTTGATTTGTCTCAATTTGGAGGCCCAGCATTAAATGGGTATGTATCTGGAAATGATATGGAAATAAAGGTTTGGAAAAATTCAACAGATATGGAGTATACGACAAATGCTATCTATGAAGTTGGAAATGGTACTTGGGGTCAAATTCTAACAGTAATTTCTAATTTGGAACCTGTTTATACTGTAACTCAATCAATTGAATTAGATCCATATCAAATTAATATGGTATCTTTAAATGTTCATCCACATAATATGGATATGATTGATATGATGAATACTTTAGATATTCTTCTTGCATCAAATGATCAGAGTGATTTTTATGTTCCTGAGTATGGAGTTAATCAAATGGATGGATTAGATGTTACTGAAGGTATGAATATTGTTTTAAACGGTTCTGTGTCTCAGACTTTATCAGTAGAGGGAATACCTATTGATATTAATCACATGATAGGTTTAGACTCATTTACGATGAATTTACTGCCTTATTTGATGCCTCATTGTATGTCGACAATTGATGTGTTTTGGGGTAATGAGGATCATCTATTAGTAGTTAAAAATGATGATAGTGAATACTATGTACCTGCATTTGGTGTACAGACTTTAACAGAGATGTGCCCAGGTGAGTCTTACGCAGTATTTTTACATGGTTCTGAAGGTTTAGAGTTTGTTTTCCCAACAGGCGTTATGTCATCAAATCATTCTAATCATTTTGTTGAAGATTATAAATCTAGAACAAGAACAAATGATGTTGATTTAACTGGTGAGTCTCACTTAGTATTATTATCAGAAATTTCTGGTGAAGTTTCTGTGGGTGATCAATTAAGAGCTTATGCAAATAATCAATTGGTTGGTTCTATTAATATTGTTGAAGAGCATTTAAATGGAACACATCCTGTTGACTTAGTTGCTGTTGGTTCGGTTGATTTAACTGAGTTTGCTGGTCCTATCCTTGATGGATATATTCCAGGTGATATGATTGAGCTTAGATTATGGAGTGTAAACAAATCAGTTGAGCTTAAAGTATCTGCAGATCTTTCAGATATGCAATATGGAAATGCAATGGAATTAAGTACAGGTTCAGCAAGTGTGTTAAATGAAGGAGCTATTGTAACTTCATTATCACTTACACAGAACTATCCAAATCCATTTAATCCAAGTACAACGATTAACTATAATGTTGATGCAAGTGGCATGGTAACATTGAAAGTATATGATGTTATGGGTCGTTTAGTTAGAACATTAGTTGATGGGTATAAGATTTCAGGATACGAATCTGGATACAGTGTTGTATGGGATGGTAAGGATCAACAAGGTCAACAAGTATCAGCTGGATTGTATATATACAGTTTACAAACACCGACTGGTATTAAGACTAAGAAAATGGTTCTAATGAAATAATAGATTTATTTAATAAATAAGTTAGAATTGTTCAAATTTTATTCCAGCATTTTTCAAACGATTAATCATTAAATCTCCAGTACACTCAACAGGAGTCATAATTCCAGCCTTACTTTTTAAATTATCATAATCATTAATAATGCATAATGCGATTTCTGAAATAAATTTTGCTGTTTCACCATAACCAGGATCACCACCGCTTAATTGCGTAACAACTTTTTCATTGTCACCTATGCCTACAAAAACTCCTTTAAACCAATTACGTTTTCTTTGTTCTATTGAGGGCCCACTTCCAGACGGTCTTAATGATAATAACCATTTTTTAAATAACCCTAGCTTAGAAATAAATGTAATTGATAAGATAGATAGTATGAGCGCTATAACCTGAAAGAAGGTTTTAATCATCATATATTCATTAAATGAAAAATTATTCCCATAAATACTATCTGTTTTACTACTTCTATAAACAATCTGTTTATCAATTACAGGAAATATAACAGACCAACTTTTAAAATCTTTATTGTAAAATATTTTTTTTATTTTTTTACTTGAACCTGACTTTGATCCTCCCCCAATAATTGGTTTATTAGAATAAAGTGCATTAATAAACGACGCCCATGTTCCTCCAGAGATTGTTCCTCTAGATTTTAAATAATAAGTAATATCTTTTTTATCTGATTTCATTTTACTTACAGTATACAATGTCCCCACATCTGGAATAATTGATTCCAAACCACATGAATTTACGATAATACTTTTTGAACTTGTTGCTGATTCGGAATATTTTTTTCTAATTGTATGAACAAAATTAGGTTCACCTGTTAAGTCAACATAATGAGTAGAATTTTTTGTACAACTTTCTACTAAATATTCTCCATACAAACTATATGGTCCAACCACTGTTATGATTAATTTTGCTAAGCTTGTCATGGAATCTATAGACTCTTTATCAAAAGAATCTACTACAAGCATATCAGGATCATTGGGAGAAAATCTACTAGCAACTTTTTCTAACTTTTCTTTATCCCTTGCTGCGACAGCTATATTTAATTTTTTTGATTCTTCATGACCTAATAAATAATCACAAATTAATTCACCTGTAAATCCTGTTGCTCCAAATACTACTATATCATATTTTTTCAATTTTATTCCTTTATTTAAAATATTCCTTTAATTCTGATAAACCTCCAAAGTATTTATCATCTACAAATATTTGCGGCACAGAAGTTTTTCCACCAGTTTTATTTGCCATTTCTTTGACACTTTTTTTTGAAAATGTTATTAATTTTGTGCTATAATCAATCCCCCTGGATTGCAGAAGTGTTTTAGCTTCTTTACATGGCGTTCAGAATAAGTTTGAATATACAAGAACCTTGCTTTCTTTAGTAATATTAATCACCTCGTTTTTTTCAACCTTATTAGCAAATAAACCACATATAATTAATATCCATATTATTTTTTTCATTTATAATTCCTCTATTTATAATTGTTTAAGACAGTGTTTTAATTCTTTCTTTTTTACGCTCATCTCTATTGGCAGGATCTGGTATAGGTATAGCCTTTAATAGTTTTTTTGTATAAGAATGTTTAGGCTCACTGAATATTTTTTGTGTTGAATTAAATTCAACTAGTTCACCTAAATACATAACAGCTATTTCTTCAGAAATATGTTTTACTACAGATAAATCATGTGCTATAAATAAAATAGTAAGATTGAATTCTTCCTGTAAATCCATCATTAAATTAATTACCTGAGCTTGGATAGAAACATCTAAAGCTGAAACTGGTTCATCAGCTATAACAATTTTAGGTTCTGTCGCAAGTGCTCTTGCAATCCCAATTCTTTGTCTTTGACCACCAGAAAACTCATGTGGATATCTAGTAGATTGCTCTTTAGATAATCCCACTTTTTCAAGAAGCATATTTACTTTATCTATTTTATCTTTAATAGATAAATCTGTATGGATATCAAGAGGCTCTTTGATAATATCTTTTACAAGCATCCTTGGATTTAATGATGAAAACGGGTCTTGAAAAATCATCTGCATTTTAGGTCTATATACTTGTAGCTCTTGTTTAGAAAGAGATAGAATATCAATATATTCATTCCCTTCTTTTAACCATACTTCTCCAGAGACTCTAACATCAGGAGCTGTAAGTTTTAATACATTTAATATAGCTTTCCCAAATGTTGATTTTCCAGAACCTGATTCACCAACGATTCCAATGGTTTTTCCCTGTTCAATATTAACAGATAAATTTTTAACTGCATTTACTTTTGCAACTTCTCTTTGTAGAATTCCTCCAAATAGAGGAAATTCAACACTTAAATTTTTAATTTTTAAAATAGGATCAGACATTTATCATCTCCTTTTTACATCGAACAAAATGATTTTTTTTAGCTTCAAATAACTCTTGATTTTCTTTTGTTCCCATACATGGGCATTCTTCAGGTTCAAATCTTGAACAAAACTTGCATCCATCGCCCATCTCTAAGATTGATGGCACCATTCCTTTTAATGCTTTAAGGCGTTTTGTTTTTCTTTCCATATGAGGTATAGAATTCATCAGTGCTTTAGTATATGGATGAAGTGGGTTTTTAAATAATTCTTCAATTGTTGCTATTTCTTGTATTTCTCCACCATACATAACAATAACTCTATCACATGTTTCAGCAACCACTGCAAGGTCATGAGTTATTAATAAAATTGCAGCATCTTTTCTTTTATCTTTTAAATCCATCATTAAATCAAGTATTTGAGCCTGAATTGTTACATCGAGTGCAGTTGTTGGTTCATCTGCTATTAATAATGAGGGATTACATTGTAGTGCCATAGCAATCATAACTCTTTGTCTCATGCCGCCAGAAAATTGATGAGGATATTCATCTATCCTTTGTTCAGGATTTGGTATGCCTACTGCATTTAGCATTTCGATACTTTTTTTTGTTGCTTCATCATCATTTAATTCATAATGTTTAATTAATATTTCGTTCATTTGAACACCAATTTTAAGTACTGGATTTAATGATGTCATCGGCTCTTGAAAAATCATAGCAATTTCTTTTCCCCGAATATCTTTCATCTCATCATAAGATAGGTCTAGTAAGTTTGTGTTGTTATATATGATTTCACCGCTAACAATTTCACCTGGGGGATTTGGTATTAATCTATTGATAGACAATGATGTTACAGATTTTCCTGAGCCAGATTCTCCAACAATCCCTAAAACTTCTCCTTTGTAAATATCAAAAGAAACATTATCTACAGCTTTAGCTGTTCCAGCCTCTGTATGGAAGTATGTTTTAAGATTTTTTATTTGAACTAATTTTTTACTCATTATCTTAACCTAGAATAAATTTTTGGATCAAACGCTTCTCTAACAGCTTCGCTAATAAATGTAATCATAAAAATAGTTACAGTTAATACAATAACAGGGAAAATTAGCATATGCCAGTTATCTAAATTTTCTAGAGCTTGAGATAATAAATTTCCCCAACTTGATGTTGGAGGTTTTAGTCCATAGCCTAGAAAATCTAATGAGACGAGAGTTCCTATATCTCCAATTATTGAAAAAGGTGCCCAGGTAATTATAGGTGTTAGGGAATTTGGAAGTATATGCTTAAACATTATGCTAGATGGTGATGCCCCCATTGAAACAGCAGCTGATACATAATCTTTTGCTTTTTCTCTAAAAAATTCTCCTCTAACATAATATGTGATTCCAATCCATCCTTTTAGAAGCACAGACATTGTAGCCAGAAGCAATACATTTGGTTGCATAAAACTTGCTAATATCATAAGCGTAAATAAAAATGGGACAGCACTAAATATTTCCATTAATCTAACACCAAATAAATCAAGTTTTCCTGCAAAGTAGCCAAGGCATGCTCCAATAGCTATCCCAATAATGTAACTTAAAACAGTGACAATGATTGCGAAGGTAATACTAATTTTATATCCATCCACAATTCTTACAAAAACATCACGGCCAGTATTATCTGTACCCAACAAATGCCTTCCTTTAAATCCAGCAGGTAAAGTTGGAGGATGATTTTCATTCCACACTCCATCTCTGTTTTCATCTATGAAAGGCTCTCCAAAATCATAAGCTCCATTATTATTATAATCATCATATTCTTCATCTAACTCATCTTTTAAATCTTCATGAGGATGATAGGGGTATATCGGCATTAAGATAAAATTATCATTATCCTGTGATGATATTTCTTTCTTTAATTTTCTAAAGTCAACTTCAATTTTGTTACCTTTTTGATTGAATGTTTTTGCTTCATATAAAGGATAATTAATACCAGGGATAAAATCTAAGAGATCAATTATAGCAGGGAAATAATATTTATTTTCATATTTGAGTATTAAAGGTTTATTATTAATCCAAAGTGGTCCAAGAAGAGCAATAATATAGAATAAAACTATAAGTAAAAGGGAATAGTATCCACGCTTAATCGATTTAAATCTTTTAATTCTTTTTTGTAATATTGATTCTGATGTTGTACTCATTATTTAAATCTTATTCTTGGATCAATTAAAGCATAGCATAAATCAGATATTAGATTACCTGCTAATCTGATTAGTGCTCCTATAACTACAAATCCCATTATAATTCCATAATCTCTAGAACCTATTGCTTTAAATGTAAGCATGCCAATTCCATCAATTCCAAAGACCTTTTCAATTAGATAGGATGATGCTAAGAATACACCAATAAGACCACCTATACCTGTTGCAAGTGGAATTAAAGAATTTCTTACTGCATGATAAACAATTACTCTTTTTTCACTTAGTCCTTTTGCAAAAGCTGTTCTTACATAGTCTTGGCTCAAATTATCCATTAATGAATTTTTCATTAACATTGTTAATGTTGCAAATGAACCAAGCATATAACAGATAGTTGGTAGAAACGCATGTTTTATCTGACCAATAAATTTTCCGTATAAGGTTAATTGTTCCCAGTCTTCAGGCCTCCAACCACGACTTGGGAGTATTGGAGCATCAAAAACACTAGTAGTAGAAAATATTAATAACATCAAAACTCCAAAGGCATAAGCAGGGATAGAAAAACCAACAAATACAATTCCACTTGTTACTACATCAAATCGTGACCCATGCTTTAAGGCTTTTAAAATACCAAGTGGAATACAGACAATGTAAGATAATAAAAATCCAGTTAATCCTAAGAATGTAGAAATATGGAGTCTATCCCAAATTAATTTTCCAACATCTTCATTATGCTTTGATGAGTGACCTAAATAGCCTGTAAATACTCCTTGTCTTTGAGTCATTACAATACTGACATAATCCTCATCAAGAACTTTTTTAATTTCCCAATTAACTTCTTCCCATTCTTCAATATCTTCTGCTTCTGGTAAAATTCCATAATCAGCATCTTCCCATTTAAAATCAGTTCCTGGCTGACTGCCTAATACTACTAGTTCTCCATTATCTTCTTCATAAACTAAAATCCATCTTTGAAGTGAAACAGGAACATATTTTCCTTGTCCAAGTACTTTTATTGTTTCTCTAAAAGGGTAACCTAATTCTGCTTCTTTGTATTTAATTTCTTTTTTTGCAAGACCAAGCCATATCAAATATCTTTTCCAAACAGGTTTGTCTAGCCCAAATTGCATACGAAGTTTTTCTAAAACTTTTTCTGAGAGTTCTATCCCACCTTTATCATTTGTAACTGATGTTGTACTTGAACCTTCTCCAGATTGCATTTTTGCTAGTTTGATTTGCATAACTGCTTGTTCAAAAGGGCCACTTGGAACAGATTGTAGAATAACAAAAACAAGCAGAGTCGTTCCAAAAAAAGTAGGAATCATTAATAATAATCGTCTTACAATGTAATCAAACATTAAATATTATTTCCTATTCCAATAGTCAATAATTTCATCTTCTTTTGGCATGCTTGTATTGTTAGATTTTGCTTTTTGTAATTGCTTTTCTTTTGATGGATCAATCCACCATAAAGTAATTGGACTTTGCCATCCGCTTGCATAGTATAAACCCCAATCTGGCATTTCAAATTTATTCCAATAAAGCATTCTTGCTCCATAAGGAGAGGTCCATCCAAGAGCATAATGATAAGAATTTACAGCAATGCTATCAATTTTATGAGCAAAAGGAATACGTTTTTTAGCATCCCACTCAGCATTATATTGTTCAATTAATTTATCAATTTCCGGGATAGCCATTGAAGTAATATTAGTTACTTCAAGCTTATCAGCAAACTTTGAATGCATCATCCCTTCAGGGGAAGGGAAAAAACCAGCAGTCCAACCTTGGGAGGTAACTTCATATTCTTTTTTCATTACTTTTGAAAAAGCAGCATTCCCATCCACTTGTTCAAATTCCATTTTAATACCAACTTGTTTTAAATCTTCTTGGAATGTAGAGTATATTCTTTCTGATCCTGGAGAAATCAAAAATTTAAATTCAAAAATATCACCATTTTTATTTTTAAGCCAAGGTTCCCCCTCAGGTCTATTCCAACCAGCTTCATTTAGAAGCTTTAAAGCCATTTGAGGACTATATTCTGTATATGGATTGTTTGGATTAGCATAAGGAGTTCCAAAAAAGAAAGTATTTAGCCTAGAGTATTCATTAAAGAATAATCTTTTATTTAATTTGTCTACATCAAATAAATGTGCAAATGCTTTTCTTATTCTGATATCATCATAGGGTTCTTTTTGTGTATTGAAGACTACACCTGAAGGACCCTTTGGTAAATAATTGAAGATCTTAATTTTTTGAATCCAACCTTTATCTATTTCATTGTAACCTTCAGCTGTAAAACGTTCAACCCACCATTGAGCTCTTGACCAAGGATAAATATCATAATCACCATTAACAAAACTGATTACCTGCTGATTTTCATCTTCAATAAATATAAATTTTATTTCATCAAAGTTATATATCCCAAAATTTCTTGGTTCATCTTTTGCCCAGTAATCATCTCTTCTCTTTAAGATAATATATCCTTCATTACCTTTTTTTGAATTTTGACTATCATACTCATAAGGACCTGACCCAGGCATAAATGAGAAATTATATTTTTCTATGTAGCCAGCCCCATCGATTTTATCTAAATAAAAAGAAGGCATAGGTGAAAATTGAGCTGCGCTTCTAAACGATCTCCAATCTTTTTTCTTAGCTGTAAATTTAACTATGTATTTTGACTCTGCTACAGGGACTTCAAATAAATCATTATAGTATGTAGCAACATTTGGGTCTTGATGCCCATCATCAATATTTAATTTAAAAGTAGATACAATATCTTTCGCAACTATATCTTGTCCATCAGCCCACTTTGCTCTTGGATTAATTCTAAACCAATAGGTAAGTGAATCATCAGCTATTTTCCAATGAGTTGCTATAACAGGCTCCCATTCTAAATATTCATAATTAAACCCAAGCAAAGGTTCATATTGCAATCCATCCATCAAGCTATTTATTTGTTGTCTGCTATCTTTCCCAAGTGCTCTAAATGTATTTGGGTATTCAGTGCCTCCAAGCATTGTAAATTGACCGCCTTTTATAGCATCTGGACTTCCGCTTGGTTTTACATCTGTATTTGTTTTCCAACCATAATATTTGTTTGATTTATCTGTACTATTTGATGATTGAAATGAATCTAACTCAGATTCAAAGTTTTTTCCTCCAAAATCAGCTGATTCGTTTTTTGATGTTTTTTTACTTTTTAAGTTAACCTTACGACCTTCTACTATTTCAATGTTTGAAACGGTAAAAATAACAATTAACATATAGTATAAATATTTAATCATTATCACTCCAATTTTTAATTAAAGATATTAGTAATATATTAAACCATGAATTATTTCAAAATTTATAATTTATAATTTATTTTTCTGAGTGATTTATTATTATTTTAAAAGGATAAATAAATTTAAAAAAAGAATAAAATGAATAATATAGATTTACAAAAAGCATTACAAAAAATAGATGTATCAGCTGATTGGATAGGCCTTAGAGAAGTACAAGAAACTTCAACTTATAGAATTATTAGAGATGGAAATCCTGAAAGCAATAGTATAAATCTTGATCATGGTCTTATGGTAGAGGTTCTTGTTAATGGTCAATTTGGATATTATGGAACCCATAAATTAGATTATGATTCAATTATAAATGCTGCTGAAAAGGCATGTGATGTTGCAAAAAATGCTTCCAAATATTCAATACATCCCTACACAGATAGTGTAAGGCCTAAAGCAGTTGGGAAATATGACTCTCCATATAAGATTAAAAATTATGATTTAGGTCAGTTAACAGATTTATTATTAAAATCAAATAAATCACTCAAAGCAAATGATAAAATTGTTACAGCAACATCAATGGCTAGAATTGTAGATATGAATATGAAATATGTTTGTTCAAATGGAAGTGATTTAGAACAAAACTTTTTATATGTTGGACCTGGTTTTAGAGCAATCGCTCAAGATGGAAATATTATTCAAAGTAGATCTTATACTGATCAATGTCAACAAACAGGGATGGAAGCTTTTAATGAAGATTTTGTTATGCAAAAGTGTGAATCTATATGCAAAGAGGCTGTAGAATTATTAGATGCTGATGAATGTCCAACAGAACAAATGGATTTAGTGCTACACTCTGATCAAATGCTATTACAAATTCATGAAAGTATTGGTCATGCATTAGAGGTTGATCGAATTTTAGGAGATGAAAGAAACTATGCTGGTTGGAGCTTTGTTAATTTAGAAGATTTTGGGAAACTAAAGTATGGGTCTGATTTAATGAATATTACTTTTGATCCTACAATAAAAGAAGAATTTGCATCTTATGGTTTTGATGATACTGGAAATAAGGCTAGTAAAGAATTTATTATAAAAGAGGGGGTTCTTCAAAGAGGGTTAGGAGGCCTAGAAAGTCAAGAAAGAGCTAATATTGAAGGAGTTGCCAATGTCAGAGCTTGTTCTTGGAATAGAGCTCCAATAGATAGAATGGCAAATTTAAATTTAGAGCCTGGAGATTCTTCTTTTGATGAAATGATTTCTTCTGTTAAAAAAGGAATTTTTATGCAAACAAATCGCTCATGGTCTATTGATGATTTTAGAAATA
>MDSW01000097.1_pt1 | contig 13228 bp, 15 predicted proteins | sample 811171 | NCBI WGS metagenome assembly MDSW01 (sample SAMN05326641, study PRJNA326480) | marine metagenome | isolation source: seawater | place: Atlantic Ocean: North West | collected 2012 | reverse complement strand
TTAACATGGTTCGCAATTTTAGTAGCTGTAAATCTACAAACCGCCTGGCTATCACCACCAGTAGCATTATCAGCTTATTTCTTAAAAGGTGTAGTTCCCGAATGGGATTTAAAAGATATTTATCTAGGGATGATGCAATTTATGGTACTTCAAGTTATAGGGTTAATAATAATTATAATATTTCCAAAAATTGTACTATGGTTACCAACTCTACTGTATGGACAGTAAAAATTTTTAGTTTATTATAACTAATGTGACTCAACAAAAAGTAAATATTCATCTTACAAACTGGGAAATAGTCTCTGTAAATCCTTCAGACAAACATTGGAGTTGGAAAACTCTATTTTGTTTTTGGGGAAACAGTGTCCAAAGTATAATTGGTTTTTCATTAATAGCATCACTTTACTTAGTTTATAATTTAAATTTTATAGTAGTATTTATTGGTAGTTTAATTGGATCAATATTTGTTTATCTTTTGTGTAATTTAATAGGAAAACCATCTCAGCGTCATGGTATTCCTTTTCCTGTACTGTTACGAACATCCTTAGGTATAAGGGGCGCAAAATATATTTCTTTATTAAGAGGTTTTGTTGGAATATTTATGTTTGGAGTTCAAACATTCTTTATTTCTAAATCAATTGGATATTTAATACGTATCGCAATTTATTCAATTGATCAATCAATTATGGATAAAGAAATTTTTTTAGTATTCTTTTTTGCAATGAACATTATTGATTGGTGTGCTTTTTTGTTAGCTCTAATAATTCAAGTTTTATTATTTAGCAAAGGGCATAATTTTAATAAATTATTTATAAATATTTCAGCTTTAATTGTTTATTTTGGTTTAATTATTTTTTTAGTTATGGTTATTTCAGAATATTATTTAAGTATAAGAAACTCATTTAAAAATCTTTTAGTATATGAAAATATTTTTTTAAAAGAAAATGTTTCTGCAATAATAACTATTGCAGGAACTATTTTTGCATATTTTTCAATTGTAATAGTTAATTTTGGAGATTTTTCTAGATATGTTAAAAATGAAAAAGAGTTAAATATTGGTAATTTAAGTTTATTATTAAATTTAATTATTTTTTCATTGTTTTCAGTCTTAATTGTAATGGGCTCGGATATTATTTTAAAAAATAACTTAGTTGAGCTTGATAGAATTTTAACAAATCCAACTGATATAATTGGTAAATTTAATAATACTTTTTTAACAATAATAGTAATTTTTTTTATATTATTTGCTTCTGCATCTACAAATTTAATTGCAAATTATATTCCAACACAAAACTCGTTACTGAATTTTTTACCTAAAAATCTAAATATTAAAAATACGTCAATAATTATTGCTATAATTGGATTATTTGTTGGAGCGTCTTGGACACCTCTGCTAAGTCAAATAGGAATTTTGTCAATTGTTGATACAATAGGTTCTTTCTTTGGTCCTATATTTGGAATTATTATCACTGATTATTATATAATTAATAAAAGTAAAATTAACAACAAAGACTTATATTCTTCTTCCGATGATGGTAGTTATTTTTTTTCAGATGGCTGGCATATTAGAGGCATTTATGCTTTAGTTATTGGCTTTATTTTTTCTGCTTCCACTATTTGGAATTTAAATCTTAATTTTTTACAATCTTATTCATGGTTAATAGGAGCTTTAATGTCATCAATTACTTACTATTTATTAGTTTCAAGATAGTTAAAAATGATCAAGTTTAATCTAAAAAACAAAACAGCAATAATCACAGGTGGAGCCCAAGGTTTTGGTCTTAATATTGCTAAAAAATTTTTAGAATTTGGTGCAAATGTAATTATATGGGATATTGATAAAAAAGAATTAGATGAAGCATCTAAATCAATGAATAATAATAAATTATCTTTTAATATAGTTGATGTAACTAGTTTTGAACAGGTTGATCAAGCAGTTAAACAAATTACCAAGTCTTCAAATATAGATATATTAATAAATAATGCTGGAATAACTGGATCAACCACTGAGCTTTGGAATTACGATATTAAAGAATGGAATAAAGTTGTTGAAATTAATTTAATGGGTACTTTTAATTGTTGTAAATCTGTTGTTCCTTGCATGATTAAAAATAACTATGGTAGGATCGTTAATATAGCCTCAGTTTCTGGTAAAGATGGTAATGCAAACGCAAGTGCTTATAGTTCAGCAAAAGCTGGAGTTTTAGGATTAACAAAGTCTTTAGGTAAAGAACTTGCAGAAAAAAATATTGCAGTCAACGCTGTTACTCCTGCAGGAGCAAAAACAAGAATACTTGATCAAATGTCTAAAGAACATGTGAAAAGAATGCTTTCAAAAGTTCCTAGAGGAAGATTTTTAGAACTAAATGAGCTTTCATCCTTGGTATGCTGGCTTTCATCTGAGGAAAATTCATTTTCTACAGCCGCTGTTTTTGATATTAGTGGCGGTAGATCTACTTACTAGGCTTTTTTAACGGCTTAATTATTACTTTCTTTTTATCAATTTTAAATTCATTAGACAAAACTGGAGCTAAAATAATTACCGACCAATAAATTAATAGGGCAAAAAAAGAGAATGTTTTCAAGATTTTTCTCCATTTATTTTACAATTTTCCCTATTAATTTTAGCGCTAAAATCTTCAATATTTTTTTTATCAACTATCCAAACAAAGGATTTTTCGTATGTGTTGTCACTAGCTATTTTTGTACATTTTTTACCCAATTTTACTACAGAATTAGATGAACAATTTGTTAAAAGTATTAAACAGAAAGCTAAGATTATTGTTTTCATGACTTAAAATTAAACACTAATAATGTATTTTGAATGTTTAAATCTTGTCTAAAATTTGATTTTATGAATTTTTTTTTATAAACGTATAATGTTTTATAAATGAAAATAATATTAAAATTGTTAGTCTTTTTCCTTTTTTTCACCTCTAACTTATTTGCAGATAAAATAAGTGTTTTTGAGTTTACTACAGAAGAATTTGAAGGATTAAAGGTCAGAAAAGTAAGAGGAGCTAATGCTGAGACTAAATATTCTTTAGGATCAAATAGTAATGGAAATTTTTTGAGGGCAGAAGCTAATAACGCAGCCTCAGGGCTAGGAAAAGAGATAAAAATAGACTTAAATAAAACACCTCATCTTAATATTACCTGGAAAGTAGAGAGAGATCTTAAGGGAATTGATGAAAGAAGTAAAAAGGGGCATGATTATGCAGCGAGAGTATTTGTTGTAAAAAAGACTGGTGCTACACCACTTTCAAATAGAGCGATGAATTATGTTTTTTCAAGTAATGAGGATATAGACGATTTTCATCCAAGTCCTTATACTAAAAAATCGATAGATTTTGTTTTATCTACTACTAAAAAAGACCTAAATAAATGGGTTACAGTGAAAGTTAATGTCAAAGAACATTTTAAAAAATTTCATAATCTAGATTTAGATGAGATTAATGGTGTTGCGATAATGGCTGATACTGATAATTCAAAACTAATCTCAATTTCCTATTATCAAAATATCTATTTTTCCTCAGAGTAACTAAACTTTAATATATTTTTTTAAAAATACACTTAAGTATGATAATGCTACTGCAGCAATTACATCTTCAAGAGGTTTAGCTTCCGGATATCCAAAATTCCATAGGATTACACCTATTAGCCAAATAATATAAATTTTCATTAGTCATATATGTTGTATTAAATAATTTGGTATTTTAGTATCATTATTTTATGAACAAAGAATTTTCATATAATTTAAAAATATATTATGAGGATACAGATGCTGGAGGCGTGGTATATTATTCAAATTATCTTAAGTTTTTTGAAAGAGCAAGATCTGAAGCAATATACTCTTTGGGGTTATCAAATAAAAAACTTCTAGATGAATATGGAATTTTAATTTTAGTAAAATCATGTAATATTGATTATCTAAAACCAGCATTATTTGAGGATCAAATCAAAGTAATCTCTTCTATAGAGTCTTTTTCAAAAACATCTTTTAAAATGAACCAAAAAATATATAAAAAAAATGAAATATTGACCACGCTAAACGTAAAACTTGTCGTAGTAAACAAAAGCGGAAGACCTACAAAAGTACCTGATATTTTGAAGGAAGGTTTAGCTTAATCTTTATTCAAGTTAATTTGATTGCTTTTTTAAATAAATGACTCATTTTATTTAAATTAATACGCCCTGTATTTACATTTCTAGGACTTGGGTGATAGCAGCCAATGAGTTTTACATTATTTGGTAAATTATAAATTAGACCATGTCCAAAATTTAATTTTTGATTTAAAGTGTATTTTTTTTTATAAAAATAAACACAAGCATCAAAAGCTATCTTTCCTAAAGCTACAATAACTCTAAGATTATTTAAATTATTAATTTCTTCATCAAAATATTTAGAACAATTATCTAATTCATTTTTTTTTGGTTTATCACCAGGAGGAACACATTTTAATGCTGTTGTTATAAAGGCATTATTTAATTTAAGCCCATCATCTACACTTTTAGAGATACTTTGGTTCGAAATCTTTGCTTTGTAAAGACACTTATAAAGAAAATCTGAAGATCTATCTCCTGTAAAAACTCTTCCTGTCCTTGTACCTCCATGAGCAGCGGGAGCAAGACCGACAATTAATATTCTCGAGTTAATATCACCAAAACCTGTTATTGGCTTTCCCCAATACTTTTCGTTAATATATTGTTTTCTCTTAAATTTTGAAATTTTTTTTCTAAATTTAACTAATCTAGAACATTTAGAGCATTTAACTATTGTTTTATTTAATTTAATAAATTTATTCATGTTTAACTTTTAATTTTTATACTATAGTTATAAATAAGATTTATGTTAAGGAGTTTATTTTTTTCATGTACGAAATAGATAGAGTTTTAAGTGCTAAAAATAAAAATAAAAATAAAAATCTACTTAGCAAATTTTGGAAAAGCTTAAAAAATAATTTTTTCGCTAGAACACTGTTAGAAAAAAATCAAAATAAATCTAAATTTTCAGGTTGGGGACTAGAAATAAATCATTCCGACCCGCCCTGGAAAATTCTCCAAAAAGATACAGACCTTAACTTTATTGAAATTAACGATAATCTTTCAGAGCTTATAAAGGAAAAAAAATTTAGATTAACTCAATTTGAATATATTGATACAAATTATAAAAAGATATTAGAAGAATTAAAATGGAGACATTATTTAATCTACAACTGCGCTTCACAACTTTTGGAAAATACGGAAAGTTCAAAAAAAACATTAGTTGAATGTGGAGTTTGTGATGGATTAACATTTTTTTTTTCAGCACAAGCATTAAAATTTAAAGGTGTTGATTTTGAATCGTATCTTTATGATTCATGGTCAAAATTTTCATTTAATGACCAAAAAGATATTTTTGACTATTCATATTTAAATGTAGATACAGCTAAAAAAAATCTAAAAGAATTTGAAAAAAAAATTATTTTTAATGAAGGTAATATTCCTGATGTTTTTAAAAATTCAGTTAATCCTGAAAAAATAGATTTGCTTCATTTAGATTTAAATTCTAAAGAGGCAACGATTAACTCACTTGATTTTTTTTATGAAAAAGTTTTGAGTGGAGGTATAATAATATTTGATGACTATGGAAGAATTAAATATGAAAAAGAAGTTATAGATAAATTTTTTATAAACAAAAAAGGTAATTTTGTTTCATTTCCAACAGGCCAAGCAATTTTTTTTAAAAGATAAAAAAATATTATTCTTTTTTTTTATCCACATAAAATAAAAATATTAAAAAAATTGCAGTCCACCCTAAAGCCATTAAACCTTTTATTATACTAGTTTCAGCATCCCAAAGTCCAAGAAAAAAAGCTCCCAGCACCAAACCTAGAAAATATATTATTGTAATAATGTTTGTTGCATTCATTTTTAAAAATTTAGATATTTTTACTATTTTTTTTGAATAAAATAAATTTAATAAACTTAAATATACCTATTATTTGTGAAATATTTTCAACAATTTTATGTTTATTAAGTATAATTAAATTAAATGGAAGAAAAAAAATATTTTGAAAAACTTGTCTTAAAACTTTTATAATCCGAATTTTTTTATGCTTCAGGTCAAACAAGAGCTCACCATATTTAAAATTTATCCTTCTAATAAACTGTACATTTAAGTTATTCAAGGTTGAATTGCCACTGTCATGAACTACAGAAGCATTTAATAATTGTATCATTTTAAAACTAGATTTTTTTACTCTTTCCATTAAATCTTTATCCTCCCAATATAAAAAAAAATCCTCATCAAAAAAGCCAATTTGTTTAACTTTATCAATGTCACAAATCATTAAAGATGCATCTAAATTTGATTTAAGCTCATAATTTTTATCTATTTCACCTTTTTTTTTTATATCATTTTTAGTGTTAAAAACAGGACCAGCAAATATTACATCATTTCTTAGATTCATACCTTTTATTAAATTTGAAATTGAACTTTCATCTATTTTAATATCTGCCTGAGTAAATAGAAAATATTTAGTTTTTACTTTTGAAATTAAAAAGTTTGTTGATTTACATAATCCTAAATTTTTTTCAGAATAAAAATATTCAAATTCCGCGTTTAAATTTTTTGATATTAACTCTGAATTATCTTTTGTAGCTTGATCAAATATTAGTATTGGATACTTTTTGTATTGATTTAATATCTTTAGTTTATCAGCTGGTGTTTTAAAAAGTGTGATAATAATACTTAAATTATCCTTCATATTAATTTCTAAATCTTTTCTATTTTAAATTAGCTTTTTTATATAACGAAACACCATTTTTTACTTTATGTTTGTATGATTCTTTGAAGCTTTCTAGTTGCCATCCATTTAGTCTTTTTTGAATTTCAATTATATTATTTTTTTTCCATTCATCAGAAGTTTTTTCATTTTTCCAAATTTTTTTTTCTTCATTAGTTCTTCCACACCCATAACAAAAACCTGTTTTTGGATCGGTTTTACAAATACTTATACAGGGTGATATAGTCATTTTATTTAATTTTATACCTATATATTTACACTATTATTCTAATTGGACAAATGAGTTCAATAATATATAAAGCATCATTAATTTGGGCGAGTGGCGGAATTGGTAGACGCGTTGGTCTTAGGAACCAATATGGCAACATGTGAAGGTTCGAGTCCTTTCTCGCCTACCATTATATTTTGAATATTATGAAAGTAACCGTAGAAAATAAAAAAGGGCTTAATAAAGATTTAAAAGTTTTTATAGATAAGAAAACTATAAATACTCACTTAGATGAAAAATACGAAGAAATAAAAAAAAATGTTGTTTTAAAAGGTTTTAGACCAGGAAAAGTTCCCAAAGAGGTAATAAAAAGACAATTTGGTAAAGCTGTTTATGGCGAAGTTCTAGATAAAGTTTTGAAAGAGACAACAATGAAAGCTTTAGATGATAATAAAATCAAACCAGCTGGTCAGCCAAAAATTGATTTAAAAAGTTTCGGGGAAGGTAAAGATGTTGAATATATAATTTCAGTAACTGAGTTACCTAAAGTGAATATAAAATCTATTGAAGATATTAAATTTGATGAGTACAAAGTAAAAATTGATCAAAATGAAACTGATAAGCGTATAAAGGAAATATCTCAAAATCAAAAAAATTTTAAGGAAACATCTGTAGATTACAAAGCATCAAAAGGAGATTTGGTTATTTTTGATTATAAAGCGACTGTAGACGGAAAAGACTTTCAAGGCAGTGAAGGTAAAAATACTCAATTAGAACTAGGAAAAGATTTGTTTATAAAAGGTTTTGATAATAATTTAATTGGAGTAAAAAAAAATGAAACAAAGGAAGTTGAAGTTACTTTGCCAGAAAATTATCCTCAAAAAGATCTTTCTAGTAAAAAAGCAAAATTTAATTGTAATATTTTGACAGTAAAAAAACCTTCTCCTGTAGAAATTAACGATGATTTTGCAAAAAATCTGGGGGCAAAAAATTTGAATGATTTAAAAGAATTAGTCTCAAAACAGATTAATGATCAATACAAGAACTCTTTAGAAAGTTTGACAAAAAATACAATATTAAAACAATTGGAAAAATTTAAAGTCGATCAAATACCAGAAAATTTAATTGAACAAGAAATTAAAATTTTATCTCATGGAATGAATGAAGAAGAGATAAAAAAAAACAAAAGCAGCTTTGAAGAAAAAGCAAAAAAAAGAATTAAACTAGGCCTAATTTTGAATGAAGTTGGAGAGCAGAATAAAATAAAAGTAGAGGAGCATGAAATTCAAGAAGAGATACAAAAACAACTAAAAATGATGCCAGGCCAAGAAAAACTAGTTATGGAATACTATCAAAAGAATCCATCCGCTACAGCTAGTTTAAGAGGTACAATTTATGAAGATAAAATATTAAAGGTAATTAAACAAAAAGCAAAATCAAATAATAAAATTATAAATAAAGAGGAAGCGGAAAAACTACTCAAATCCGCTCAAAATGACGATCATGATGACTCTAATTTAGAACAAGATGAGAAAAAAGTTAAATCTGTCAAAAAATCATCTGATCAAAAAAAAGCTAAAACAATAAGCAAAAAAACCCGTAAAACAAAAAAAGTTAGCAAAAAGTAATCACAAGTTGTATAAGTAGAGCTCGAATCAATTTATGACAACAAAAATATCAGAACATATGAACACCTTAATTCCTATGGTTGTCGAACAATCAAGTAAGGGTGAAAGAGCTTATGATATTTATTCAAGACTTTTAAAAGAAAGAATAATTTTTCTAACAGGACCAATAAACGATAATGTTGCTTCGCTTGCTACTGCTCAAATGTTATTTTTGGAGTCAGAAAACCCAAAGAAAGAAATATATTTATATATTAATAGCCCAGGAGGATTAGTAACAGCAGGTTTAGGTGTTTATGATACTATTCAATACATAAAACCTCCTGTATCAACTTTATGTATTGGTCAAGCTGCATCGATGGGATCATTCTTACTTGCGGCAGGCGAGAAAGGCAAAAGATTTTCATTGCCAAACTCGAGAATTATGGTTCATCAACCATCAGCTGGTTTTCAGGGGCAGGCTACCGATATTGAAATTCATGCGAACGAAGTTTTAGCTCTTAAAAAAAGGCTGAATGAAATTTATTCTAAGCACACTGGTCAATCTACAGAAGATATTAAAAAAGCTCTTGAAAGAGACAATTTTATGACTCCAGAAAGTGCAAAGGATTTTGGTTTAATTGATGAAGTAGTAGAAAAAAGAATTTAATCCACAACATATTGATCTTTCTTCAACCCATACTTGATTACAGTCAATGTTATATAATAAGGTACATTTATTGATTCGTTAAAAAAATATTATGACAACAAATAATAAAAATATTCTTTATTGCTCATTTTGTGGAAAAAGCCAACATGAAGTAAAAAAATTAATAGCAGGTCCAACGGTTTTTATTTGTGATGAATGCGTAGAACTTTGTATGGACATTATTAAAGAAGAGAACAAAGATACATTTGTAAAGCATCAAGATGGATTGCCGTCTCCCAAAGAAATTTGTGCCGTGTTAGACGACTATGTAATTGGTCAACAACATGCTAAAAAAGTTTTATCTGTAGCAGTACATAACCACTACAAAAGACTTAACTACGAGAGCAAAACAAGCAAAACAGTGGAGCTAGCTAAATCAAATATTTTATTAGTTGGCCCAACAGGTTGTGGAAAAACTTTATTGGCTCAAACGTTAGCAAGGATTTTAGATGTACCTTTTACAATGGCCGACGCAACCACTTTGACTGAAGCAGGTTATGTAGGAGAAGATGTTGAAAATATTATTTTAAAATTATTACAAGCAGCAGACTATAATGTTGAAAAAGCACAAAGAGGAATAGTTTATATTGACGAGGTTGATAAAATAAGTAGAAAATCAGAAAACCCCTCAATTACAAGAGATGTTTCGGGAGAAGGTGTTCAACAGGCTTTACTTAAAATTATGGAAGGTACAGTCGCAAGCGTGCCTCCACAAGGGGGAAGAAAACATCCGCAACAAGAATTTTTACAAGTTGATACTACAAATATATTGTTTATTTGTGGTGGAGCGTTTGCAGGATTAGATAAAATTATTTTACAAAGAGACAAAGGTACTGCCATAGGTTTCGGAGCAAATGTTAAATCAACCGAAGATAAAAAGACAGGTGAATGGATTAAAAGTTTAGAACCTGAGGATTTATTAAAATATGGTTTGATACCAGAATTTATAGGAAGATTGCCTATAATTGCTACACTAGAGGATCTAGACGAAAAATCATTAATTAGAATTTTACTTGAGCCAAAAAACTCTTTAATAAAACAATATCAAGAACTTTTTAAGTTAGAAGGAGCAAAACTTTCTTTTAAAGATAATGCTTTAAAAGAAATAGCGTTAAAAGCAATTAATAAAAAAACAGGTGCACGAGGTTTAAGATCTATTTTAGAGAGTATACTTTTAAAAACTATGTATGAGCTTCCAAGTCAAAATAATGTCGAGGAAGTAATAGTAGACATGAGCGCGGCAAAAGGTCAAACTCAACCTATTACAGTATACTCAAAATCTGGCAATAAGTCTAAGAGTGATAAAACCTCAGCCGCATAAGTTCAGGTTAATAAACCACAAATATCTATTGCAAATTTATTTTTAATCTCCATATTAAAGTCATGAATGTAAAAATCGAGTTACCATTATTACCTCTAAGAGACATTGTTGTTTTTCCTAGCATGGTAATACCATTATTCGTTGGAAGAGATAAATCTATTTCCGCTCTTAACGAAGTAATGAAAAAAGATAAAAAAATTATACTTGTTACACAAAAAAATTCAGAAGTTGATGACCCAAAAAATACGGATATTTTTATGTATGGATGTGAAGGTAATATATTACAATTACTGAAGCTTCCAGATGGAACTGTAAAAGTATTAGTTGAGGGCCACAGAAGGGTAAAGGTACTTGATTTTAAAGATAACGAAAAATTTATTTCTTGTGAGTTTTCATATCAGAATGATGAAATAGACAAAAATGATGATTTAATGCCACTAGCGCTTACAGCAGTAAGAAGGCTAGAAAAATTGACTTCAGTTAATAAAAAAATTTCTAATGATGTAATTCAAAATATTAAGCAGCTAAAAGACCCATCTAAAATTGCTGACAATATTGGATCACACCTAAATTCAACAATATCTGAGAAGCAACAAATTTTTGAAACCCTTAATGTCAAAAAAAGACTTAATGCAGTTATTAAAATAATGGAAAATGAGACAAGTATTATAGGTGTTGAAAAAAGAATTAGAGGAAGAGTAAAAACACAAATGGAAAAAACTCAAAGGGAATACTACTTAAACGAACAATTAAAAGCTATTCAAAAAGAGCTGGGTGAGATTGAAGATGGGAAGGATGAAACGTCAAATCTAAATAAAGCTATATTAAAAGCTAAAATGCCAAAAGATGTTCAAAAAAAATGTTTGAGCGAACTTAAAAAACTAAAAAACATGAGCCCAATGTCAGCTGAGGCGACTGTAGTAAGAAATTATCTTGATTGGATGATCGATATACCTTGGTATAAAAAGGATAGGGTTGATATTGATTTAACTAAAGCTGCCAAAACTCTTGATGAAGATCATTTCGGTTTAGAAAAAGTAAAAGAGAGAATTATTGAGTTTCTAGCTGTTCAAAAAAGAATGGAAAAAATTAAAGGTCCAATTTTATGCTTAGTTGGTCCTCCAGGTGTAGGAAAAACGTCTTTAGGGAAATCTATAGCCAAAGCTGTTAATAGACAGTTTGTAAGAATGTCCTTAGGCGGTGTAAGAGATGAAGCAGAAATAAGGGGTCATAGACGAACTTATATAGGTTCTTTACCTGGAAAGATAATTCACATGATGAAAAAAGCAGGAACAAAAAATCCATTAATATTACTTGATGAAATAGATAAAGTTGGAAATGATTACAGAGGTGATCCTTCTTCAGCATTATTAGAAGCCTTGGACCCTGAACAAAATACTTCGTTTAACGATCATTATCTAGAAGTTGACTATGATTTATCCGATGTAATGTTTGTGACAACAGCAAATACTTTAAATATTTTACCACCACTTTTAGACAGAATGGAAGTTATTAGAATTCCTGGCTATACTGAAGATGAGAAAATCAATATCGCTGAAAAATTTTTGTTAGCAAAACAGATTAAAAATAATGGTGTTAAAGATGGAGAGTTTGAGATAACAGATGGCACTATAAAAGAAATAATTAGAAATTATACAAGAGAGTCGGGTGTTAGAAATCTAGAAAGAGAAATTTCAAAAGTAATTAGAAAAGCTGTGAAAAAAGTTGTGAACAATGAAGAAAAAAAAGTTGCAATAGATGATAAAAATTTACCAGATTTCTTAGGTGTCAAAAAATATAAATATGGAGAGTTAGAAAGCGAAGACAGGGTTGGAATTGTAACGGGCTTAGCTTGGACTGAGTTTGGTGGCGAAATTCTTAAAATTGAAACGGTTCATATGCCAGGTAAAGGTAGAATGCAAATAACAGGTAAATTAGGCGATGTTATGCAAGAGTCAGTTAAAGCTGCTAAATCTTTTGTTCGTTCAAAAAGTCTAGAATACGGAATCATACCGCCTATTTTTGAAAAAAAAGATTTTCATATTCATGTACCAGAGGGTGCAACTCCAAAAGATGGACCTTCAGCAGGAGTTGGAATGGTTACTTCAATAGTTTCATCAATAACAAAAAACCCAGTTGATAGAAAAGTGGCAATGACAGGCGAGGTTACTATAACAGGACAAGTTTTACAAATTGGAGGTCTTAAAGAAAAATTATTGGCTGCACATAGAGCTGGAATTAAACATGTTATAATACCTAAAGATAACGAAAAAGATTTGATTGATATTCCAAAGAAAGTAAAAGAAGATATTAAGATTACACCTGTTGAAACTGTAGATGAAGTTTTAAAAATTGCTCTTAAAAATGAGTTAAAAAGAGTTGAATGGACAGAAGTAGATAATATTTCTAAAACAAAAAAAGAAGACAAATCACAAGCTAGCATCCAATAATTAATAATTTACTTTATGTTATCCTTGATGTAATAGTAGCCAATGTTTTGGGCGGTTAGCTCAGTTGGTAGAGCATCTCGTTTACACCGAGGGGGTCAAAGGTTCGAGTCCTTTACTGCCCACCAAAACACGGGGGTGTAGCTCAGTT
>MDSW01182334.1_pt1 | contig 13229 bp, 7 predicted proteins | sample 811171 | NCBI WGS metagenome assembly MDSW01 (sample SAMN05326641, study PRJNA326480) | marine metagenome | isolation source: seawater | place: Atlantic Ocean: North West | collected 2012 | reverse complement strand
TTAGAGGATGGTTCTGTAAGTTGCTGGGGTCTCAATAGTGATGGGCAACTTGGAGATGGTACCTATGCTAATAGAAATACGCCGATGTCAGACAGTTTTCCTATTGATGGTATAAATAAGAATGCAATCGAAATAACTACTGGAGGCTATCATAGCTGTGTAACACTTGAAACCGGAGATGTAAATTGCTGGGGTTGGAACTCGGAATACCAAGTTTATGAGGGATCCTACGACCCGAGTTCTCCCGTTTCCCCATCCTTTAATTTTGAAGACCCAATAAAAATTACGGCGGGATATCAGCATACTTGTTCCATAAGTCATGATGGAGATATAAATTGCTGGGGTTGGAATGCTCAAGGTCAAATTGGAGCAGGAATTGAACAATACTCGTTTATGCCTGCAGCATCCCCAAACATAGGATTGGGTAGATCAGCAGTGGAAATTGCAGCTGGGTATGCACACACCTGTGCAATTCTTGACGATGGATCCGTTAGTTGTTGGGGTTCAAATGATCATGGCAGACTAGGAGATGGAACAATAGCTCAAAGAAATCAACCTACTCAGACAGCTTTACTTGGTATGGCCTACTTTGGAGAACTGACTATCGATGAAGATTCAGATGGAATTAGCGATTATAATGATGAGTGTTTGAACACTATATTTGGTTCAACAGTAGATGGGAATGGTTGCGCTAATTATCAATTAGACTTAGATGGGGATGGTGTAAGTGATGGGAATGATAATTGTGCTAATACTAATATAGAATGGAATGTTGATATTTATGGTTGTGCTGAATACCAGAAAGATTCTGATGCTGATGGAGTAAATGATTATGATGACCTTTGTCCAAATACTAATGTAGACTGGTCAGTAGATAGAAATGGTTGTGGAAACCATCAAAAGGATTCAGATGGAGATGGGAGCAGTGATGCTGTAGATTTGTGTCCTGGAACTCCTTCGGGCATTTTGGTCGATTATCAAGGATGTACAGCATTTGATAAAGATTCAGACAATGATGGAAGAAGCGATGGGATTGATGTTTGTCCAGATACCGAGTTAGGTTCTTCAGTGGATTCGGTTGGGTGTGCAAATTATCAATTAGATATTGATCAAGATTCAATACCAAATGAATTTGATTTATGCCCGAATACTTCTCCACAAGAAACTGTTGATAATGATGGTTGTTCATCTGGTCAATTAGATGATGATAATGATGGAGTTACAAATTCATTAGACTTGTGTCTATTTACACCTATTGGAACACCTGGTTCATCTATTGATGAAAATGGATGTAAAATATTTCCAGTAATGGGTTGTATAGATGAGTATGCTGATAATTACGATTTAGAGGCAACTGAAAATGATGATTCATGTTTGTATATTGGAAAGGGTCTGATGACACACCTAGAATCATTCTCCGGAATAGCAAATTTCGACGCATCAGATACCCTCCGAGTTTGCGTAAATCGCGATACACTGGATGAAACGTTATTATCGAATTACTTTAATTCGCAAGGAATATCATTTACAATAGTAGAGACTATTCAGACTTTCGATAATGGCTTAAATTTATTCCTTACAAAAAATTGCGAAGCAATTATGGGTGACTTTGATGATTTGATTATTTTAAGAACAAATTTCGATGATGAATCATTCAATCAAACAGGAATTTTCTCAATACCACTTGTCGGTTGCATGTCACCTAATGCGAATAATTACCATACAGGTGCCACAGTAAATCTTGAGGGGCTTTGCGATTATGATTTAGATGATGATGGCATTCTTGATGTTGATGAGTTATTCGGCTGCACAGATCCAATAGCGAACAATTTTAATCCTTTAGCTACTGAAAACACAGCTTGCGATTATAATACAATGATTTCTCCAGTAGCAGAATCTATTTGGGATAAATCATACTTCAATATTCTATTAATCATCTTCCTATTTGTAATTTTACAATTTCAATTAATCAGATTTAGTGCCAATTCTAGAAAAATAAATGTTAACACTCCTCTCCAGAATCAGAATTTATGGAAGAAAATGGATATCTATATGGAGCAATATAGTCAAAATAGATACTCTCATGAGCAAATATCTGACGAATTAAAATTAATTGCAGATCAATCTGGTAGGAGTTTATCTGAAACAATAGAAGATTGGATCGATGATGGAATAATAAATAAATCAAATATTAAGACTGAGCCTGTTCTGACTAAGAACCTGAATAATGATTTTAAAAAGCTTTCAAATATTTCAATATCTAATGTTAAAACATATGATGAATGGATGAAAATAGCCCTTAATGGACAGAGGATGCAGGAAGGAGCTATAGGTGATGTTTGGCGTATCAAAACAGACCAGGGGCCATTATTTATTAAAACTGGAAAAAATCAGAAAGGTAAAAATGTTCTATTGAAAGAAATTAATACTCTGGAAGAATTGATGAATGAGAATTTAGGGGACATGCATCCAAAAATTCTTTTCCAATCAAAAAATAATGATAACCCCCTCCTTGTGATGACTCAGGTTGGTGAAACAAGCTTTGAAGAAGAGTATGATAAATTAGAACGCAAAGATATTATTTATTTCCTTTATTCACTAGCTAAAGATATTCAAAAATTACATACTGAAGGTCATTATGTTCATAGGGATCTAAAACCAGGTAACATAGCAATTAATAATACTAAATCTGGTAACTCTATCTATTCTGGTTTGATTGATTTTGGTTCAGCGAGAAGGAATATGAGAAAGCAAGGCGAAGGTGATCGCTTTATTAGTCCACCATGGACACATCCAAGTCAAAGAGAAATCGGCATTCATGTACAACCGGGCCAAGACTGGTACTCTTTCACATGGATAGCGATGTGTGTAGTAATAGGCACAAAATATGATAATGTCGAAGCAATGATTCAGGGCGGCACGATTCAAGATAAATTTAGAAGTAAATTTTCTATGCTAAATAGTGATTTGATGGTTGATGAAAGATTAAAGTTTAATCGTCTTCTGTTCGATTTAGTAGATTTAGTGACTAAGTTCGGTGAAGAACCAGAACTTATTGAATTAGAAAGAATTGCAAAAAAGATGTTAGAGAGTTGATTATCTTGGATTCAGAAAAATATTTAATACATGCATCGAAAAACAGTATTATTTCCGTTAATTCTGAAAACTTAGTGGAGAAAAAATCGGGACTCGATCCATCGGCGATTAATATGCTAGAAAGGGAATTGAGAACCCTAAAAGAACTCAATAAAATAGTTCCTAATGGGGCCTTTCCAAGATTTCACTCTGAAATGCGCAATGAGGGAAATTTGAAAATATATATGTCTAAATTAGGAACTCATGACTTAAATGATATTATGGCTGATATCCCTAGAGAATATGTATATAATTTGATTCAACTAATGTTTAATGAAATATTTGTTATTCATGATTCAGGTTTTGTTCATAGAGATATTAAGCCGGGGAACTTTATGTTTGATTACAGTTGGAAAAAAGGTTTGCAGGGGTTTTCTGGAATCATTGATTTTGGTTTATCTTTACCTATAAATCGTAAACAAGACGGAGCATTAGGGGGGACCAAGGAATATTCACATCCCTCTCAAATGTCAAAGAAATTTAAATTAGAAAGAGCACATCCTGGACAAGATTGGTACGCATTTGGTAGGACTTTAGCACATTTATTCGTGGGCGGTAGTGTTCAATCTTTCAAATCAAGTATTGATTCGGGAGAAATAGATGGGATGCTAAGAGAGATATTACCTAATCGTTCGATAAATAATTTTCAGAAAAAACTTAACGAATTGATATTATATTCTATTACAACAGATTCAGAGTCCCTAGAAGGTTTAGCTAAATTAGAAAATATGGCTATTGTAATCAGAAGGGATGGTAATGAAGGGGGTCAAGATTTCAAAAAACCCTCAAAAAAATATCAATATTATTCAAATTCTCCTCCTAAAAGACATGATGTATTGATAATTGTCGACTCAACTGATTCAATGTCTAATGAGATTGAAGATATTAAAAAGAATCTTAAAGAGGTTTCAAAGGAAGTTGCTAATTTCATAGACATTAGAGTAGACCTTTGGTCAATCGGAGACTATTCAAGAGGGGCTAATGAACTCAAAAATCCTGTTAAGATATTAGGTAAAAGGCTTAGAACTCAATCACTAAATATGGCAATTTCACAGTTGGATACTGAAAATTCACAATTGGATGATGCAGAGGCCTATGAGGCAGCATTACAAGATGCATATTTGTTAGATTCTTGGAGTCCTAGGAAAAACTCTACTCGAACAATAATTTTAGCAGGAGATTCTTATTCACATGGTTGGTTAAGTAAGCATTTTTGGGGCCATTTTCATAGAAATCGCAAGGAGGAAAATTTCCAAAGAAGAAATTATTCAAAAAAGGAAATATTAGATATTTATGAAGAGTATATTTGTCGCCATAACTTCCATTATACTGAATATAATGATGAAAAGGAAGCGTGGAAGAATGCTCGAAAGAAAAAAACTGAATTAGATGATTTTTCTAAAAAAGGGACCGTTTTTGTACCTTCAATCAAAGGTAATAGAAAAAGACCTAACATAGAATCTGCTCTTCACAGATGTGTGACCCAAAAAAATGCAACTGTCCATTCAATCTTTGCGGGAGATAATCTGGTTTCACGTAATTTTATGAAATTTGTTGCTCTTTTCGGCAGAGGGACATTTACTCATATTGAGAAAGGAGGGATGAAAATAGCCCTTCAAGCATTATTTACCATCCCTGATCAAAATGTATTTCAGAGTTTTACAAAAAAATTAGTTCAAGATAGTGAACAAACACAGGCATTAGAATCCATTACTTCATTTATAATGTCTGATTAAATAATATTAAATGTTACTTGTATATTTGGATAACATGGTCTCTCTGAATGCCAACTTAATCAAACCGCTTGCAAAATGTAATCAATCCTTAATTTCTAAGGGTGGGTTGAACATTATAGGAGATAATGAAAATGCTCTCCCCTTAGACTTACTATTGGTAATTGATATGTCTGGTTCAATGTCCGGTGATGGAGAACGTATTGTTCAACAGAGTGTTATTTTTATCCTCGACAATTTAATGGGTCCAGATGATAAAGTGGCTATTATCACGTTTAATAATGGTGCTAACTTACATATGAACTGGGGAGATAAGAATTCAAATCCAGCTGCTTTTAGTGCAGGTGGAGGTACCAACTTCGGTTCAGCAATTAATGAAACTCTAAGCTGTCTTGGAGCTCATGGAATTAATCCATCAAGAGCTGGGACAGTATTATTTTTATCTGACGGACAGGGGCAGAAAGCAAATGATGAAAATGTCAGAACAATTACTGAATTTGGTTTCACTATGCATACAATTGGGGTGACTAGCGGGGCTAACCCCACACATCTGAATCAAATGGCAGAGTTAGCAAGAGGATTTTATTTCGACGCACCAGGTTTTGATGATGTAAAAAAGGCTTTTAGTTCAATTTTTAATTATGGTAAAACCGTTGCCTATGCAGCCCCAGATCTCAAAATTAAAATTGAGGACGGAGTTACAATATCAGATATTGTTCAATCGCCACAAGGTGTTGAAATTGCAAAGGGACCACTTAGTGCAGGTAATCATGAAGTTTCATTATCACATCTAGTTGTCGGGATGAGAAGTGACTTGACATTTAGAATTAATGTTGATAATGTTGCTTGTGAAGATAATCTTCTTGCGACTTTTGAATGTATAGGAGGTTCTACCGAATTAAGAGTAAAGGGGACTACTGACGACACACAAATCCTCAATACATCGGTTAATGTAGATGTTACTTTAATGACTAAAACAGGTCAAGCAGCACGACTTCTGAAAACAGGTGATAAAGCTGGTGCGACTAGAATAATTACTCAGATTAAAACTTTGGAAAAAACTCATCCACAGGCATCAGATGTTACTAAAACATTGACTGATGTTTCGTCAAAGAAAAATCAAGGTGAAATTCTTGAAGGATTAGGCAAACTTCAAACAGATAAGTCAGGGAAAACAATTCGGAGGGAAGATTAATTGGAATGCTTTGACTGCGGTACTACTTTATCAGAAAGAGATTTATTAGTAGCAAGTTGTCAAATTTGTGGTGAACCTTTACTTCCTGATGATTTGGATGCACTTAGAGCGGAATTGGGGATTGCCGAAGCGAAACCGCCGGAAATAATCAATCCAATAATCGAATCTAAACCTCTTGAAATTCCGGATGCAATAGATTGCCCAGGCTGTTTTACACCATTAATGGGTATTGATTTAGAAGCTTGGAACGAAGGTATTTGTAACTACTGTTCTGAAATTAATCCTTCACCTATTTCAAAGATTGAATCAACATCAGGTAAAATAGACTCCGAAGAACCAAACTTGAATACGGTGACTAAGGATATAGATGAAGATAAAATGATTGATCATCAAAATTCACTCCCATTCATAATCAATGTGGGCCCTTCTATTGGAGAAATCATTCGTCTACCAATTGGAGATATTGGCAGGTCAATTTTCCATCAGATCATAAAGGATAGTTGGTACAAAGATCACATCAATAGAATTTCATCTGAACACATACGTCTTAGTGAAAACTACGAAATTATTGATTTAGGTTCCACTAATAAAACATATATTGACGGTTTGAGAATTTCTGGTACAAAAGGAGCTCAACTAAATCTTGGATCAGATTTAAATTTAGGAGGTAACATTCAGCTTTCAAGAGCTGATAGTTCCGGAAATTATCCATTAATAGAGCATGTTGAAACTGGAATAAAATGGCATATTCCGGTCAAGGCCATTGATGATGGAGTTCCAAAAAGTTGGTCTCAGCATTTAGGAAGATTAACTGAAGATGATCATTCAGAATCTTGGTATAGAATGGCTGATTTACATCTAAGAGCTATGGGGTTAGATGAGACTTTCCTTTCATACATTTCGCGAAGACACATGACTATTTCATGTGAGGCAGATAAAATTAAATTAGAAGTTTTCGAAGGAAAAGAATCACCTGTAGGCTTCCCTGAAAATCCAACAATATTCCCTGATGATTTGACTTTATCCTTGAAAAAAAATAGTTTTAAAATTACAATTAATCCAGCATCTGAATCCAACTGAAAAAGGTCATAATCTAATCATTGAAATACCAACTCCTTTTGAAACATGACTCTTCGGATTAGATGATATTATGGGGGGTAAAGCGCAATCCACTGATGAAAACGGAGTCGAAAAATCCGTAATTTGTGTCCCTGATACTCCTACATTAGGTAATTTGAGAGGAAAATGTCCTGAAAAGATACATGTTTTAGGAGACATTCATGGTTGGGCTCCAGGATTGATTAATTATCTAATTAAACATAAACTTGCAGATATTTCTATTCAAGGTAAACAATTAGGGTCCGATGGAGAAATAAATGAAACTCACATGGAATATTTTTTCGGAAGAACCGAAAATGGTATGCAATCAGTAGGTTTGAAAGGATTTGAACTACATGAAGATGCAACTGTTAATCAAGGATTAGGCCCAATTAAGGCAAGATGGATTGCAGAACCAAATGTTTGTTTTGTTCAGATTGGAGATGTTTTCGATAGAGCTGATTACAGTGAGATAGCAGTGGAAATCCTGCGTCAACTTATCATTGATGCACCAGATCGTGTTTTTGTTTTAGTTGGTAATCATGAACAATTTATGCTTGAAAATTCTATTGATAACTGGTTATTAAATGAAGAACGTAATGCAATTAAAGATTTTGCAGATTTAGAAAATGGTACAGTAGGTAAGCATACTCGATTTTTACCTGAAGGTGGCATTTATGCAGATTATGTAGAAAAAGCTAGAGAGGTGATATTTCCTTGCTACAAGAATAGTGTCTTTACACTATATCTGACTCAAGCGGCTGCACAACAAGAAGCAAATTTCCTAAATCGTGGAATGTCCGAAGACTTAGTAAAATCACTACTATCTCCTGGTTGGGGGCCTTATGAAAGAGTAGAGGATGAAATTGAAAATTTAATGATTAAGGGAGAACATATTCCAGGCGCCTTAGTAGCTTTGGTAATTGGTGAGAATTTATTCCATCATGCAGAACCTGGAGAATATTTAATTGAATTAACTAATTCTATGAACTGGATAGAATCTCATAATATTGGTTGGTTAGATTATATTCATGGAGGTGGATCAATAAAAGGTACTGAACACTCTCAACTTTTATGGGAGCGAGGAGCATCAAGCGGAGCATTAAGCGGATCCCCTAAGATAGGAAACACTCTTTCTCCGTTAGCCAAAGAATGGCCCGGATTGTTTAGAATAATTCATGGCCATACGCCAACTATTTCTGATGAGGAATTTCGAAGATTTATGAACACCGTAACCTCAACTACTTGCTCCTACTATGCTCATAATAAAAATCAAGAGTCTGTTAGAGGTATGGCTTCAAATATTAGAGTGTATAATGTCGATGAGGCAATGTCTCCAGTATACTATCAAGGTTCTAAAAAGCGTGATGACATATTGAGGATTCCAAATGGCCTAAGAGTTGCGGCTGACAACGAAATTAAAAAACTAGTAATAATTCATGAAGAAGAAGATTTATTTTTAGAAAGTAAAGAAAATAGAGATGTTCGACAAGACACAAGAAAACTTTGGAAATGGGCAAAAGGAGAATTCAGGACAACACCCGGCTCATCCGAAAATGATTCGGGATCATATTATCATTTTTCTGGTATGCATTGGATTATCAATGCCTCTGAGTTTGGAAAACATTTCTTTAGTAATTTCAAAGTGATACAGGATCTTATCTTAGATGTAATTGACAAATCTGAAATCAACTTATCAGATATAACCAATTCGAAACCAGAAATTTCGAATATTTTGCCACATCTGAACCATGAAGGGAAAAATCCATTTCAAGCCCAATTTAAAGATAAGAAACCATCTTTAAGCGCTAAGGAATTATCCTTATGTGTTTTGGGATTTAATGAGAATGGAGATTTCATTACAATTAATGGCTCTGATGAATCAATATATCATTACTGTGTATCAGAGGGGACGACTACTTGGAAGAGTTCTAAAATTATAAGTAAGGCTAATTCAATTAACCACAAAAAAATAGATTTAGATAGACCAGTGATATTTTCACCAGATAAGAAAATTGGTATATCTACATTAAGATATTGGTTAGATAAAAATAATTATGAGATTGAGAATAATTCCCCTAGCATTTCATTTTGGACAAAAAAGCCATCTAAATCACTAAAAATAAATACTGTAATACAAAGCGATCTTGTACCTTTAACGGTGATTCCAGATGATGGACCAGGTGTGATGGAGTCTGTTTTTGAATCACTTTCAGAAGGAGCAGGAGCTACAAAGAACTTCATTAGCGATAAAATCGATTCATTGCCTAAAATGAACTATCCTAAAGTGAGTAATTCTAAACCAACTTTACGAGAGCAATTCAACAAGCAGAAACATAAAGATTTCGTTAAAGTGAGTAATTCTGAATCAACTTTACGAGAGCAATTCGACAAGCAGAAACATAAAGATTTCGTTAAAGTGAGTAATTCTGAATCAACTTTACGAGAGCAATTCGACAAGCAGGAAAAGGGAGGAGGTCGAACATCTTCAACATTTAGAGGCCGAAAAAAGCAACCTACTAGGCCTCCTACTCTAAGAACCCCCTCTCCTCCTAGAAGAATTATAGAACCGAATAAAGATTATGGTAATCTTAAATCAGATAATAAAAGTATAGTATGGGAGCTAGAACTTTCTCATATTAATGAAATTTTGAAAGACTGTGGAAGGTCTGAAATAGAGTCCAAACATAATGTAACCATTAAAATATCAAAGAGCAGGAGTATTATTTCGCAAAAGGAAAGATTTACTTTCGAGATTTACAATCCACCAACGACAACGAACCCCGTTTTGTGGAAAAATCTCGGAGATGCGGAATTGGAAGATTTTCGATTCCCAAAACTTAGAAAAAACCTTCATGGTATAGAAGATAATATTGTACGATACATTCTTAGACAAAAAAGTATAAATGAACAATACAAAAGATTGAAGAATAAGAAGTATGGTGATAAAATATGAGCCTTAAACTAGGAGATATTTTTTCGGGTCCGAGTAGCGTTTATGAGGTTGTAAAATGGTCTTCAAAAGAATCACTTGGACCTACAGGCGGTTTTGGAGCAACATTTCGAGTTATTGAGAAAAATAGTAACTTGGAGTATATTGCCAAGGCTCCTATTCAATTTACTGCTACGGTACTGAAGAGTTTTGAAGGCGAATATCGTGTATTAAAAGATCTGGAAAGCGTTAGCGCACCAAATGTTGTTAGAGCAAAAGAGCTTGTTAATTTTAATGATGGAAGAAACACATACCCTATACTAATATTAGAGCGAGCACGTGGTGAAACATTGAAAGATATTATTTCAAAGGGACCTATTAATTATACTGATTGTTCTGACATTCTGAGTAAATTATCTACAGCAGTAAAATCTATTCATCGTGCAGGATACATGCATCTCGATATTGCTCCAGATAATATTTTTGTAGATGATTTCGGCGGGAAAAATATTATTACTATCATAGATTTTGGTATTTCAGCGCAGAAATCTGATACTAGTACATTTGCCATTACCTCCCATGTCGTTTCTGGAGTTAAAAAATTCTACGGTTCACCAGAACAAAATCAAGGGACTCCAAGCCAGGGGAGTGATATTTTCTCAATTGGAGCTACAGGTTTTGCACTCTTAGTTGGTTGGGACAAGATGCTAAGTATATTGCATAGTTCACCGACACCACCATATGATTTAACAAACTATATTCCGCCACAAACAGTTACACCGGAACAAAACCATTTACATGGTGTAATTCTAAAGGCTACATGGAATGAAAGGAATGGTAGATTTGCCACAGCTGAAGATTTAGAGAATGCAATTGCAGGAAAAGAACCTGATGAAAATTATCCTCGTCTAATAGTTAATGGTAATACCCACATTCTTACTGGAGATGGACCATGGACAATTGGAAGAGAAGATAAACTAGACCCGACAAATAATCCTGATATAATTATTCAAGAAAAATCTCCTACAAATCCATATATCTCTCGTTCACAAGCTAGAATCGAGCGCAGATCTGCTGACGGGACACTAATAATGTACCATACAGGCATGAATGATACAAGAGTGAAAATTGTTCGAGGTTCATCAGTTAGGTGGAATAAAGTACAAGAAAATGGATACCCTATAGGTAGTAAGTATCAAGTAATTTGTTTCGGCTATGCCGATCATCCTTCTTCGAATGCCAGAGATAAAGATGGTAATCCAATAGCCCCAGGTCCTTATCAACAACTAGAATTTTGGCCACCTAAAATTGAAAAAAATTAATCATTAGTAGTTTCAAGTTGTAATTTTCCGATATTGATGATATTTTTTGTTTCATTAGTGAGTTTCCAACTATAGTTAGGAGCTATGGAAAGCTCATTTACAATCGTTCCATTTTTTGAACCTAAATCCGATATGCTTAGTTCTCCATCAGGGCTTCTCTCAATAATGAAGTGAACTCTAGAAATAGTACTAACATATTCTTTTTCCAACGAAGCGAAATCCTTTCTGCCAATAGGAGTGTTCACAGGCAAAGTTATACTAGCAATAGGATTCTTATCATAATATACTTGGAAATTAATCTTTGAGATATGGTAATTTTTTTCTTTAATATATAATTTATTCGAAATATTTTCGGTCTTTTCCATAGCAGAATTATTTTTCGGGAGAACGAATAATGGTTCGGAACCAACCCACTCCAACTTACAACTTCTCCTGTTTATCTCATTAGCTAAATCATAGTCCTTTTCTTGAACTAATTTTCTAACAGCATCAAGGTACCTGTCATTACTTAATACCCAACCATTCCTTTGCATTGCAGCCCTAATTAACCAATCATCATCATTTTTGTCATCTATTAGAGATAGAATTCCTCTATCAATTAGATCATCAAGAATTTCTCTATCAGATGTGGTTAAAGTACTCTTTTTGGATGAAACTGCAAACCGATAAGTGCCCTTTTTCATGCCTAAATATGTAGGCCAACCAAGATTATGTATGTGATTCAATGTTTTAATTAATCTATTTGCATTAAATTTTCTTCTACTGCTCCTAGTTGTTGGTATATTCTGTGTGATGATATTACTACCATCCATAACCACACAATCAAAAATTTCTCCTGAATAATTTCTCAAAGGTGAATCTGGGTTTAATCTTTCATCAACCATATTGTAACACTATGTTATAGGATTTATTTGTGTGTTATGGTGTTTATGCCGTAATATTCTCTTTTTCAGAGATAAGTTGTTAATAAAATTAGTTTTCGTAAGGTTACTGGTTTAGTTCTGTAATATACCTAGGTGATATAATGGTTAGAAAAGATTCCTCAGAATCAAAGAAAAATCTTTCTTTAAGGGAACAAGTGTATAATCAATCAAGCCCATCTGCTGCAAATATCAATAATCAAAATATTAAAAAGCAGCCGAATAATATATCCCCCCCTTCTTCACAAAGTTCTGGTTTGGGAATATTATCTGCTATAGGTGGAATATTTGCTATTATATTCAGTATCTTTAAATTTTTAAATTCAATATCAGGTACATCTGATAATTATCAAAGTAATGGGCGTTACCAATGCATCCATGGCCATATTGAACATGCAACTCATTGGGGTGGTCCCCGTAAATGCTCTATTTGTGGGAAAACGATGTATTGGAAGAGGTAATAATTGTTTATATTTTTGTGATTATTATGGCAAAAAAACAATTTTCCGATGGCCATTATATTGGTGATATGTTGAACAAATTACGGCATGGAAAAGGAACTTTCTTCTGGGAAACGGGTGGAGTATACAAGGGCGATTGGGTAGATGACAAAAGGCACGGTTTTGGAATCTACGACCATGAAAATGGAGTGAAATATGAGGGGCGATGGAGAAACAATCTTTACCATGTTGAAGGTATCCTCCATGAGGCAAATGGTTGTAAATATTCAGGAGAATTTAAAGATGGAAAAAGGGATGGTCTTGGACAATATAAGTACCAAAGAGGATCGGAATATGATGGTTATTGGAGGGGTGGTCAAAGACACGGTAAAGGAATTAATACATGGCCAGATGGTTCAAGATATGATGGTGATTGGAAGGATGATCAAAGACA
>MDSW01062118.1_pt1 | contig 13229 bp, 9 predicted proteins | sample 811171 | NCBI WGS metagenome assembly MDSW01 (sample SAMN05326641, study PRJNA326480) | marine metagenome | isolation source: seawater | place: Atlantic Ocean: North West | collected 2012 | reverse complement strand
GTTTCTCCATCTCCAAGAAAACACCAAATTTTTCTTCCTTCATCTTTTAATAAACCTCTATTAATAAGATATTTATTAAATCTTGCTTGGTAAATTGACATGATCGGACCTAAACCCATCGATACAGTTGGAAACTGCCAAAACTTTGGCATTAGCCAAGGATGTGGGTAAGATGAAAGACCCCCGGGTTTGACCTCTTGTCTAAATCTATCTAACTCTTTTTTACTTATTCTACCTTCTAAAAATGCCCTAGCATACATCCCCGGTGCACTATGCCCTTGAAAATAAATTAAATCTCCACCAAACTTATTATTTTTTGCTCTCCAAAAATGGTTCATACCTACATCGTACAAAGTTGCAGCAGAAGCAAAAGTTCCTATGTGACCACCTAGCTCTGGGTTTTTTTTATTAGCTCTTACTACCATTGCAGCTGCATTCCATCTTATTAAAGATCTAATTTTCCTCTCAAGATTTTGGTCACCTGGTGATTTAAATTCTTCCTCAGGTGAAATAGTATTTATATATGGAGTATTTCTCGATAACACTAAGTCTGAACCTTCCTTATAAGAATGTTCAATTAATTGCTTAATTAAAAATTGAGCTCTATTTTTTCCATCCCTTTCAAGAACAGCAGAAAGTGACTCTAACCACTCATTAGTTTCAATAGGATCAATATCTTCTTTGTTATTTACTTGAATATTTTCTTTTTTAGTTTCTTTATTCTCAAATGGCTTTTTAACATTTGTTTCCTCTTTATTTTTTTTTAATTCAGACTCAGCATCTTTTATAATTTTTTCAGTATCTGATGGAATTTTTTCTTCTATTATATTATCTTTGATATTTTCATCTTTATTTTGATTTTCTTTAATTGAAATTAATAAATCACCTTTAGATACTTTGTCTCCAATTTTTACATTTATATCTTTGACAATTCCTTCTAAAGTTGACGGAACCTCAACACTAGATTTGTCACTTTCAAGTGTTACTATTGAATCATTTTTTTTAATTTTATCTCCTGGTTTTACCAGGACTTCTATAATCTCAACTTTTTCAAAATCACCAATATCTGGTACTAATACTTTATCTGACATAAAATTTAAAAATCATAAAAATAAATTAAATGATACATTTTAGACATATTTATATCTTTTTTTAGTCAATCTTAAATGAGTAAATTGTTACATGTTAACAAATTTTTTTAATAAATTTAAATTATATAGCAATAATCAAAATCAGGATGCTAGATTCTGGATACAGAAACTGTTATTGAAGAAAAAATACAAAACAATATAAATAAATACCAATTATTGTTTATTTTTTTTTAACATTCATTATATATTGCTATTTATGGGCTGCTAGCTCAATTGGATAGAGCGCAGAGCTACGGACTCTGAGGTTGAGGGTTCAAGTCCTTCGCGGCCCACCAAAAAAGGAAAGTATGAAAGTTTCTTTAGAAAAAGCTGTTATATATTTTTTTATTTTAGTTTTTATAATAGTAATTTTATTAACAATTTTTTTGTAAAAAATGAAAAAAAAATTTAAACAAATTAGCATTAAACCAGGTTTCATGAAACATAATGGAGGATTGCTATTTAGAAAAAAATCAAAAAATGAATTTGAATTTAAAACAACCATAAAAAAGAATCATTTAAATAAAGCAGGTATTGCTCACGGGGGATATATAGCTTCAATTATAGATACTGGAGCAGGAGCTAGTGCACATAGAGTTTCTAATAACAGAACATGTGTAACAATTTCTTTAGATATAAAGTTTATCAGTATAACAAATATTGGTGATGAAATTTTGGGCTATACTAAAATTCAAAAAAAAACCAATTCATTAGTTTTTTTAATTTGTCATTTATATTGTAAAAAAAAAATTATCGCATCTGCTTCAGGTGTATGGAAAATGTTAGGAAAACCAATTAATTAAAATTATTTTTCCTGCGTATGTTAAAATAGCTGATAATTAAAAAAAGTAAGAGTGCAACTGGATAAACAAAATTTTTACTTGGTCTTTCTAAATTTTCAACTTTTATCTCACTTATTAAATCATCTGTTTCAAATCCTGATTTTTTAGCTAAACCATTCCACTTTAAATTATCAACTATAATTTTATCTTTCTTTTCTATTAATATTAGTCCATATTCCTCAAAATTAAACGATTTATCAAATGAGTTTTTATTTATAACAAATAATTTATATCTTTCACCATACTCACTAAATCTAGTAACTTTAATATGAACTTCTTTGTCAATTTCGAAATTAACAGATTGAATATTTTTTAAATCTTTATAATCAAACTTTGGATAAAATTTATTTAAAACAAATTCTGGAGATAAAAAAGAAATTGAAATAATTAAAAAAAATATTATTTCATACCATCTTAATTTATTTATAAACCAACCTTGTGTTGCAGATGTAAATATTAAAATCCCAATTAATGAGGTAATTATAATTAATAAGGTATGCCAAATATTATTAACTCCAATTAAAAGTAATTCGTGATTAAATAAAAAAACAATAGGCAAGATTCCTGTTCTTAAACTGTACCAAAACGCTTGTACTCCAGTTCTAAGTGGATCACCTCCTGAAATACCTGCAGCTGCATATGAGGCAAGACCAACGGGAGGTGTAACATCGGCCATTAAACCAAAATAAAAAACAAATAAATGGACTGCAATTAGTGGAAATATAAAACCTGAAGCATTACCTACATCAACTAAAACCATGGACATTAATGATGCAACAACAACATAATTTGCAGTTGTAGGTAATCCCATTCCTAATAATAAACACAAAACTATAGTTAATAATATTAATATTATAACATTATCTTTTGCTACAGACTCTATAACAATAATTAAGTTGGTACTAAGACCAGTAGATCCAACTGCTCCAACTATGATACCTGCAGTTGCAATTGCAATTGCAACAGCAACCATATTTATTGCTCCTTTTTGAAAACCTACAATAGTCTGATTAAACCAAACTTTTAAAGCGTCTTTAAAATTTGATTGCTTTATTATTATATTAATCAGATTTACTAAAATAAGAGCTATTGTTGCATAAAATATTGAGTATGCAGCTGTAAATCTTAAATAAACTAATAAATATATTAATACAAATATAGGAATCAAAAAATGTAGTCCTGATAAAAAAGTTTTTTTTAAATTTGGTACATCTTTTCTTCCATCCCTTTTAGATTTAATTTTAATGCTTCCAAATGTGAAATATAAAACAATGCTATATAAGATATTATTGCTGGTAAAAATGCATGTTTTACTATTTCGAAATAAGTAACTCCAATAAAGCTTGCCATAACAAATGCCGCAGCTCCCATAACTGGTGGCATTATTTGACCATTTACAGAAGAAGAGACTTCTATTGCTCCTGCTTTTTCTTTTGAGAAGCCTGTTTTTTTCATAATAGGAATTGTAAATGTTCCAGTGGTTACTGTATTAGCAACTGAGGAACCAGAAATTAATCCTGTCATTCCTGATCCTAAAATTGCTGCCTTAGCTGGACCACCTCTCATTTTTCCAACCATTGCAAAGGCTAAATTTAAAAAATATTGTCCACCACCCGCTGTCTCTAAAAGTGCACCAAACAATACAAATAGAAATATAAAATCTACTGATACTCCAATCGGAATTCCAAATATTGCTTCTTGATCAAACCATTGAAAACCAACTAGTCTATTTAATGAAAGACCCCCATGAGAAATCATTTCTGGAGCATATCTACCAAAATATGAAAATAGTAAAAAACAAGTTGCAATAATTACTAAAGGAACCCCAATTACTCTACGAGTAGCCTCAAGCAAGATTAAAATTCCAAATAAACCAATGATTAACTCTATAGGAATAATATACTCTCCCAAACTTAATTTTAAAAGAATACCACCTCTGTCTACTAATTGATCATAAAATAAATATATATATATACAACAGAAAGATGCTGTAATACTTATCAAAATATCTAGAATTGAAATTTTTTTAGATCTTGAGAAAGGGAAAATTAAAAATGCTAGTAATAATGCAAAACCAAGATGAATAGCCCTCGCGGGCAAACCCTTAAACATCCCAAAATTAAACCAAAAAGGAAAAGGAGAAGCATACCAAAGTTGAAATAAGGACCATATAATTGCAATCGATGCAACAATTTTTAAATGTACTCCTGAAAGATTTCTTGTTGGAGATAGATCTTCTTGAATTTTACTTTTAAGTTTATCTTCGCTCATTGCTTTCTTTATACAAATTACTTTACATTAAAAAAAAAGGCCCAACAAATATATTGGGCCTTTTTTAATTCAACTATGTATTTAGATTACATTAATCCAGCTTCTTTATAGTATTTTATTGCGCCTGGATGTAATGGAGCAGATAAACCATCTGCTATCATATTTTTCTTTTCTAAAGGTGCAAAAGCTGGATGTTGTTTTCTAAAATCATCAAAATTTTCAAAAACAGCTTTGGTTACTAAATAAACTAACTCTTCTGGAACATCAGCACTAGTTACAACCGTAGCTTTTACGCCAAAAGTAGTAACATCTTTCTTTTGTCCTGTGTAAGTTCCTGCAGGAATTGTGGCTGCCGCATAGTAAGGTGCTCCATCTATTAAACCTTGAACAGGTCCTCCTGTAAGATTTATTGGCAATGCTTTCGCGGCACAAGTTGCAGCTTGTTCCATAGCGCCATTTGGAAATCCTACTGAATATCCATAAGCATCTATCTTACCATCACATAATGCTTTAACTTGTTCAGAAGAAGTTAACTCTGTAACTCCTTTAAAGTAACTATTATCAACTCCCATTGCTTCCATAAGAACTTCCATTGTCCCTCTCTGACCTGAACCTGGGTTACCTATGTTAACAGTTTTACCTTTAAGTCCTTTAAAGTCTTTAACTTTTGCTTTTTTTCTAGCCCATATTTGGAAAGGTTCATTGTGAACTGAAAAAACAGCTCTTAAATTGCTATACTGTTTTCCTTCCCATTTGCTTGAACCATTAAAAGCATGAAACTGCCAGTCAGATTGTGCTACACCAAATTGGAATTCACCATCTTTGATTTGTCCGATGTTATAATTCGATCCACCAGTTGATGGAGCTGTACATCTATAAGCTTTATCTGTTGCAGCTTTTTTTCTACCATGCTCTGAACTTGTTGCATACTTGTGCAACATTTTACATATTGCGTTTCCAGTCTGAAAATAAACTCCAGTTGGACCGCCAGTTCCTATCGTAAAAAACTCTGCAGATTTTGCAACTGAAGTAAATGATAGAGTAGCTGCAAAAATAAACAAAGCACTCGATAGAGAAGTTATTATTTTTTTCATGTCCCCTCCGTTATTAAATTAGGTAAACTTAATCATTATTAAATTGATGTGTCTAGATATTAAAAATTACGATTCCTTTGTATAAATCTAGCTAGATTCAACCCAAGCTTTAAGCCTTTTAGTCCCTTTAACAATTTTAGGAGCAAATTTATTTAACAAATCTTCATCTATTTTTTGATTGATACTAATATTTTTCATGAATTCATCTCCATCAAAATCTGTAAAACTAATTCTAGCGTACATTTTTTTATCTAAAAAACCAAAATCTGATCCTGGCAAAGTTGCTACTCCTGACTTATTCAATAAATCATTACACATATCTTCAGATTTTAAAAATTTTTTGTCTAAAAATTCTGGCATTAAATAAAACCCTCCTTGTGGTTTGCTTATTAGAACTTTGTTTGATATTAAGTTTTCATAAACATAATTTCCTATACTCTTTAAAATATTTCTAGAAGTATTTAAATAATTGGTATGGTCATTCTCAAATGCAGCTATCGCAGCATACTGTATTGGTGCACTCACTGAAGTAAAAGTTTCACTTGCTAAAATCTTTAAAGAATCTTTTAAATTTTTGTACTTATCTGGAACAATAAAGTATCCTAGTCTCCACCCACCTGCACCACACCATTTACTTAACCCATTACTAATAATTGTTTGATCTGGGCAAAAATCAGAAATTGATCTAAAATTATTATCAAAAGACAAATCAGAGTAAATTTCATCAGATAATACTAAAATATTATATTTATTTATTACAGAGCTTAATTCTTCTAAGTTTTCACATATAAGTCCACATGGATTATTTGGAGAATTTAGAAAAAGTAAGTAATTTTTATTTTTATTTTTTGAAACAATTTTTTCAATTGATTCAGCAGATGGAAACCAATTTTTTTCTCTATAGGTATCAATAAAATGAAATTTATTTCTTCCTAAAATAGCTTGTGGTCTATATGAAACCCAGCTAGGAGCAGGTAATAAAATTTCTCCATCAAAAAGTATTTGTAATAGAAACATAAGTTCTTTTGATCCTGGTCCAATAATAATGTTTGAAGCATCAAACTTATTAATTTTTTTTTTTGTTTCAAACTTAGAAATTGCATTTCTTAATTCAGGTAGTCCTTGCATAGGAAGGTATTTATTATGATGTACATTTCTTTTTAATTCCAAAATAACATCATTTGGAACTTTGAAGGGTGATTGACCAAATCCAAATTTGAATATTTCCTTACCTTTAATCTCAAGATCTTTTGATAGCTCATTAATTCTTAAAGTTGATGAAGGTTTTAAGCTTTTGACTATATCTTTTATCATTTATTTTTTAATTCTTTTATATTTTCATATTCTTTCAAACTTTCAGGGTTTGCTAAAGCCTGAATATTTTTAATTATATTGCCCTCAATAATATTTTTAACAGCTATCTCCACAATTTTTCCGTTTTTAGTTCGAGGTATATCAGTAACTTCTATTATTTTTGATGGTACATGCCTTGGAGATGCATCTTTTTTAATTTGTTTATTAATTTTATCAACGAGGCTTTTATCAAAAATAAATTTATTATTAATTACTATAAACAATATAATTCTAATATCATTATCCCATTTTTGACCTATAGCAATTGATTCCTTTACTTCTTTAAACCTTTCAACAACTGAATAAATTTCAGATGTGCCTAAACGAACACCTCCTGGATTTAGTGTTGCATCTGATCTTCCATAAATTATGTAACCACCATTTTCTTTTCTTTCTGCATAATCTCCATGATGCCATACTTTTCTGAATCTTTTAAAGTAAGCCTCTTTATATTTTTTTTTATTTTTATCATTCCAAAATTTTTTTGGCATTGAAGGAAAAGAATTTTTACAAACTAGTTCTCCTTTTTTATTTATTAAAGTTTTGCCTTTATCATCAAATACATCAACATTCATGCCTAAACCATTATTTTGGATTTGACCTAAAATTACTGGACTTAATATATTTCCTAAAACAAAACATGAAATAATATCTGTGCCCCCAGATATTGAAGCTAGATGAATATTTTTTTTTTATTTTAGAATATACAAATTTAAATCCATCTTCTGAAAGAGGTGAACCAGTAGAACAAATAGTTTTTAAAAATTTTAATTTATATTTTTTTTTAATATTTGCTTTTCTTAAAGATTCTATATATTTAGCACTCACTCCTAGGAGAGTTATTTTTTCTTCCTCTGCTATTTTAATCAATAAATCATTTCTTTTGTACATTGGAAAACCATCAAAAAGAACAATCGATGCCTTTGAGGCTAGACAGCTTACTAACCAATTCCACATCATCCAACCACAAGTCGTAAAATAAAAAATATTATCTTTTGGTTTAATCTCACAATGTAATTGGTGTTCTTTTAAATGTTGGAGCAAAACACCTCCTGCTCTATGACATATACATTTTGGTTTTCCTGTAGTTCCGCTTGAATATAAGATTGCTAATTCGTGATCAAAATCAAATTTTTTAAAGATATGCTTTAATGGCGTCTGATATTTTATTTGTTCCCATTTATGAATATTTATATTTTTTATTTTTTTATATTTTAGATATTTTTTTCCAGGATAATTTATAATAATTACATTTTTAATTGATTTTATTTTTTTTAAAATTTCGGGAAGTCTTTTTATTATATTAATTTCTTTTCCATTATAAAAATATCTATCTGAAATAATAAGTAACTTTGGTTTAATTTGGGTAAATCTTTCTATAACACCATTTGTTCCAAAATCAGGTGAGCATGAGGACCAAATTGCACCTATAGAAGACGAAGCCAAAAAAGATTCAACGGTTTGAATATAATTAGGTAAATAAGCTGCAATACGGTCGTTTTTATTTATTTTAATTTTTTTTAAAAAATTAATTAATTTAAATGTATTTTTATTTAATTCATTCCATGATCTAATTTCTTTAAAACCATTTTCACTAATAAAGGTAATAGCTTTATCATTATTATTAAGTGGAAGGAGATTTTCTGCAAAATTTAATTTGGAATTTATTAAAAATTTATTATTAATTAGACTCTTTGAGATTTTAAATTTTAAATTTTTTTTACCTTTGACATCACAAAAATCCCAAACAGAACTCCAAAAATTTTTTGGATTTTTTATACTCCATCTTAAAAGTTTATTAAAATTTTTTGAAGGTTTTAATTTATATTTGTTCCATAAAAACTTCTGATATTTAAATAAATTAGAGTTTTTTTTACTAGTCTCAGAAGCTTCCCATAGTTTTTTTTTCATAAAAAATATATTTAAATATTATAAATTATGTTACAGTTTATTTTAAAAAAGATTCAAAATGAGAACTTTTTCATCAATGATTCGGTCATGTTTTAGACTATTTTTGTTCTTTTGGCATAACAACATATAGTAACAAAAAAAAATTGTACACAAAAGATTGAAATGCAAAAAAATAAAATAACAGCAGTTCTTGGACCAACAAATACCGGTAAAACATTTTTAGCTATTGAAACTATGCTTTCTTTTGACTCTGGAATGATTGGATTTCCATTAAGATTATTAGCTCGAGAAGTATATGATAAAGTAATTCAAAAAATAAGCATAGATAAAGTAGCTTTAATAACTGGTGAGGAAAAAATTATACCTTCAAATGCAAAATATTTTCTGTGTACAGTAGAATCAATGCCAATTGATAAAAGTCTAGAATTTGTTGGTATTGATGAAATCCAAATGTGTTCTGATCATGAAAGAGGTCACATTTTTACTAATAGATTATTAAATCTTAGAGGCGAAAAACTTACAATGTTTATGGGTTCAAATACAATTAGAAATATAATTTTAAAATTAGATGCTGATATTGATTTTATAAGTAAAGATAGATTATCTAAATTAACTTACATAGGTTACAAAAAAATTTCAAGAATTGAAAGAAAAAGTGCAATAATAGCTTTTTCAACTGAGGAAGTTTATGCAATTGCAGAATTAATTAGGAGACAAAAAGGAGGAGCAGCTATAGTTATGGGATCTTTGAGTCCAAAAACAAGAAACTCTCAAGTAAATTTATATCAGTCTGGTGATGTTGATTTTTTAGTTGCTACTGATGCAATTGGAATGGGAATTAATATGGATTTAGAAAGTGTATATTTTTCAAATTTAAAAAAATTTGATGGTAAAAAACTTAGAAGATTAAATTTATCAGAAATTGGACAAATAGCCGGAAGAGCAGGAAGATATTTAAATGATGGTTCATTTGGAGTAACAGGAGATGTTAACGATATAAACTCTGATGAAATTGATTTAATTGAGAATCATAAATTTGAAGAAATAAGAACTATTTATTGGAGAAATTCAAACCTAATTTTTAAAAGTTCTGATAGTTTATTAAAGTCATTAGACGAAAAACCAAATAAAGATTGGCTGAGAAGGATTTATGAATGCGAAGACGAAAAAGTATTAAAATTTTTTTTAAAAGAAAATAGCTCAAAATTTGATGCTAAGAATGAAAATCAATTAAAATTGTTATGGGAATGTTGCCAAATACCAGATTTTGTTAAAAAAAATTATGGTCATCACTTAGAAGTTGTAAGTAAAGTTTTCGAATTTTTAAATTCTAAAAAAGGCAAAATTACAAATCAATATATGAAACAAAAATTAGCACCACTTGACAATATTGATGGTAATGTTGATTCAATATCAAATAGAATTTCTAATGTAAGAACATGGTCTTATGTCTCAAACAAAGTAACATGGGTTGAAAATCAAGATTATTGGGTTGAAAGAACAAAATCTATAGAGGATAAATTATCTGACAGATTACATGAGGAATTAACAAAAAGTTTTATAGACAAAAGAGCAAGTGTACTTGCTAGAGCACTAAAACAAGATATTTCTTTTGATATTGAAATATTAGAGGATGAAAAGGTGATTATTAATAAACAATTTATTGGTAAATTGAATGGATTAAAACTTGAATTAGACTTAAAAGTAGGAGCTCTTGAAACAGACATTAAGTCATTGAAAAAAGCTGCTAGACAAAATGTGGCTCCAGAGATTTTAAGAAGAATTGAGGAAATTAAAAAAACTAATTTAATTGAGTTAAAAGACGATTTTAAGATTTATTGGAGAAAAAATCCAATAGCTAAACTTGCTCCTGGTAAAGATTATTTAAATCCTGAAATAAACTTAATTATTGACGATATGATTGAAAATCATGACAAAATCAAATTCTCTAATTTTTTATCAGAATGGATAACAAAAAAAATCAAAGATGAGTTAAAAAGTCTGATTGATTTAAAAAAAATAAATGTAAATAATACCTCAATAAGAGCTTTAGCATACCAACTTTATGAAAATAATGGTGTAATTAAAAGAGATAATGTTAAAGATTTTTTAATAAAATTAAATCAAGAGGATAGAAAAATTTTAAGAAAAATGGGAGTAAAATTTGGAAGATATCATATATTTCTTTTTAAATTATTTAAACCAAATTCTGTTTCTTTAAGAATTATACTTTGGAAAAATTTTCATCAAAAATATTTTAGTCTTAAACCACCAACTTTTGGACTAAATTTTATAACTGAAAAAAAATCCGATAATAAAGATTTTATGCTTTTATGTGGGTTTGAAAAAATAAGTAACTTTTTTGTGAGAATAGATATTTTAGAGAGACTTTTTTTAAATATAATGGAATTAAATCCAAAAAATAATAACCAGATAAAATTAATACCTGAGATGTTAAACTTGTTAGGATGTAATAAAGAAAATTTTAAACTACTTATAAAAAGTATGAATTATAAAGTTATTGAGAATAATGGTGAAATCTTTTTTAAATATTCTCCTTCAAAAAATTTTAAAAAAAATAAATCTTATATTCAAAATAAAAATGAAAACCCATTTAAAATACTAAAACAAATTAATTTTAAATGATTTTTAATTTTTTAAAAAAAAAAGATAATCAAACTGATAATAATTTAGATGAATCTGAAAAAATCACTGCATTATTAATTCATGCTGCAAAAATTGATGAAAATTATACAGAAAAAGAAAAAGAGATTATTAAAAAAACATTAAAAAAGTTAGGTATCAAAGAACAAGATTTAGTTGAATTACTAGATAAAGCTGAAAAATTAGAGAAAAACTCTAATCAAATTTTAGATTTTACAAAAGAAATTAAAAATATAGATGAAGATTCCAAAAAAAAAATTGTTGAATGTTTATGGGATATTATTTACTCAGATGAAAATTCTGACATGTATGAAGCAAATTTAATGAGAAGATTATCTGGATTACTATATTTAGACAATAAAGTAGTAGGGGATATTAAAGAGAAAATAAAACTAAAGATAAAAAAATGACATATGTCGTAAACGATAAATGTATAAAATGTAAGCTCATGGATTGTGTGGAAGTTTGTCCAGTTGATTGCTTTTACGAAGGGAAAAATATGCTTGTAATTAAACCAGATGAGTGTATAGATTGTGGCGTTTGTGAACCTGAGTGTCCGATTGATGCGATAGTTCCTGACACTGAAACTGGAGCAGAAAAGTGGTTAGATTTAAACAAAAAATATTCAGAGATATGGCCAAATATAACCGAGAAGAAAGACCCTCCTCAAGACAGCGATAAATTTAAAGATGAAAAAAATAAGTACGAAAAATATTTTGACGAAAATATTTAAAGGAAAAAAAAAAATAAAAAAAGTTAAGAATATAATAAAAAAAAAATCTTTAATTAAAAAACCCTTAAAAATAAAGACCACAAAAATAAAAGCTAAAAAAATAAAAAAAGTTAAAATTCCTAAAAAAAAAGAAATAAAATCAGATAACCTAAGAATAGTAAAAAATAATGAACAGAAACCTGAAATCAAAAAAATTAAAGTTCAAGGATCAGAAAAAAGACAATACAAAATAAAAGATTATGTTGTATATCCAAAGCATGGTGTTGGACAAATTACTGAGTTTAAAAAAATTACTATTGGAGGAATAGAAGTAGAATCCTATATTTTGAAATTTGAAAAAGATAAAGCTAGTGGAATGGTGCCTGTAAATAAACAATCACATCTAAGACCTTTGGCAACTATAAATCAAGTAAATAAATGTATAAGCATTTTAAAAAGTAAACCAAAAATTAAAAGATCTATGTGGAGTAGAAGAGCACAAGAATATGAAGCAAAGATTTCTTCAGGAAAAATTTATGACTTAGCAGAAGTTGTTAGAGATCTGAATAAAGGGGATGATATAATGATAGATCAATCTTATTCTGAAAGACAACTTTTTGAAAAAGCCTATGAAAGACTATTAACTGAGTTTCAAATTGTAATTGGTTCAACCTTAGAAGATACACAAAAAAAAATAGATAAAGCTTTAAAAAGAAATCTAAATAAAGAAATTATAAATCCAGCTCCTAAAGTTGAGGAAAATCCTGAAATAATATCTGAGTAAGAATAAAAAAAAACGCTTCTCATAACAAAGTTACAAGAAGCGTTTTCTGTTAAAAAGAATACTAATTTATCTTCTTCTTCTTCTTTTTTTAGCTTTTTTAGCTTTTTTCTTTTTAGCAGCTTTTTTTCTTCTTTTAGCCATTTTTAGCTCCCTTTTTTTTACGAATCTTTATGATTCGTTTTGTACCTAATTTTTATTTTTTTTGTGAAGTGATGTCAAATATTTAATTTTATAAAAAAAATTATAAATTTTATTTTTAATTTAAAAAAAAAAAATTATTTAAAAAAGTTAGATAAATAGCGATTAATAAACTGTTTTTTTAATTTAAATTTAATAAAGTTTTTCAAAATCTTTTTTGTAATTTTGTATAACTTTATATCTTTTTAACTTTAAAGTTGGAGTTAACATTCCATTTTCAATTGAAAATTTTTCATTAATTGTAAAAAATTTTTTAATATTTTCTATTTT
>MDSW01041888.1_pt1 | contig 13230 bp, 10 predicted proteins | sample 811171 | NCBI WGS metagenome assembly MDSW01 (sample SAMN05326641, study PRJNA326480) | marine metagenome | isolation source: seawater | place: Atlantic Ocean: North West | collected 2012 | reverse complement strand
GGGGGGACGTTTTGGACGCGGCGGCGCGGGAGGCGCGGCGGCGCGCGAAGGCGTCGGCGGGGGCGCGCGCGGCGACGGCGGCGGCGAGCGGGTGGGACGAGTACGGCGCGTGAAAGGCATTTGCGAAACGGGCTTCGCCGAGTGACGTGCTTTCAAATCGCGTCGCCTCGCTTTCAGATCACCCCCCTCCCTTTGAATGTCCCCGATCAAAGTCCGGCGTTCCAAATTAATGCCTCCCGTTCCGAACAGCCCCGCACGACCTGCTTCCGGTCGCCAACTGTGCTGCGGCCTTATCCGCGCGCAGTCTCAGGGCACGTCCCCGAGGGCACCCCCGCGACCGCCTCCGCGCCATTGGCGACGCGCGCGTCCGGCGCGTCTCGCCCCCTTCCCCTCCCTCGACCGGTTCCGACGCACGCGAGAGGGCGTCCGATGTCGGCGATGTCGGCGATCGGCGCGCGCGTCGGCGTCGCCGCGGCGCGCGTCGCGGCGTCCCGCGAGGCGCGCGTCGCGCGCGGTCCCCGCGTCACCGCCTCGAGCGTCTCGCGCGGCGATTCCGGCGCCGCGCCCGGGGGTCTCGACGGCTCCGACGTCGCGCGCTCCCGCGCCTCCGCGGTCGACGCCGCGATGCTCGCGGCACCCCTCGCCGCGCGCGCGATGTCCTCGTTCGCCGCCGCCGCCCGATCGTCCTCGTCGTCGCGCGGTCGGCGCGTCGTGACCCGCGCGGTGGAGACCACGGGCTCGGGCGACGGGGACACCCGCGTCTCCTCCTCCGTCGGCGGCGTGATCGACGCCCTGCGCGGGCGCATCCAGAACAACTTTCGCATGCTCCCGCTCGCGCTCATCTGCTTGCTCGTCGGGTTCTCCATGTGCGCGCTGTTCCCTCACCCGGAGTCCCCCGGGGACGCGACCATCTGCTTCACCATCATCTTCCTCGCGGAGTTCGTCTCCAGCGTGTTGTACTCCGCCAGGCGCCCGCGCGGGATGCTCAAGTGGCTCAGGAAGGGGAAGGTGTTCCCGCTCATGCTCAACTGCTTCAAGATCGGCGTCTTGTACGGACTCTTCTGCGACGCCTTCAAGGTCGGGTCGTGAACGAACGAACGAAAGGGAGCCCGGCGAGAGGCGGGGGCGAGACGGTCGCGCATGTGACGAGTTGAGATTCACCTTTAGACTGTACGTGGCTCCCGCCCGACCGCTGCCCTCAGTTGAGCGGGTTGATCGGACGACCGCCCGCAGTTCTCGCGTGCCTCTCACTCGCGTTCGCTTTCCTCTCGTCGCGCGCGCCTCTTCACTCGCGCGCGCGCGCCTTCGGGCGCGTCCCGCGCCGCCCCCCGCGCCCCCCCGCATGTCGAGCGCGGGCTCCGCGCCGCGCGCCGCCTCGGCGTTCGGGCCCGAGGGCCTTCGCGTCTCGCAGACGCGCGCGTCGCGCGACGCGCTTCGCCGCGTCTCCGCGTCCGACGGCGTGGGCACCCCCGCGCTTCGCGCGGACGCGGCGTCCTTCGCGGACGAGGCCACCGTCCCGTTCCGCGTGCTCCGCGACGTCGCGGCCGCGCTCCGCGCCTCCGGCGGCGGCGGTCCGTACCTCCAGGACCTCGCCGCGGGCGCGACGCTCGCGCTCGCCTCGCCCCCGCCGAGGCCGCCCCGCGATCCCGCCCTCGAGGCGCGGTGCGCGTCTCTGCGACGCGCGCTCGACCGCGCCGCGTATGACGACATGACGCGCGACGTCGCCGCCCGCCCGCCGGCCGCCGGCGGGCTGAAGATGTCCGCGCTGACCCGCGACCTCGGGTTCGCCGCGCACGTCGTCACCGTCGCGGCGGCGTGTTTCGTCGGAGGCGCGTTCGTCGGCCGATCCATCATCAACGGCGGGGACCAAAGCGACGTCGCCGTGCCGGCGGTGTGCGGCGCGGTCGCCGCCTTCGCCGCGATGATCGTCGAGGCGCTGCTCTTCATCCTGAGGGACGCGAAGACGTAGGGAAAGATTCTATAGAACACCGACCCTGGGCGTGACGCGGATCTCTGATGGGATCGAGGGGTGGGGGAGGAGAGAAGGGTTCCGCCGACCGAGGCGGCGCGGTATATTTTTTTACGGCGTAGAATGGTGAATGTATCACTAGCTAGTGGACTACTAGTAGAGTCGTAGAGCTTCCACCGTCGCTCCGCGGCGCGCTCGTCTCCTTCGCCGCTCGTCTCCGCCTACTCCCTGCTACTCGCTCCCCAGCCTCCTCCCCCTCCCTCCGCCGAAGGCCCTGACGGGGGGCCTGGGCGCGCCGGCCGCCGCCGCCGCGCCGGCGTCTCCGAAGGCGTGGAAGCAGAGCGCGCGGACCCACCCGGGCGTGAACACCATCCGCCGCCCGCCCGCCCTGGGGTGCAAGACGGTGAGGAAGTAGTAGAGGTGGCCCGCGACGACGCCGAGGAGGTCCGGCACGATGGACCCGCCCATCATCGCCGTCGCGCCCATCATCCCCCACGGGAGGTAGAACGCCTTCAGGGTCACCAGGCCCATGATGGACGTGTTGGCGTTTGGGTTCTCGCGGCTCCAGAGGTAGAGGAGCATGAACACGAGGCTCGACGCGAAGAACGGCAGGCCGAGGCTCGGAACGATGAGCGGGAGGGGGAGGAGGACGAAGACGCCGAGCATCAGCATCCAGACGAAGTCCGCGATGCGCCCGGCGTACGTGTGCTGCTCGAGGAAGACGCCGTACCGAGCGCTGCGGAGAAGGCGGAGAAGAGGGGAAAGGGGTCAGGGAGCGGAGAGGGGAGGGAGAGCGCGTCGAATCGAATCGAATCGAATCAGTCGATCCTCGGCGGGATTCCGGTCGAGGCGGAGGCGAGCGAGGTGCGCGAGGGCGCCGAGGCGGGGGAGCGGGTCGGGTTCGCTCGCGCGCCGCGGGTCGTGAGAGGGCGCGGGGGGGACGCACATCATCATCATTCGCATCACGAACGGGAACCCGAACGGTCCGAGGAACGTGAAGTTGGTGAGGAGTCGCCAGATCTGAAACCGCTTGAACACGAGGGGGTAGTCGAGGTACAGGCTCCGCAGGTCGAGGACGCCGAGCTGAACGCCCACGGTGGTGAGGACGCACGCGGTGCCCCACGTGCGACACACGGGGGGCAAGCTGTTGTACCACTCTCCCGGGGACGTCATCGTCAGGTTGGGGGAAGGCGCACGAAATTCTGACTTCGGAGCGCGGTGTTGAGGCGGAGTTCAGATGAGCGGCCGAATCAACGACGAACTCACGCTCGCGCGAACCTGGCCCGGGCGCCCTCTCGTCCTTCGCACTCCCGGGCGCGCGCGCGCCCCGCGCGCGTATGCGCGCTCTGCGCGATGCCGTCCGGGCGGTCGCCGCGTCCCCGACGCCCCCCCCCGACGCTCGCGCGTTCGCCTCGGCGCTGTCCCTCCTGAGCGTCGCGTACGGCCGCGTGAGCGCGGCGCGACGGTGGGCGTACGAGGTGGGCCTCCTCACGGCGACGTCGGTGCCCGCGCCGGTGGTGAGCGTCGGGAACGTCACTTGGGGCGGGAGCGGGAAGACCCCGATGGCCGAGCTCGTCGCGCGCGAGATGGCCGCCGCGGGCGCCACCCCCGCGGTGCTCTCCAGGGGCTACCGCGGCGGGGACGAGGCGTGGATGCTCCGCAGGCGCCTCGCGGACGTCCGAGGCGCGCGAGTGCTCGTCGGCGCCGATCGCGTGAAGCTCGCGCTCGAAGCGCTCGCCGGGTACGGCGGCGGCGACGACGCCCGCCGCGCCCCCGAAACCCACATCGAGCCCTCCTCTCCCGAGCACTCCCACCCCGCGACTCACTCCCCGGTCGCGTTCGCGCGCGAGGCGAAGTTCGCGGGCGACGTGGACGTGGACGACGTCGCGCTCCGGTGCGTCGACCCGGCGAAGGCGGCGGCGACGACGGCGGCGGCGGAGCGAACGTCGACGACGGCGGCGCCTCTCGCCTCGTCTGCGCGCCCTCCGGTTCCGCGCGACCCGAGCCGCGTCGCCGCGCTGGTTCTCGACGACGGCGCGCAGCACCTGCGCCTCCGCCGCGACCTCGAGATCATCACGGTGAACGCGATCTCGCGTTGGGGGTCCGGCGCGCTCGTCCCCCGCGGGCCCCTTCGCGAACGCCCCGGCGACGTCATCCGCCGCGCCGACGTCGTCGTGCTGCACCACGCCGACCTCGCGCGAGCCCTCGACCCGGAGGCGGCCTCGACGTTCGAGCGCGAGATCGAGCGACACGTGGCGGACGCCAGAGCGCACCGAACGACGAAGGCGAGCGAGGCGAGCGAATCGGACGACGCCTCCGACGCCTCCGACGCCTCCGACGCCCGCTCCGCCGCGTCGTCGTTCGACGCGCCGATTCTCGTTCGCTCGTCGATGCGGGCGACGGGCGTGGAGCGCCTGGCCCGTTACCTTGGCACCTCGCCTCCGCACGAGTGGACGCCGCCGCTGACGCGCCTCCGCGGGTCGCGTTTGCTTTGCCCGTGCGGCGTCGGGAGCGCGGCGGCGGTTCGGGCGACGCTGGCGTCGCTCGCGGCGCCGGCGCCCTCGGGCGACCCTCGCGCGTTCGGCCTTCGCGTTCGAACGACGGGCGTGGCGGAGGTGATGGACCTCGGCGACCACGAGGTGTTCAGGGAGGAGGATCTCAGGTTCGCCGCCGAGCGGTTTCGGGAGATGCACCGCGAGAGCGGGGAGGTCGGCGGCGCGGAAGCTCGGATGGTTCTGCTGGAGAAGGACGCGGCGAGGATCCGCGCGGGGGGCGCGGAGGCGGCGGCGAGGGCGCTCGCGATCCTCGCGCCCGCGGACCCGCTCGTGCTCAAGGCGGAGATCGCGATCGACAGCGAAAAGGACAGGGAAGCGATCCGAGGGGCGATCAGAGGAGCGCTGGAGCGAGGGCGGAGAAGAGCGAAGAGCGGAGAAGGGTGAAGAGCGGAGAAGGGTGAAGCGCGAGGAACCTTCGGTAGTTTAAGTAGTCTATCGATACCTTCGTATTCCTTCAGTTCCGCCGCGACGAGCCTTCGACGCCGCGGCGCTTCGCTTCGAGGGGAAGCCGGAAGCTTTCTCACGACAGGCCCGCGGTGAAGTCCGGGAGCCAGTAGAGCGCGACGAGGCCGGTGGCGATGAGCTTCGTGGTGACTCCGACGGCTCCGGAGACGTACTCGGGGACTCCGGCGACTTGCTTCAGCTGCGCGCCGACGATGACGAAGAGCGTGGGGAGGAGGAGGCCGAGGGTGTCCCCGGACATCTTCGGGTCGAGCGCCCACGTGATGAGGTCCTCCCTGTTCCCCGGGACGAGGATGATCCCGTCCGAGCGCACCATGCTCCCGTTGACCATGCTCTGCGTCGCGGGCTTCGTCACGATCTTGCTCGAGAAGCCCTCCTGGCACCGCCCAGCCTCCGGGTGCTTGCTGCACAGTCGCGCGTACCGGGCCTTCTCCGCGTCGCCGTCGAGGCCCTTGATGGACGTGTACCCGTTCTCGAGCCGCTCGGCGCGCTTCTGCTCCGCCGCCGCGACCGCGGAGGGGAAGTACCCGTACTCGTTCGGGCGCTCGAACCCGGCGGAGGCGGTGGTGGCCGGCGCGGGCCGGGACGCCTCCGCGGGGACCGCGAGCGCGGTCGATTGCGACGTCGTCGCCGCGGCCGCTCTCGTCGCCGCGGGGGTGGCCATCGCGACCGCCGAGCGGCGCGCCGGGGCGCGCCGCGCGAGGCGAGCGGCTCGGAGGGGGCGCGCCGACGCGCCGAGGGACGCGGCGTGAGACATGCTGAGGCGAGGGGGACGACGAGCGCGCGTCGAGATGTGCGGACGGGGCGTCCGAGACGTGGTTGGCGTCGTTCGGTCCGCATCGGATTCGCCGAATCGCTCGCGGCGAGACCTGAGCGCCGGCCACGTGGACGCGGGCCTCCCCGGCGAACGAAATTCACGGATGCCGGGGCACGACGCCGCGTTCGACGTCCGATCTCTCGGCGGTGCCGAGTCGCTCCCGCCGCCACATCTCGGACACACCCGCGCGTCCCGCCCATTTCCTCGAGCGCGCGCTCGATGGCGTCCTCGGGAGCGGCCCGGGCCGCGGCGAAGCGCCTCGTCGTGTTCGGGGGCACGGGCTTCGTCGGGAGCGCGATCGCGGAGGAGGCGACCCGCCGCGGTTTGGCGGTGACGTGCGTGACGCGCACGGGCGCGCCCCCGCCGCACGTCGCGGCGGCGGCCTGGAGCGCGTCCGTGGACTGGCGCCCCGGGAACGCGCTCGAGCCCGACACGTACCGAGACGCGCTCGAGGGCGCGGACGCGGTCGTCACGTCCGTGGGGCGGCTCCCCCTCCCCTCGCTCACGCGCGAGGAGGTGGTGCGCGACAACGGCGAGACGAACGTCGCGCCCGCGCGCGAGGCGAAACGCGCGGGCGTCCCGCGCCTCGTCGTCGTCGGCGCGAGCATCCCGCCCTTCGTCCCGGGCATGGCCTTCGCCGTCGACGCCCGCCGCGGCATCCACCGCGCGGGCTACGCCGAGGGAAAGGCCATCGCCGAGGCGTACGCGCGCGACGAGTTCCTCGCCCGAACAACGACGACCGACGCCGGGAAAGAAACGATGAGTCCCGAGACGAAAGAGCGTCCCGAGCGTAGTCCCGACCGCGACGCCAAATACGACGCCTCCTCCGCCCCCGGCGCGGTCGTCCTGAAACCGGGAGGGGTCTCCGGGACGCGCCACCTCGCGAGCGGCGCCGCGATCCCCCTGTGGATGGCTTTATCGCCCGCGTCGAGGCTTCTGCGCGCGGTGCCCGTCGACGCCATCGCCGAGCTCGCGCCGACGCCCGTGGAGTGCGTCGCCAGAGCCGCCGTCGCCGCCGCCGTCGAGCCGAGGTTCGCCGGAAAATTCACCGCGATGAGTAACCTCGACATGCTCAGGGAATTCGCGTGACGTGAAGCGGAGATGAGACGGGGCTGAAGCGGGGGGGATGAGGTGAAGAGGGGGGGGGAGTGTATCAAGGGGAATCACGCGACGAGATGAGGGGATTCATCACGCGCGAGACGTGTGTATAGTCTAAGAACCGACTCCGCGCTATAATCATTTTGTTCGGTCCGTCCGCAGTCGAAATAGTCTGTTCATCACTCACGCCGCTTCATACTCCCGCTCTCGTCCCTACGCGCACCTCCGCCAGGACGTCGTACTCCTCCATCCACCACTGCTTTTCCAGCGTGAGCGAAACCTCGTCGATCTCTAGCACCTCCCCCAGTCCCGCCGCGGGCTCGAGGTCGCCTCGGCCCGTGACGCTGGCGGCGGGGAGCTCGCCCATGCGCCATCCCCCGGGCTCGGCCCTCGGCGCGTCGGCCCACCCGCTCGGGACGAGGCCCGCGTGGAGCCTCGCGGCGAGCCAACGAACGGTGACCGCGAACGACTCCAACTCCGACTCGGTCGCGCGAGGAGGGGGGCGGAGAACGCGGCCGAGGGTGACGTGGATGAGGTTCTTGGGGCGGGACGTGAGCGGGCCGCCGAGGACGCGCGCCGCGATAAGACGCGAACGCTCGCGAAGGGGCAGAAACCCGCCGCGATATTCGTCGGACGCGTCGCCGCTCTTTCTTGTCGGGAGGGATCCGCGCTCGGGATCCTCCTCCGCGGCGGCGTCTAGGAAACAGGCTATGAGGGCGCCGTCCGCGCACACGCGGTAGCCGTGGAACCGCAGGCGCACGGGGGGCACGGGAAAGGCGAAGAACTCGCCGCGGAGCTCCGTGCCGAGGGCGTGGTCGAGCTTGTCCGCGGGGACGGGGGCCCACGAGGCGCGCTCGCGGGCGGGGAGGAGGGCGGGGCACTCGCTGAACACCGCGACGACGGCGTGCCACGACTCCGGCGCGCACCAACGCACGCACCGGTTCGCGAACGCCGCGCCCGACTCGGGGCTCAGGCACCGCTCGCGCGCCTCCTGGAGCGCGTCCCTGAACGTGCGCTGCGCGAGCGTCAGGAGGGCGACGTGCGCGGGGTCCCGGCCGAGGAGCGCGTTGCACGCCACCACCTCCTCGCCGCGTTCGAATCGCCTCGGCGCGAGGGACCCGTCGGGGAGCGAGACGCAGTGCTCGAGGAGGGACGCGGAGCGCGGCCACTCCCCGAGGTCGAGCGCCTCGAGGCCCGCGCGGCCCACCTCGCGGTACAGCCGCTCGAGCTCCGCGTTCGCGCGCATCGGGGAGTGGCAGAGGCGAGCCTCCCCGAAATCGCACAACTGCGCGAGACGACCCATGGTTGGCGCCGTCGTCGTCATCATTCGTCCCGAGAAAATACTTTCGCGTATTACAGCGCCGGCTTGGACGCCCCCGCGGCCTCCAGACCCGCGCGCGGGCGCGGCTTCGCGCGCGCGACCTCGGCGGCTCTGTCTCGCTCGGCGGCGATGCGCGACCCCCTCCCCGATGCGGTCGACCCGGGCGATAAGCTCGAGGCTCGATGGACGCTCGCCGAGGACACGGTGGCGTGGTCCGACGTCGCGCCCGGCTCCGTCGGCACCCTTGACGACGACGACGAGCGCCAACACCCGGCGCGCCCCCCTTCGTCCGGCGCTCCGCGTCGTTTCCCCCCCCGCCCCGACCTGAACGCCCGCCTCCGCGTGTGGCTCTCGGACGACGCGGACGCGCGCGAGCTCGACGCGGACGCGTTCGTGTGCGTGGCGAACGAGCGCCTCGTCCCGACGGACCCGCGCCATCGCGGCCATCTCTGGGACGACGCGTTCGGCCCAAACCTCCTCGAGGCGGAGCGCGAGCGCGTCGGCGCCTCCTGCCGCACGGGCGAGTCCAAGCGCACGGGCGCCGGCCGCCTCCCCGCCTCCCACGTCGTGTACACCGTCGCGCCGCGGTTCCTGGACAAGTACCGCACCGCGGCGACGAACGCGCTGAGCCGGTGCTACCGCACGAGCCTCGAGTGCGCCGCCGAGGCGGGCGCGCGAACCGTCGCCGTCCCGTGCGTGTACCAGGACGCGCTGGGATTCCCACGCGAAGAAGCCGCGCACGTCGCCGCGCGAACGATACGGAGGTTCCTCGAGAAGTGGCCCGAAAAGTTCGACGCCGTCGTCCTGTGCTTGGAGGGAAGGGACGAGGGCGCGTACACCGGAGGGGGGCGCGTTGTTCGAGAAGGTATTCGTCATCACGAGGATAACAAACGCGGAGAAGAAGGAGACTTTGGAGAAGAAGACGCCTCTGAAGGACGCGCAGCCTCGTCCTCCTCCGGCGCGGGCGTGCTGCGGCTGTACTTCCCGAGGACCCCCGAGGAGGCGGATCGCGCCGAGCGGCTTCTTCCCGAGGATACCGGGAACGAACACGGCGAGGCGCGAAACGAGGAGCGGGATATCGTCATATCCGCGGGGCCGTACGCGGCGAGGGGGGGCGACGCGAACAAGTTGGGCGCGACCCAAAAATCGCCGGGGGAGGAGACGCGCGAGGGGGAGCGCCTCATCGCTCGCGCGATAAGGACCGACGACTTCGCGTCGGCGTCGATTCTGGGGAAGACGGAATCCCCCGAGGCGCGAAGGGCGCGCGAAAGAACGCGCGCGTGGATGCGCGAGGAGGACGGGGACTCGGACGAGTGGGGCCCCGAGGATTCGGCGTTCGACTCGTGGATCTGGGGCGACCCGGGGGACGACCCGGACGGCGACAAGACGCCCCCGGGCGCGTCGTTTTCGCCGTCGGCGCGGCGGTGGGCGAAAAAAACGCTCGCGACGCAAGCGGCGCGCGCGGACCTCCGCGACGTCGCCGACTCGGGCGCGGTCGCCCTGGGCGGGTCGGACGTCTTCGGGCGGCGCGTCGTGTGCGTGGACGCCGCCGCGCTCGACCGGTTCCTCACCGCCCGACGGAACGCGAGCGAGGGCGAGCGGGCGTTCCTGATGTACTGCGCGGCGGCGATGGCGCCGGAGATGGAGAGGGACGGCGCGTCGCGCGGGTACGTCCTCGTGTACTTCCACTCGGGCCGGGGCGCGAACGCGATGCGGTTCGAACTCGCGATGCGCACGTGCGAGGCGCTGGGCGTGCGCGAAACCGGCGGGAGCGCGCTCAAGGCGTTCTACGTCGTGCACCCGACGATCGCGCTGAGGGCGGGGATGTGGTTCGGGGTGGCGTTCGACTCGCTCGAGGAACGCGTCTTCGGGAAAGCCACCTTCGTGGAGAAACTCGAGGACCTGTACGGGTACGTGCCGGAAAAGGAGATGCCCATCAGCGCGGAGGCCAAGGCGTACGATCGAGCGCAGTTCCCCGCCGGGTACGCCCGCGCGTAGGAGGCGCGGAGGCGGGCGAACGCGACGACGCGACGAGCGCGTCTTCGATGATACGCGACGATACGTCGAATTCCTCCTCCCGTCTCGTCAGACCCACACCTCCCAACCCCCCAAACACCCCCCCTCCTCGGCGTCGCATCGGTCGCCTCGCGTGTCGACTCTCAGTTGTACACCTGCCTGAGCTCGATGACGCTGGCGCTGACCCCCCTGACCCTGTTCATGATGGTATCGCGCTCGGCGTCGCGGAGCTTATCGCCGAACATTTGCGTGAACTTATCCGGGTGCCACCTCTGAATCGCGCGCATCACCTTCTTCTTCTTCGTCGCCGCGTCGTCGCGCGGGGTCAGGAGGATCAGGTTGTGCGGCGGCGGCCACGGCACGTCGCTCTCGCGAAGGGTTCCGGGCTTGGAGAGTTTGAGGCGTTCGAACGCGGCGATGTGCGCGTCGTAGATGGCGTCCGTCGCCGTCGCCACGCACGTGCCTCGCGCCTTCTCGCGAATCTTCGCCTCCGCCTGCGCCTTCCGCGCGTGGTGTTCCGCCTGCGCCCGCTCCTCCTCCGCCCGGCGCCGCATCTCCTCCACCAGCTCCTTCTGCGCCTTCTTCGTGTTCTGGCGGCGCGCGCGGAGAGCTTCCGCGTGCTTCGCCGCCTTCTCCGCGGCCTCGCGCTCGCGCGCCTGCCTCGCAAGCTCCTCGGCGCGCTTACGCTCGAGATCAGCCGCGCGGCGACGCTCCTCCGCACGCTTCCGCTCCTCCTCACGCTTCCGCTCCTCCTCGCGCTTCCGCTCCTCCGCCATCTCCGCCTCGCGCGCGTCAAACTCAGCGTCCGTGTCGTCGTCGTCGTCGTCGTCGTCGTCCACGACGGTGGCGGGGTGCATTTTTCTCTTCACCTTCTCCGGGCGGCCGTAAAAGTGCTTCGAGCCGACGGTGCCGGCCGGCTTCTCCCCCGCCGCCTCCGCCTCCCTCTTCGCCTTCTCGTTCTCGTCGCGCGCCTTCTCGCGCTCGAGCTCGGCGCGCGCCCTGTCGACGCGCGCGCGTTCCGTCTCGATGGTCACGCGCTCGCTCTCGATCGCGCGCTTCATCGTTTCCAGCGACGCGAGCGTCGACTTGTTCGCGTCGAGCTTGGCGGCGAGCGCCGCCTCCTCGGCTTCCGCGGCGCGGCGGCCGCTCTCCAGCCTCGCCGTGCGCTTCGCCAAGTCGCGCTCCGCCGCCTCGCACGTCTCGCGCTCGGTCTCGAGTTCGGCGCGGCGTTTCGCGAGCTCGGCTTCCTCGGCGCGGAGCCTCGCCTTCTCCTCCGCGACGACGCCGCGGCGTTCCTCGAGCCGCCTCTTGGCGGCGAGCTCGACGTCCGCCCTCGCCGCCTCCAACGCCGCGTCGCGCTCCTCCGCGCGGCGGAGATCGTCCGCGCGCTTCTGCGCCTTGAGCGCCTCGCGCTCGCGCTCCCCCTCTTCCCGCTTGCGCTTCTTCGCCATCTCCGCCTCGGCCTTCTCGAGTTGCTGCTCGGCGAGTTTCTTCGCGCGCTGTTCGTTCTTCTCGCGCTGCGCGGCGCGTTTCGCGTCGCACTTGGCGCAGCTCTTCAGATCGACCAGGTGCTTGGCTCTCACTTCCTTGTCCCCGCCCTTGAGCGTGGTGAGCGTCTTCATCAGCCGCGCGCACTCGTCGGGGGACGCCTTGATGAACACCTTGACGCCGTGCTTGTTCTCCAGGGTGAGCTTGCCGTCCTTCACGAACTTGCCGTAGATGGCTTTGATGGCGCCCACGGGGTATTCCTCCCCGCCGGGCTTGTTGTCCGCGCCGAAGCGGAGCGAGAAGTGGCTGGACTTCGCCGCGAGGTCGGGAACCTTGTGGTTCGCGCCGACCCCGCCGGAGGGGTTCTCCTTATCCGCCGCCGCATCGCGCAGGGTCACGTGCCTGTGGATCGGGAGGGGGGGGGGGGCGGGGTGGAGCGGGGGGAGCGAGCGGGTCGCGCCGGTCAGAGAGATTCAAACGGCCCCGGGCGGGGACGGCGAGCGGGGATCCCGTTTGTTTCCCCACGTCGATCGCGCGCGTGGCGTCGACGCCGAGGGACCGCGCGCGCGCACCTGTGCGCCGTGCTGGCCAGGACTTGGTTGCGCTCGAACTTCGCCTCCACGTCGAAGCACCAGGAATCGCGGACGGGCGCCATGGCGCGCGCTCGTCCCGACAGACGCGCGACGCGAAGTGGCCGAGCGCACGCGCGCGACCGCTCGTCTGGGACCTGACGATTTGAACGTCGGGGCGAGCGAGACGGTCCTTTTCCTTCAAATTTCTGTGATTCATCAATTTCCTGGACGTGACGTCAAACGCACCATCCCGTGACGACGACGCGAACGAGTTTGCTGACGGATTTTTTTCCTCCGGTCCGCGCGACCGGCGCTCTTCGCCTCGATCGTCCGTTCGCGTCGTCTCCCGCGTCGTCATCGAGGGACCCGCGTCGTCTGTCTATCATATGTTCTATCTTGTAAACGTGCACGCTCGTCTCGTTCGTCACCGCCCGTTCGCCCACGCGTTCGGAAACGCCGCCGCCGCGCCGGGACCCCCCCCCGGCGCGGCGCCGCGCTCGTGCCGAAACGGACACTCGCCGCCGCGCGAGCACCCCCCGGGGGCGTTGAAAAACGCGCACAGCTGTGTTGTCGCCCCCGCCCCCGCGCGCGCCGCCGGCCCCACGCCCCACCGGCTCCCCGCCCTCGGCTGCTCGCCCCCGTTCTCCGCGTTCGCGTTCGCCGCGCCGCCGTTCCCGCCGCCGGTCCCGCCCTTGAGGCTCGCCAGCGCGCTCGGGTTGGACTGCACCGAATCCAACAGCGCCTGCAGCGCGTTCGAATCGATCGCCGCGGGCGCCGCCGCCGCCGCCGCCGCGCCGCTCACGCCGCCCGCGCTCGCGGGAGGCCACCGCGCACCGGGCGGCGGCGCGCCGGGGGGAAGCGGCGGCGCGCCGGAGGGGAGCGGCGGCGGCGCGCCGGAGGGAAGCGGCGGCGGTCCCGGGGGAAGCGGCGGC
>MDSW01202102.1_pt1 | contig 13231 bp, 11 predicted proteins | sample 811171 | NCBI WGS metagenome assembly MDSW01 (sample SAMN05326641, study PRJNA326480) | marine metagenome | isolation source: seawater | place: Atlantic Ocean: North West | collected 2012 | reverse complement strand
CTTTCAAGGACCAATCTTCATTCAATAAATATCTAGCAGAAATTCTTGGTTCTATACTATAATTATTCTTATCAGTTATTTTATCTATGAAATCTATATTTTCGTCTAAACTAGTATTTGCTATAGCATAATATCCAATATGTAAGCCAATATTCGCCTTCAATCTTCTACTTAACTTAATATTATCCTCTAAATAATAAAACACCTCATGAACATTTGTATTGCCAGAGAAATTAAATAGTGTGTCTAAAGAAAAATTCTGACTTGTATCAATATTATTAACAACAGAAACATCTAAGGTATTCTCTCCTGGAAAAAAATGATGATGAGTATATGATGTTCCAAATTTAATGTCATGATTAGGGCCTGGTGTATAATCAAAATCTATCTTAAATCCTAAATCTTCTATACCAGCTAAATATCGATAATTAAAATCTATATTCTCTTCAAAATAATCAGATGAGAGTCCAAAATCGGTATAAAAACTATAGCGACTATAAGTTAATGTAGTGTTACTAAACATCTTATCAGAAAATAAATGATTCCACCTTAAAGTAGAAGTAATATTACCAAAACCTAATCCAAAATTTAACACGTCTCTCTCTTCTGTATTATCATTATTATCTTTATTATCTTCTTGACTACTATCATAATCTACTCCAAATACATCATTCCCCATATAAGCACTTAAATATATTCGATCATTTTTAGAGATTTTATGATTAATCTTGGCATTAAAATCATAAAAATAAAAGCGCAAGTCAGTACTAGGGGGTAAAAATGGCCCCACAATAAGGTCAACATAAGTCCTTCTTGCAGCAATTAGAAACGAAGTCCTATCTTTAATTATTGGACCTTCAAATGTAAACTTAGAAGATATTAGACCTAAAGTAATATCTCCTCTAAATTCCTTTTGATTACCTTCTCTCATATCAATCTCTAAAACAGAAGAAAGTCTACCTCCAAATCGAGCAGGAAAACCTCCTTTAGTTAAACGAACATTCTTAATAGCATCAGCATTAAAAACTGAGAAAAGACCTCCAATATGGGACGCATTATACACAGGAACACCATCTAGTAATATTAAATTTTGATCTGGACCTCCTCCTCTAACATAAAAACCAGCCGTTCCTTCACTTGACTGAACCCCAGGTAATAATTGAATAGCTTTTAAGACATCAACCTCCCCTAAAAGAGCAGGAATCAGCTTAATTTGCTCAATAGGAACTTCTATGACAGAAGTCTCTGTATTTTTAACTATACTTTTTTCTCCTGTTATCAGAACTTCTTCAATATCTATAGTCTCTTGAAAAAATTCAATATCATAATTAAGATCCTTATTTAAGTTAATTTGCTTTATTTGAGGTTTATACCCAATAAATGAGTACGTAATTTCATATACCCCTTCAGGAAGCGTAAGACTATAAAAGCCATAAGTATTAGAAGAAGCTCCTACTTTAAGTTCTGTTGAATAAATATTGGCACCTACAATACTCTCTCCATTTCTAGCATCTGTCATATAACCACTTATTGTATATTTCTCTTGAGAAAAAGAATCAAAAGATAAGTGAGTAAAAAGAACAATCAGTATAAAATAAGAATTTTTTAAAAAAGTACTCATATTTTAATAGTCCAATTAAAGTTATCATCAACTCTTCCATATTGTATATCCTGTAAACGTTTTTTTAATAACATTGAGTATGGATTTAATTGTTGAGGAATAAACATCTTATCATTATTCAATGTAATCGATTGAACAGCAACAACAGACACTGCTGTTCCTGTACCAAAAGCCTCTAATAATAAATTATTATTTGATGCTTCAACAATTTCAGAAACAGAAATATCTCTTTCTTCAACCTCTATACCTTCATCAATAGCAAGCTCTAGAATACTATCTCTTGTAACTCCACCTAAAATACTATCAGAAAGTGAAGGGGTGATTAATTTATCTCCTATACGAAACCAAATATTCATAGTTCCAGACTCTTCAATGTACTTATGTTCCTTTGAATCTGTCCATATAACTTGAGTAAAACCTTTACTATTAGCGATCTTAGTAGGGTAAAAAGAAGCCGCGTAATTACCTGCAGCTTTAATGTGTCCAACACCTCCTCTAGTAGCTCTTGAAAAATTCTGTTCAATAACTAAATCTATTGCACCCGTATAATAGTTAATTGTAGGAGTTGTAATAATCATAAATGTAAACTCATCACCTGCAGAGGCTTTAATCCACTCAGAAGAAGAATAAATAAAAGGCCGAACATATAGAGAATAACCATCTTCTGCTTTACACCATACATGATCTAATCTTAATAACTCTTTCATTCCATTAAAAAATATTTCTTCTGGAATCTCTGGAATTGATAGCCTAATAGCTGAACGATTTAAACGTTTAAAATTTTCTTTTGGCCTAAAAAACAATAACTCATTATCTCTATTTTTAAACACCTTCATACCCTCAAAAATAGATTGTCCATAATGTAAAACTTGTGTTCCAGGATACATGCTAATTGGACCATATGGTTTTATAATAGGCTCTAACCATTCCTCATCTTTATAATGACACTCTAACATATGATCAGAAAAAATTCTTCCAAAAGGTAAATTAGAAAAATCAATACTAGAGATACGCGAATCACTTGTTTTTACAATCTTCATATATTTTTTAAGTCTCTTTTATTAGGTTTGCAAAGTTACAAAAAACAAAAAACATCTCTTCAATAGAGAACGAATAAGACTATGACAAGAAAGATCATAATAACAAACGACGGAGCTCATTCTATCTTTTCTTCTCAAATCAATGAATCCTATCACTCAAAACATGGTTCAATAGTAGAGGCCGAACATGTTTTTATTAAAAATGGATTATTAGCAATTAATAAAAAGAATATTAATATTCTAGAAATAGGGTTTGGAACAGGACTAAATGCATTACTTAGCTTGCAAAAATCAACACAAAAGAATATAAACATTAATTATCATGCAATTGAATTATACCCTATTACTAAAGATGAATATTTACAACTAAATTTCCCAGAATTAATTGGTATGGAAAAATCCGCATTTAACAAACTACATGAGAGTAAATGGGAGAAAAAAAATCAAATAACCAAAAATTTCAAACTAACTAAATATAAAATATCTATCGAAGAATTTAAAACAAAAAAAAGTTTTGACATAATCTACTTTGATGCATTCTCTCCTGAGAAACAACCTGAATTATGGACAAAGAAAATATTTAGTAAAATGTACAGTAATCTAAAAAGCAATGGATTTCTAATCACTTATTGTGCAAAAGGCATAGTAAAAAGAACTTTAAAAGAAATTGGTTTTGAAGTTCTTTCATTAGATGGACCCCCTGGCAAAAGACAAATGACAAAAGCTAATCGAAAATAGCTTCAAGTATTAGCTTAAATCCTTTATAGGCGAAATAAAAAACAAAAGGTAATAAGATAAAACCTACAATTAATATCTTAGAATCTCCATGTCTCTGGTTATTAAAACCTACAAACAAACAAAATGAACATAAAATAATAGAAGTGGAGAAACCACAAAGCCATAGAGCTCCTTTAATAAGCTTTTCTTTATTCATGATAATTATCTAAAACATCTCTCACAGATCCATACTGCTTTAGTAAAAGAGCAGCCTGCTCACAATCTAAGCCTAACTCTTTCATAATCATCTTCGTTCCTCTTTCAACTAATTTATTATTTGAAAGCTGCATATCAACCATTTTATTTCCTCTAACTCTTCCTAACTTAATCATAGTAGAGGTAGATATCATATTAAGAATTAATTTTTGTGCTGTCCCGGCTTTCATTCTTGTACTGCCAGTAACAAACTCTGGACCAACAACAATTTCTATTGGAATATCTGATACTTTTGAAAGAGGTGAATCTAAATTACACACAATACATCCTGTTAATATTTCATATTTTTGACATATATCTAAAGCTCCTACAACATAAGGGGTAGTTCCAGAAGCTGCTATACCAATAACAACATCATTCTTATTAATATCATATTTCTGAAGATCTTTCCATCCCAAATCAACATCATCTTCAGCAAATTCTACTGCCTTTCTAATTGCCTTATCTCCTCCTGCTATAATACCTATAACTAAATTATGATCTACTCCAAACGTTGGAGGGCATTCTGATGCATCTACAATACCTAATCTACCTGAGGTGCCTGCCCCAAGATAAAAAAGACGTCCTCCTAACTTCATTCTTGGAACAATACTATCTACTAACCTTTCTACTTTTGGAATTTGTAATTCTACTAATCCTGGGACACTTTTATCTTCTTTGTTAATATTATATAACAAATCTATCGTACTCATCGATTCTAAACTATTATAGTTTGAATCCGACTCTGTAATTCTTGTCATTTAATAAATTTCTGGGTACTCTAAAGGATCTGACTCATGCATTATAGAATATACTTTTTCAAATACATCTTCTCTAGAAGGCTTAGTAAAATAATCCCCATCTTTTCCATAAGGAGGCCTATGCTCTTTTGCTGTTAAAGTAAATGGATCTGAATCTAAATACTTATAAGCTTGTTGATCTTCAAGAACCTGTTGCATAATATATGAACTAGCTCCTCCAGGCACATCCTCATCAATAATCAATAAACGATTAGTATGTTTGACACTTTCAACAATATCATGACTAATATCAAATGGGATAAGTGTTTGTACATCTATAACATCACAAGTGATTCCAGCATCATTTAATAAATTAACTGCTTCCATTACAACTCTCCATGTACTACCATAAGTAACTAACGTAATATCATCTCCATTAGCTGTTTTTTCTACAACTCCTAAAGGAACACAGAATTCACCTATATTGTTTGGCATCTTCTCTTTTACTCTATAACCATTCAAACATTCTATAACCATAGCAGGCTCATTTGCCTTCATTAATGTATTATAAAAGCCTGCGGCTCTTGTCATATCTCTAGGAACACAAAGATTCATACCTCTTGTACCATGCAAAATCATCCCTATAGGAGAACCTGAATGCCAAATACCTTCTAATCTATGTCCTCTAGTACGAATAATTAATGGAGATATTTGTCCGCCATGCGTTCTATAATACAATGAAGAAATATCATCTACCATAGGTTGAAATCCATAAATTACGTAATCTAAATATTGCATTTCTGCAATAGGACGTAAACCTCTCAAAGAAAGCCCTATTCCTTGACCAATAATTGTAGCTTCTCTAATACCTGTGTCAGAAACCCTATCCTCTCCAAATTTTTCTTGTAAACCTTCACATCCTTGATTCACCCCTCCTATCTTTCCAACATCCTCACCAAAAATCATTGCCTCAGGAATATCTTCAAACATATAATGAAAATTATCTCTTAAAATAATCCGTCCATCAACTTCTTCAGCATCACTATCATAACTAGGTTTAACTTCCAAAACCTTACGTGCTGAAGTAGCAGTTTCATTATATAACTTAGTGTTATATCTTTGCTGATTCTCACTATTGATCCGATGAATAAAACTTTTTAAAGTTTCTTTTTCAGGAATATCAGATCTCACAATCATCGATAAGAGATTTCGTGCTTTTGACAAATAATCTCTTCTAAAAGCCCCATATAATGCAGATTGATTAAGATCTTTAACCCAATCATCTATTTGAGATATATTCAACTTTGTATTAATTGAATTAAAAATAGAAATCAACTCTTGTATTTCTTCCTTTATAGGGGCTTGGTACTCACTCCACGCTTCTTTTCTCTGCTGTTTAACAGACTCAAGAGATTCTTTTTCTATTCCTTCAATCTCATCTAAATTAGCAATATTATTATCTAATATCCATTCTTTAAATTTTTTAATACAATCAAAATCTTCTTCCCATTGTAATCGTTCTTTACTTTTATATCTTTCATGAGAACCGGAAGTTGAATGGCCTGTTGGCTGTGTCATCTCTATAACGTGTATAATAGAAGGGATATGATCTTCCCTTGCTAATATTTCTGCTTTTTCATAAGCCTCAACAAGACTAGGATAATCCCATCCTTTTACCTTAATAATCTCAAATCCTGCATTCTTTTTATCTCTTTGAAATCCTGCTAAGACCTCTGAAACATCAGATTTTGTCATTTGCACTTCATTAGAAACAGAGATACCATAACCATCATCCCATATAGATATAATAGCAGGAACCTGTAAGACTCCTATAGCATTAACTGCCTCCCAGAAATGACCTTCTGCACAAGATGAATTACCAATAGTAGCAAAAGCAATTTCAGAACCATTATTAGTAAAAGTAGATTTTTTTTCAGCAAGCTTCTTATTCCTACGATAAACTTGTGAAGCTTGCGCCAAACCCACAAGTCTAGGAAATTGAGAAGCCAAACAAGCCATGTCAGAAGTAGAATTCTTTTGATTCATTAGATTCTTCCAGCTTCCATCATTATTAAGAAACCTTGTTCCAAAATGATTCATCATCTGTCTAGACCCTGAAGAAGGCTCTCTTTCTAACTCAGGATCGCCATAAAGTGCTGAAAACATATGTTTAGGAGAATACTGCCCTATTGCAGTCATAAAAGTCTGATCCCTATAATATCCAGCTCTAAAATCTCCATCTTTAAAAGTTTTAGCTAAAGCTATCTGAGCCAGTTCTTTTCCGTCTCCAAAAATACCAAAACTTCCTTTACCAGAAAGAACATCTCTTCTTCCTAAGTTCCCAGAATGTCTAACTTCTGATATTAATCTATAATCAGCAAGAATCTCCTGCTTAAACTCAGTTTTTGTAATCTTCTTTTTGTTATTTCTTTTCGCCATTTTCCGTCATTTAATTCTAATTCTTAATTATCAGCAAAAATAATTAATATTTCTAATAAAAAGATACTTTATCAATATACAAAAAAATATAAAACAGAAAATAGAATAACTTTTTTGGTAAATTCATAAAAGTTATTAATTTTGCGACCCCTCAATAATGAGGATTAATCACAGAGATGGTTTAACCAAATTAATGAAAAATGGCAACAAGAATTAGATTATCAAGACATGGAAGAAAGAAAAGAGCTTTTTACCATATAGTAGTAGCAGACCAAAGATCTCCACGGGATGGAAGATTTATAGAAAAATTAGGAACTTATAATCCTAATACTAATCCTGCAACAATCGAATTGAATTTTGAAAATGCTGTAAGCTGGCTTATGAAAGGCGCACAGCCTTCAGATACAGTAAGAGCAATCCTTTCTTACAAAGGTGTGTTAATGAAAAAACATCTGCTTACAGGTGTAGCTAAAGGAGCATTTAGTGAAGAAGAGGCGGAGAAAAGATTTGCTACGTGGATTGAACAAAAAGAAAAACAAATCTCTGAAAAGAAATCTAAATTAGATGAAGACATTAAAGCTGCAGAAAAAGAAAGATTAGCTGCAGAAAAAGAGAAAAGTGTAGCTAGAACTAAAGCATTAGAAGAAAAAATTCAAGAAACTCAAGCAGAAGAAGCTCCAGCTGAAGAGGCTCCAGCTGAAGAAACTCAAGCAGAAGAAGCTCCAGCAGAAGAAACTCCAGTAGTAGAAGCTCCAGCTGAAGAAACTCAAGTTGAAGAAGCTCCAGTAGAAGAAGCTCCAGTAGAAGAAACTCCAGCAGAAGAAGCTCCAGCAGAAGAAGCTCCAGCTGAAGAAACTGAAGAAACTGAAGAAAAAGACTCATAATCTCCTATGAACCTGAACCTTAAGAAAGGTTGCATCTTTTCTGGTACAATTTTTAAACTACATGGTTATAAAGGAGAAGTAAACATCTACACTGAAGATGTTAGTATAAACTTGAAGGAAATAAAATACTTTCTAATCAATATAAATGAAGTTCTAGTTCCCTTTTTTACAGATAGTGTTCGTCAAAAAAAGGAAAATATTTTATTAGTAAAATTTACAGACATTAACTCTGAATCTAAAGCAAAAGAAATCCTTAGAAAAAAAACATATCTTCCAAAAGACATAATTACTCAAAATAAAATAAAAAAAGAAGAAAAAGAATTACTAGGGTATAAAGTAAAAGATATAAATCATGGCTCATTAGGTGAAATCACAGAAATTAATACTCAAACAAGTCAACCTCTTATATATGTTGAAGGAAAATCAATAAAATTTTGTTTTCCTATGCACAAAGAATTCATAAAAGAAATCAACCAAGAAAAAAATACAATAACAACAAACATCCCAAAAGAATTAATTAATCTAAACTAATTCTTCAATAAAATTAATTTTGTTCTCTTCTAATTCTTTTAAAATAGGTAAATAAATATCCTTTTCAGTAGGAATTCTTACGCCAGTTAAACAAATTATCTTATTTAAAATTAATTTAGTGGCAATTGCGACTGGTAGACCAACTGTTTTAGCCATAGCAGTACGCTGACTATCCTCTCCATAAACAACTAAAGAAGAGTTCAATCGAGTTAATTCACCTTTTGCATGAAATATAAATTGATGTTGCATTACAATCATATCTTTATCTTGAGGAGACAAACTCCACTTTGATTCAAGTAGTTTTTGTAAGATTTCTGCAGGACTAACATTATCTAACTCTATTCTTTCATTAGAAAAAAGTCCTAACCACTTAATCCTGGAAAATTCATCTGAATCATAAGAAACTGCTAAATATTTACAAAACTTTTCTTCTACAGTCAGTTTACTATCAAAAGGAAAAAATAAATTAGTAAATTCTCGATATGTCATATCTATACTATCTTGAATCTTATATGAATCATCCGTAACACCTAATTGAATAAGTAAGTCCCATGAACTACAATATCCCTTTCTACGTAATGTTCCTCTAAATAATGTTTGAATATCTTGTAATCCATATGATTTTTTATAAGCTAACGAATCTCTATTAGCATAACCTTCAAATTCACCTGCATCTAAAATATTTACTGCATCTACATGTCTAAACAATCTTGAATAAGGAATATATTTGTAATCTCTATTTTCAATGTACTTTGCGACTCCTTGTCCTGCTAAAACTACGTTTCTAGGATTCCAAGTAAATTTATAATTCCAAGGATTATTATCAAATTCAGGATGTATTAATCCTCCGCAATACGATTTAAAAGAGATAAGTTCATTAGACGCATCTTTTATTTGATCTATAACCTTCATAGCAGACATATGATCAATACCAGGGTCTAGACCGATCTCATTAAGTAAAATAATACCAGCTTTCTTAGCCTTTTGATCTAACTTTTTTATATCATCTGAAACATAAGATGCTGTTACTAAATTCTTTCTAAATGCTATACAATCCTCAGCTACTAAAATATGCATATTTGGAGGAAGCATTGAAATTACTATATCTGATTTTCTAATTTCATTTTCTCTTTGTATTTTATTATTTACATCAAATGAAATCGCATCTCCATGTTTTGAGGAACCTAATACCTTCTGCGCTAAATCTTCTGAGAAATCTGCAATTCTTACAAACCAATTATTTTGCTCTGCATGCTCTAATAAATATTTAATTAAAACAAAAGAAGACCTGCCTGCACCTAAAATCAGAATTTTTCTCATTTATTTTAATTAAAAGGCTAAAATATTATTTATTTAGCAATCTAAACAAAAAAAGTAAGTCAAAAGACTATGAAATCTCAGATATTTATATTTAACTTTGTCTGCTCTTAAAAAATAATTATGAGCACATTAAAAGAAGAAAATAACAATACACTATCTGAATTAGGAATAAGAACGGGAAAAGTACACTGGAATTTATCTTCAGAGATGCTCAGTAAAATAGCAATTGAAAAAGAAAATGCTATCAAAACATCATCAGGAGCAATCAATGTAAGTACTGGAGAATTTACAGGACGTTCTCCAATGGATCGTTTTATTGTAAAAGATTCTATAACAGAAAATACAGTATGGTGGGGAGATATTAATATTGCATTTGATGAAGATAAGTTTGAAGGCCTATATAAAAAGATAACAAAATATCTTTCCCACAAAGAAATATATGCAAGAGATTGTTATGCTTGTGCAGATAAAAGACATAAAATAAATATTCGTGTAATAAATGAATATGCTTGGAGTAATATGTTTGCATATAATATGTTCTTAAGACCAAATGATCAAGAAATATCAGATTTTAAACCGGAATGGACCATTTTAAATGCTCCCGGTTTTATAGCTAATCCTGAACTTGATGGAACAAGACAACATAATTTTGCAATCTTAAACTTTTCTAAAAAAACTATTATTATAGGAGGCACTGCATACACAGGAGAAATTAAGAAAGGAATATTCTCTGCACTAAACTTTATTCTACCACATGAAAAAAATGTGCTTTCTATGCACTGTAGCGCCAATACAGGTAAAAAAGGAGATACAGCAATCTTCTTTGGCCTTTCTGGAACTGGAAAAACAACATTATCTGCTGATCCTCACAGAAATCTTATTGGAGATGATGAGCATGGATGGGATGGAGATACAATATTTAATTTTGAAGGAGGATGCTATGCTAAATGTATAGATCTTTCTGCCGAGAAGGAACCAGATATATTTGCAGCTGTTAAAGAAGGTGCCCTTTTAGAAAATATTACATTTTTCAAAGACACTAATAAACCAAATTATGAAGATGGAAGTATTACCCAAAACACTAGAGTAAGCTACCCAATCTATCACATTAAAAATATTGCAAAACCATCATTAGGGAAGAATCCTAAAAATATTTTCTTTCTCACTGCTGATGCTTTTGGAGTATTACCTCCTGTTTCTAAATTAACAGCAGGTCAAGCTATGTATCATTTTATATCAGGATATACTGCAAAAGTAGCTGGTACTGAAGCTGGTGTTACAGAACCTCAAACTACATTCTCTGCTTGCTTTGGAGCTCCTTTTATGCCTCTCCATCCTACGAAATATGCTGAAATGCTAGGTGAAAAAATGAAAGAAGAAAATGTAAATGTATGGCTAATTAATACAGGATGGTCAGGCGGTGAATATGGTGTTGGAGAAAGAATCTCTTTAAAATATACACGAGCAATGATTACAGGAATTTTGAATGAAAAAATGAATGGAGAATACCAAAAAGATGCAATATTTGGATTACAAATGCCTCTATCATGCCCAAATGTCCCTTCAGAGATATTAAATCCAAGGAACACATGGATGGATAAAAGAGCATACGATAAAAAAGCTAATGAATTAGCTAATTCATTTAATAACAATTTTAGACAATTTGCTAACTATGCAAGTGAAGAAATTTTACAAGCAGCTCCAAAATCAATAATAAAAATATAATCTTTCAATTGTTATAAAACCTTCAAGATTCTTTTATTATCATGCAACTCTTCTACTTAGAAAAACCACTAAAAGATATCATCCTTACTGCTGAAGAAAGTAAACATGCAATTAAGGTGTTACGTAAAAAAGAAGGAGATGTATTAGACTTTACAGATGGAAAAGGATGGAGATATAAAGCTAAAATCACAACCGCAAACATCAAAAAATGTAAATTACAAATTATAAGTAGCGAACAGAAAAAAAAACAACATAACTATCATTTACACATTGCTATTTCCCCTACTAAAAATATTGATAGATTTGAATGGTTTTTAGAGAAAGCTACTGAAATTGGCATAGATGAAATCACTCCAATTATTTGCAACTATTCTGAACGTAAAGTAATTAAAAGCGAGAGATGTAATAAAATTTTACTTTCTGCTATGAAACAGTCACTTAAATCTCACTTACCAAAACTAAATGAAATAATTACTTTTAAAGATTTATTAAAAAAAGATCTTAAAAGCAGTAATTATATTGCACATTGCAAGAGAGAGAGAAAAATAGAATTAAGAAAAGAAAAGAAGAAGAAAAAAACCCTTATACTTATTGGTCCTGAAGGAGACTTCTCTGATCAAGAGGTTAAAATGGCTTTAAATAACAATTTTAAATCAGTAAGTTTGGGAGCAAGTAGATTACGAACCGAAACAGCTGGAATTGTCGCTGTTAACACGATAAGTATTACTAACTTAGAATAATGAAAAAATTACTTTCTATATCATTAATCTTATTGACTTTACTAACGATAAGTTTTGGACAAAACACATATAAAATTGCAATCTTAAAATATAATGGAGGTGGTGATTGGTACGCAAATCCAACAGCATTACCTAATCTTATTGATTTCTGCAACCAAAATATTAAAACTAATATCAAAAAAGAACCAGCAACAGTTGAAGTTGGAAGCAAGGAGATATTTAATTATCCTTTCATACATATGACAGGCCATGGAAATGTAATCTTCAATAGTACAGAGATTGAAAATCTAAGAAAATATTTACTATCTGGAGGATTCCTTCATATTGATGATAATTATGGTATGGACCCATTCGTTCGAGCTGAAATCAAAAAAGTATTTCCTGAAAAAAAACTAATCGAACTACCAACAGAACACCCTGTTTTTCATGCTAAGTATAAGTTTAAAAATGGACTCCCTAAAATACATGAACATGATGCTAAAGAATCACAAGCATTTGGAATTATTCATAACGGAAGATTAGTTTGTCTTTATACATATGAGTCTGATTTAGGTGATGGCTGGGAAGACAAGGAAGTTCATAACAATAGTGAAGAGACTAGAGAGAAAGCATTAAAAATGGGCGCTAATATTTTAGAGTATGTATTTAAAAATTAAACTAACTCTTGATCTATATCGATATGTTGAAAAAAAGATATAGTTTTTTGAATATCTTTATGCATCACCCTATCTTCTTCTAAAAAGCTAACTTCTTTCCTATAAATATTAAGTATCTTTTCAATAAAATTTGAAGAACTAGTATTTCGAAAAGCCAAAGCCTGTGTTGCACTAAGCATCTCAATAGCTAAAATTCTTTCAAGATTCTTTACAACTTGATATAATTTAGTTGCAGCATTTGCCCCCATACTAACATGATCCTCTTGCCCATTTGAGGAAACTATAGAATCAACGGAAGATGGAGTACACAATTGTTTATTCTGACTAACAATACTTGCTGCTGTATATTGAGGTATCATCATGCCAGAATTTAAACCAGCTTTAGAAACTAAAAATAATGGAAGATCTCTTTGTCCAGAAATTAGCTGGTATGTTCTCCTCTCAGAAATAGATCCAAGCTCAGATAAAGAAATAGCTAGATAATCCATAGCCATAGATAACGGCTGTCCATGAAAATTACCACCAGAAATTATTTCATCTTCATCAACAAATACAATAGGATT
>MDSW01111537.1_pt1 | contig 13231 bp, 8 predicted proteins | sample 811171 | NCBI WGS metagenome assembly MDSW01 (sample SAMN05326641, study PRJNA326480) | marine metagenome | isolation source: seawater | place: Atlantic Ocean: North West | collected 2012 | reverse complement strand
TGGAATTCCACAAACTGCAAACCATGGATTTTCATTAGCATTAAATGTAGAATCATTATCAGTAGTATCTTTTACAAAACCATTCCGTGCTGCCAAATATGAATTAGCTAACTTAATATCTTCAAAAACTTCAGAGAATTCAAAAGTTTCCCAAAACTCTAACTGGGCAGAAGATTGTAATAATTTTTTTGCTCTATCCGGATCTTTAATTCCAGGAAGTTCTACAATGATTCTTCCAGGAACATTTGTTTTTTGGATGTTAGGTTGAGTTACTCCAAATCTATCAATTCTACTTCTTAATATTTCAAATGAACTTTCAATTGCATCTGTAACTTCAGTGTTTATTACCTCCATTACATCTTGATTGATCTTTCCTTGAACTTTCTCTCTTAATGTTCTTGTTCCGAAAATAGCAGATAATTCTTTTCCTTCTGGATTAAACTCGTTTGCAAATAATTCTACAAATCCTGCCTGACTGTTTTCTAGGTTCTTTTCCGCATTCTTTAAAGCCTGTCTAAAAGTAGTATCTTTACTTTTACCGGATAAAGAAACTAAAACATCTTTTACTGATACTTCTAGTGTAACATTCATTCCACCCTTAAGGTCAAGACCTAGATTTATTTCTCGCTCCTTGCATTCTTGATAAGTGTACATTCCCATGTAAATATCTTTTGGAGAACCATCTTCATTTATAGAGATTGTTTTAATGTACTCCCTTTCTAAATCTTCTAAAATAATATCTTCATTGGTGGAATAGTTAGTATTAATCTTCTCAACTTCTATAACTCTTTGTGCAGAGTCGGCAATTGTAGAATCTAAAGCTTCTATATCATCACGTTGATTAACATTGATTTGGTTAATAGCATATTCTGTAGCTGCCTCATCAATATTATTAACTTTCCATGTAAAAGATAGTTGGTATATACAAACTAATGCGAAAGTAATCGCTAAATACAATATTGGTTTTCTACTTTTCATAATTCTTTTTGCTTAATTTTTTAGAACGGCAAATATAAACTTTCATATCAGAATATACAAAAACAGATACATTCATTTTTTTAATCGATTTATAATCTAAAATTGTTTTCTTTGTTATTAAATATAATTCCTAAATGAAAAAGATATTTTTTGTATTAGTATTATTCTTTTTACCTAATAAGAAAGCTATCTCTCAAATTAATTTTGCTAGAGATACAAGTATAAATATTCTTGAAAATTCTGTACAATTAAAAAATGCATGGAATGGAGGTGTAAATTCTGCACAATTCTCAGAAATTGACCTAAACTTAGATGGAATAAAAGACCTAATTGTATTTGATAGATGTGGAAATAAACTATCTCCTTATATTAACGATAACGGAAATTTCGTCTTTTCTCCGCAATACAGAAACTCTTTTCCAAAGATAAAAAGTTGGATACTTTTAGAAGATTATAATTGTGATGGTAAAAATGATATATTTACCTACTCTACAGCAGGAATAGCGGTATACCTAAATAATTCTACGACTTCTCTAGAATTTATACTTATGGATTCTTTACTTACTTACCCTAGCAGTTCACCTGTTAATCCAAATATTTATGTAAGTCCTATAGATATTCCTGCTATTACGGATGTAGATTATGATGGAGATTTGGATATTTTAACTTTTGAAGTCAGTGGTGGATTTGTTCATTATTTTAAAAATATGTCAATTGAAAATCATAATAATTGTGATTATTTAGAATATAGTTTTTCTGATGGTTGTTGGGGGGATTTTTATGAAGGATTAAATACCTACACATTAAATTGCACAAACTGCCAGTGCTCTCCTATTCTAGCAAATGGAAGTAATAAAAATATAAAACATGCAGGGAGTTCACTTATGGCAATTGATGTAGATGGAGACAATGATAAAGATTTAATATTAGGAGACGTAAGTTATAACAATCTAAACCTATTAATTAATGGAGGAGATAGTCAAAATGCATTGATTGTTTCTGTTGACACCGCTTTTCCACAGAACAATACAAATACTATACCAGCAGATATTCATATTTTTCCTTCCGCATATTTTGTAGACGCTACAAATGATGGAATAAAAGATGTTATAATTACATCTAATATGCAAAACAACTCCGAAAATATTGAAAGTTGCTGGCTTTATGAGAATATAGGAAGTAATATAAATCCTGATTTAAATTTTATACAAAAAAATTTCTTACAAGGATCCGGATTAGATTTTGGAGAAAATTCTCACCCTACATTTTACGACCTTGACGGAGATGGTTTATTAGATTTATTTGTAGGGAATTATGGATATCACTTATCAAATGGAACACCTATTTCTAAAATAGCACATTATAAAAACACAGGATCTGCACAACAAGCAGAGTTTACCTTAATTACAGATGACTTTGAAGGTATCTCTACTATAAACCTAAACACAAACCTAAACACTCCGGCACTAAACCTCTATCCTAGTTTTGGGGATTTAAATGGAGATGGTGAAGAAGATTTAATTATCGGGGATTCTGACGGAAAAATTCATCTATTTATAAATAACGGAGGGAATTTTACCATAAACACTCCCAACTTAAATAATATTGATGTAGGATATTTTGCCACGCCACAAATTATTGATGTAGACAGAGATGGACTAAGAGATTTAATTATTGGGAATAAGAAAGGGACTATCTCATATTTTCAGAATATAGGAACACAAACAAATCCAGATTTTATAAATGAAATTACTAATTGGGGAGGTATAGATATTGATTCTGCTTATGTACAAGATGGATTTAGTAGTCCAAAGCTAGTTGATATAAATAGTACATATCATTTATTTGTTGGATCTTTTTCAGGAAAAACATATTTATACAATAACATTGAAGGAAACATCAATGGAACATTTACAGAATTACAAACAATAAATACTAAGGTCTGGGAAGGCGCTAAAACTTCCATTGCAGTATCAGACATAAATAATGATAGTCAGGTAGATTTGATAATTGGAAACCAATGTGGAGGACTTGCTTATTTTATAGGAGATAGTTCTGTCAATAATTCTGTTTCAGAAATTTATAATACATTTAACACTATTCCTAACCCTGCAAGACACATTATATATATAGATAATAAAAAAGAGGAAAATATATTTATATACAATTCTCAAGGTAAATTAGAGATTATATCCAAAAAAGAGGAAGTAGATATTTCTGAGTTATCTATTGGAATGTATTTTATTCAGGTAGGAACAAGAAAATCTCAATTTATAAAGCAATAAAAAAACCAGATGTTCAACTTTACTTTTTAATCTAAGTTCATTCTAATTATTCTAACAATCCATTTGTTTTCTTAACCCCCTCAGCAGATTCGTTCAACTTTTGCATTTCCGCAGTATTTAAATCTAATTCTACTATCTTCTCTACTCCATTTCTTCCTAAAATAACAGGGACTCCTATACATAAATCTGATAAACCATATTCTCCATCTAACATTACAGAACATGGGAACATTTTCTTTTGATCACATGCAATAGAATGAACTAATGAAGACACAGCTGCACCAGGAGCGTACCATGCAGAAGTTCCTAACATTCCAGTTAAAGTTGCTCCTCCAACTTTCGTAGCTTCTAATACTTGGTTTAATCTTTCTTCGGTAATAAATTTAGAGGCTTTAACTGAATTTCTAGAAGCAAGTCTTGTTAAAGGAAGCATACCTTTATCAGAATGACCACCAATAACCATTCCGTCAACATCCGAAATAGGACATTCCAAAGCTTCTGCTAATCTATATTTAAATCTTGCAGAATCTAAAGCCCCGCCCATTCCAATGATTCTATTTTTTGAAAGTCCTGTTACTTTATGTGTTAAATAAGTCATTGTATCCATAGGGTTACTCACAATGATTAAAATCACATCTCGAGAATGTTTAATTAAATTTTCTGAAACTGTTTTTACAATACCCGCATTTATTCCAATTAATTCTTCTCTTGTCATTCCTGGTTTTCTAGGAATACCAGAAGTAATAATAGCAATATCACTTCCTTTAGTTTTAAGATAATCGTTTGTACTTCCAATAATTTTTGTGTCAAATCCATTTAAAGATGCTGTTTGCATCAAATCCATTGCTTTACCTTCTGCAAAGTTTTCTTTTATATCTACTAAGACAACCTCAGAAGCAAAATTCTTTATTGCAATATATTCTGCACAACTTGCTCCAACCGCTCCTGCACCTACCACTGTTACTTTCATATATTTATTTTTATTGTTTTTTAAACTATAATTTAAGCGTCAATATTTGCATATTTGGCATTAGCCTCAATAAACGCTCTTCTTGGTGGTACTTCATCTCCCATTAACATAGAAAAAACTCTATCCGCTTCTGCAGCACTATCAATTGAAACCTGTTTTAAGGTTCTTTGATCCGGATTTAAAGTAGTGTCCCAAAGTTGAATCGCATTCATCTCTCCAAGACCTTTATATCTTTGAATTCCAACATTTACATCTTTACCTCCTTTCATTTCCTCAATCAATCTATCTCTCTCCTCATCTGACCAGCAGTATCTTTGATCTTTTCCTTTTTTTAATAAATAAAGAGGAGGAGTAGCAATATAGATGAATCCTTTCTCTAGTAATTCTTTCATATAGCGGAAAAAGAAAGTAAGAATAAGAGTAGCGATATGACTACCATCAATATCAGCATCCGTCATAATTACAATTTTATGATACCTTAATTTTTCTGTATTTAGAGCTCTTTCGTCCTCTTCTGTACCAACAGAAACACCAAGTGCAGTATACATGTTCTTAATTTCTTCATTTTCAAAAACCTTGTGCTGCATGGCTTTCTCTACATTTAAAATTTTACCTCTTAAAGGAAGAATTGCCTGAAAGTGTCTATCTCTACCTTGTTTTGCTGTTCCTCCTGCAGAATCTCCCTCTACTAAGAAAATCTCACATTTTTCAGGATCTCTTTCAGAACAGTCAGAAAGTTTACCAGGAAGTCCAGAGCCTGTCATTACAGACTTTCTTTGTACCATTTCTCTTGCTTTTCTAGCAGCATTTCTAGCTGTTGCAGCAAGAATTACTTTTTGTACAATCATCTGAGCTTGTTTCGGATTTTCTTCTAAATAAAATGACAACATCTCACTTACAGATTGCGATACTGCTGTAGTAACTTCTTTATTTCCTAATTTTGTTTTTGTTTGTCCTTCAAACTGAGGCTCCATAACTTTTACAGAAATCACGGCAGTTAATCCCTCCCTAAAATCATCCCCTGAAATCTCAAATTTTACTTTTTTAAGTAATCCTGAATTGTCTGCATATTTCTTAAGAGTTCTTGTAAGCCCCCTTCTGAATCCTGAAAGATGAGTACCTCCTTCATGTGTATTAATATTATTTACATAAGAATGAACGTTTTCTGTATAAGAAGAATTGTACACCATGGCAACCTCTACTGGAACACCATCTTTTTCTCCATCAAAATATATTACATCATTTAAAATAGATTCTCTTGTTCCATCCAAAAATTTTACAAATTCTTTTAATCCTCCTACAGAAAAATATTCTTCTTTAATATCATTACCATCATCATCAGTCCTTCTTTTATCAGTAATTGAAAGATGAATGCCTTTATTTAAAAAAGCAAGCTCTCTTAATCGAGCTGATAAAATATCAAAATGATAGACTGTATCCTCAAAAATAGAACTATCCGGCTTAAAGGTCACAAATGTTCCTGTTTTATCAGTTGTTCCAATTTCTCTTACATCATACTGTGGAATACCAATTTTATATTCTTGTTCAAAAACTTTTCCATCTCTGTGAACTTCAACTCTTAAATCTTCCGAAAGGGCGTTTACACAAGAAACACCAACTCCATGAAGACCCCCAGAAACTTTATACGACCCTTTATCAAACTTACCTCCAGCATGAAGTACCGTCATCACCACTTCTAAAGCAGATTTCCCTTCTTTTTCATGTATATCAGTAGGTATCCCCCTACCATTATCTGAAACTGTAATAGAATTATCTTCATTGATAAAAACATCAATGTGAGAACAATGTCCCGCGAGAGCTTCATCAATTGAATTATCTACAACTTCATATACTAAATGATGTAATCCTTTCTGACCGATATCACCAATATACATAGCTGGTCTTTTTCTTACCGCCTCTAAACCTTCAAGTACCGTAATATTATCGGCACTATAGTTTGGATTTTTGTTTTCTGCACTCATAGTTTATGTGTAATTTATCTCTTGTTTTTAAGTGAGACAAATATACATAATAAGGACGGTAAAATAGGTAGTTCTTTATAACAAAAAGAAGATTAGTTTTTCAACAAAAGTTAATAACTTTTTCTAGAAGGAATAGGACAATCCGAACCATGCATTTAAACCAATTTCTCTATATCCCTTCCATAACTCTTGTTTTGAATTTAAAATATTATTAATTCTCAAATATGCTGCAATGGAATTTGTGTAATGATAATCGATAAAAATATTAGCATGAAGTTGAGAATTTAATTCATAAACTTCATCCCAATCTACAAAATAATCTCCATCAATATTCTCTCCATTCAATGATTGTCGTTTACCAATATACGAAAGAGAGGTGTTAAACTTTATCTTCTCATCCAAATTTAAAGAAATTCCTAACTTGCCATTTATATTTTCCTTGTTAGATGCGATAGTATCATAATTATAAAAGTTTGCAGTTGCATTTATATTAATCAAATCATTTATTTTCCACTCATAATTTGCATTTACATGTAATCTATAGATATCTACATAAGAGGAATAAAACCTACCATTTGCATTTAAATCAACCCAATAGAAAAATGGCATATTAGATATTTTCCCATAAGCAATACACCCCTCAAAAACCTCACCCTTTCCTAAGACATTCGTCATTCCAACAAAAAATTCATCAACATCTGTATTGGCTAAACTAAGAGAATGGCTACTAACAGATGATTCATGTAATTGGTTGGTTCCTAAAGCTCTGATAAATGGATTTTCATCAGATAAAGATTTAATTGTACTTCTGTATTCACTATGCCTTAACCCTCCCTCAACATATAGAATATTTTTCACTAAATGTTTACTAACAATTAAATGAGGTGCAAAACCTGGTGTATTCATTGAATCTAACTCTTGTTGAAGATGAATTTCAGTACCAACATTAAAATTATATCCAAATCTTTCTATAACAACATTTGGAACAATATGAAAAGTTTTTACATCTGTCTTTTCTCTTAATGATAAGGTGTCCGTATTTGCATAATTTATATAGTTGTTAAACTCTAATTCTAAATCTACCGGGAAACTATTTATTTTTTTTGAAAGATTTGACTTTAAATGTATTTGGTTTTCTGAACGTGAGTTTAAGTCCGAAACAAAAAAACTTGTATTGTGTTTCAGATTATATTCTGAAAGTTCTCTTGAAAAGATAGATCCACCAAATTTAGAATAAAAAAATCTATTCAAATTACAATCTTTATGGGCTACTTCACATAATCCATCATAATTTGATGTTCTTCTATCATAATCTAAATTTAGAGTAAATATATTATTCTCTTCAATTTTCTTACCAAATACATTTATATTAGTTAAAGAATTTCTAAATACCTCCGTATTACTATTATTATATTTCACTTTAAACCTATTTGAAAAATGATTAAATGTTAAACCATAAGAGTAATCCTCTTTTCTTAAACTATTGTGAGAAATATTTGAAATAAAAGAATGAGTCCCTCCACCTAAAAATATTTTAGAACCAGCTAAATCAGATATTTTTTCCCCACTTAATTTTGCAGACTTTAATGGTCTTGATTTGTAAGGAATATCTAAGGTCTTATTGAGAAACGAATAACTCTGACTTTTATCAATTTCAGTAGTATCTATAAATTCCGTAGTTTCTTTTATCTTTTCAGATTCTGGTATCTCTGGGGAAAAACCCTCCAGAACTTTAACCTCTGCTTGATTGATATCTTGAGAAAACATCAATGTAACAGACACTAAAACAAAAAAACAGCTATGTATTATTTTCATATTATTTAATTTTAAAATTCTTCTTCTATTTGTAATTCAGAGTATATAATTTCATAATCCAAGGAATCACCTATCGTAATAACAACCTCTTCTTCTATTTCATTGTTTTGTTTTAACAGCTCCTTCTCTACAATTTGTTCCCATTTTAATTTTGCCTCATTTACAACATCTTCCCCGTCATGGTTCTCTATTATACTTTCCAAAGTTGCCTTTGCCTGAAAATTATTGTCCTGCTTTATATACACATCAGATAGTAAAACAAATCCTTTAGCAATCCAATGGTTTGAAGAGTATTCTTCTGAAAGCTGAAATACCATCTCCTCCGTTTTAACATAATCATCATTTAAGAACGAAAAATACGATTTCATATACATTGCTTCAGACCCGTCCCTATTTTTAGTTAGACCTACTATTTCATCACACAAATCAGAAGACCTAGCAAAATTTCCATTTTTATAGTCCTCTCTAGCTATTATTATTTTGGACCGTGCGATTAATCTATTATTTAATTTTTCTGATTGTAATACACGATTTGCATATCTAACTGCTAATTCTGAATCAGTATTTTCAAACCCGAACATTAGTCTGATTATCGACTCCCTCTTCAATCCATTTGATGATGCAACAGAGTCTAACAACTGATAATATTTATTTGAAGACATAACATCTTTTTTATCATATGAATATCTACATATTTTTACTAAAGATGGTTCATAATAAACAGAAACACCAAAATCCAACACAGATTTAGACGCCTCTACAGCTAATGTAGTATCCTCCGTATTCCAACAGGATTCAGCATAATAATAATGAGATTGTTTGTCAAAGATTGCATCTGTTCCGAAATCAGATATATAATCATGAAACTGCAACTTAGATTTTTTATAATCTTGTTTTTTAAAATTATTATAAGCAACCTGATAAGTTAAAGAATCTTTTGCTGATATCGAAATATCTAATTGAGGGATTTTATTAATGTAAGACAAGTACTCGTTTACACTTCCTTTAGAAACAAAAGCATCTTTTAGTCCGATTTTTGCTCCAGAAAATGAACTCGTTTTTGGAAAATCCTCTACAACCTTTTTCAAATTAATTATAGACCCTTCAATTTCTCCTTGATTAAAATCAATTAAACCCTTATTCAAGTATACCATTGAAAGAATCTCCTCATTTTCTGAAACATCCAAAATCTGATTATAATAACGCAAAGCTTCATTTATACGATTTTGGTTTTTATAAAGTGTAGCAAGATCAATTAAAGACCTCTCTAGATAAGGAGATTCTTTTTCATTTTCTACAATACCTTTTAAACATTTTTCCTGACTTTTGTAGTCTGAAATTAGCCCATAGCATTTTGACTCCTGATAGATTGAGTAGTCTATATCAAAATGAGATCCTTCCATTTTATGGATATCCATACTAGATTTGTGATAATAATACGCTGCATTCTCAAAATCAGAAATCATATAATAACTATCCGCCAATCTCATTTTTGCATCATGCATTCTATCTAAATCCAAATCAGAGTTAATAGATTTACGAAATTCCTGAATTGCACTTGAGTATTGTGCAGACTGAAAGTAAGAATAAGCTAAATTATATTTTGCGATTGCAATCTTTTCAATTAAAGAATTAGAGGGAGTTTCTAGATATTCTTGATAATAAGAAATAGACATTTTGTAATCTCTTAACTGATAATAACAGTCCCCTAACCAATACAAACACATTACATCAATCTCTTTATTTTCTGGATACTTACTAGCAAACTCAAACTTAGTTAAAGCATTAGTATAATTTGCATTGTTATAATGCTGAACCCCTATATAATACGCGAGTCTTTGTAATGTTTCCTTTTGCTCTTTTTTAGGTAAGTGATTATTCTTTAAAAAATCAAATGCTTGCTGGTACTGATTTGTACTCTGAAACATATTAATCATTAATCTTTTTATTTCTTGTTTGTATTTGGAAAGTTGAAACTCATTTAATTGATCCGTAACATATGTAAGATTAGAATATGGCAAATCTAGTTCATACGATAGTTTAAAATAATTATACAAAGACTCTTCTTTTAACTCTATATCGAAATCAATTTCAGAAGCCTTTTTAAAAGCGTTTAATGCAAAGTTATCTCTTCCTAATTTTAAATAAGATCTACCTAAATAATAAGAAGTATATTGCATTAAACTATCCTCTATATCACCAACTTTCTCTAAATTTAGAATTGCTTCATCATAATTTTCAAGACAGACATGTATCTGTCCTAATTGAAAATAATCTAACGCACTAACCTCCTCCTTGAAATTCATATATCGATTAAAATATATCTTAGAATTTTCGAAATCATTAAGATAATAATATGACTCCGACACTATCCTATTCATCTCTAATTCTCTTGAAGAAATAACATTTTCTAGCATCGGAACTGCATAATTTATAACTTCTGAATATTTCTCCAGTGTATAATAAATTTGGGTAATGTAATACGGAACAATCCTAGAAAACATTTTGTCATCTTCTAACAATTTAAACACGGACAAGGATATATTATAAAGCTTCTGAATATAAGTTATATGAGCATAATAATACTGAGAAAGACTTTTGTATTTTCCAGTTTCTACTTTTGAAAAATAATATTTAGCATCATCCAATCTTTCAGATAAAAACAGAGAATATGCAAACTTAAAATTATACTCATCTGTTTTCAGAAGGACATCTGTAACTTCCGAGAATAATTTTATACAATCTGAATATTTTTTTTCTGAAAAATATAGATAGGATAAATCTGCTTTTGATCTTTGATAATAAGAAGAGTTTTTATAATTATCTAGAAGTAAAGAATACCAATATACAGCATCCCTGTTTCCTAAATTCCTAGAACAATTTGCAATTTTATACAATAACACATCTTTGGTTTCGGAATTACTTAATGCAGAAACATAATAGTTTTGAGCTACACTAAACTCACCATTCTCATAATATCTATCCGCTTTATTTAAATCTGTATTTTGTGCAGAAACAACAATGAAAAACAATGAAAAAACTATACCTAGAAGAACATGTTTGGTCATAAGTTGAGGGTTTATATCAGTCTTTAAAATTAAAAAATAAGGAGATACTTCATAAAATAACCATTGTAAGTTTTCAACATCTTTTTTTAACAAGTATAAATACGATTTTATGTCCTCAACACAATAAAAATACTATTTTTACGACATTATTATGATGCATATTTTAAAAATAAAAGGAACAGGAAAAATACCAAATTTTGTTCAAATTAGAGACCAGAATCTGTCATTAAAAGCTTATTTCAGGGCAGACCAAGTAGAGAGGGGGTTACAAAAAAATAAGATTGAAGATACTTCTGGGAAATTGAAAGAAACGATTGCTTCTATGCCATTTGGTAAGATTTGTAAATTTGAAGAAAATGAATAACCCAATAATATCAATTACTAACTTACATATTTCGTATAAAAACAACGAGATTTTAAGAAATATAAACCTAAAGATAAATGAAGGTGCTTTTGTTTATCTGATAGGAGAAACTGGAAGCGGTAAAAGTTCTTTGTTAAAATCTTTATATAAATCTGTAGAGTATCAAAAAGGAAGTATACAAATAGGGAATTACAACTTAAATAAAATCAAATCTGGTAAAATCGCCTACTTAAGAAGAGAACTAGGAATTATTTTTCAAGACTTTCAACTATTATCTGATAGAAATATTTATAAAAATTTGGAATTTGTATTAAGATCAACAGGATGGAAAGACAGACATAAAATTAAAGAAAGAATTTCAGAGGTTTTATCAACTGTACATTTAGAAAAAGTAGAAAAGAAAATGCCTTTTGAACTTTCTGGCGGAGAACAACAAAGAGTGACTATCGCTAGATCCTTACTCAATCACCCTAAAATAATACTTGCTGATGAACCAACAGGAAATCTTGATCCTGAAAAATCAAAAAGTATTATCGAAACTATGAAAGAAATAAACGAAAATGGCACTACAATTATAATAGCAACACACGACTACTCTATTATTAAGAATTTTCCAAGTACTACCTACAAATTTAAAAATAAAGAAATTAAAGAGGTTCTAATTTCTTAAAATGAAGTTACAGAAGAATATATCACTTAAACATCTAAACACATTTGGCGTAGATGTATCATGTAAATTATTTTGCTCGGTTACCTCCACTAAAGAAATTGAACAACTTCTTTTATGTGATGAATTTACTAAAAACAATGTGTTAATTTTAGGAGGAGGAAGTAACCTTCTGTTTACTAAAGATTTTAATGGATTAATAGTAAAAAATAAAGTAAAGGGATTTGAAACACTTTCTGAAAGTAAGAACAATAAAATTATCAAAGTTGGAGCAGGAGAAAATTGGCATCAATTTGTTCTGTGGAGTATAGAAAATGGATTGTCTGGAATTGAAAACATGGCTTTAATACCGGGAAATGTAGGAGCTTCTCCTATGCAAAACATAGGAGCTTACGGAGTAGAAGCAAAGGATGTTATTGATAAGGTTTGGGCAGTTGAAATAGAAAATGGCAAAGAAATTATTCTGTCTAATAAAGATTGTCAGTTTGAGTACAGAAACTCAATATTTAAAAATGATCTAAAAAACAAGGTAATTATAACACATGTTTCGTTTAACTTGAGCAAAACTCCTAAAAAAAATACAGGATATGGAGATATTATGCAAGAGATTAAAGATTTAGGAATGGAAGTTTCTACAGAAAGTATTTGTAAGGCTGTAATAAAGATCAGAGAAAAAAAGTTGCCAAATCCTGATAAAATTGGCAACAGTGGTAGCTTCTTTAAGAACCCAATAATATCGACATCAAAATTTAAAGATTTAAAAGAGTTAAATCCAGAAATAATTGGATACAAAATTTCTGAAACAGAGATCAAAGTTGCAGCTGGATGGCTTATTGACCAATGTGGATGGAAAGGACATAGAAAAGGAGATGTTGGAGTACACAAAAATCAAGCTTTAGTACTAGTAAATTATGGAAAAGCTACAGGTGAAGAAATCATTACACTCGCAAAAAAAATTCAAGACTCAGTAAAAGATAAGTTTGATATTGATATTCATCCGGAAGTAAACATTATAGGATGAACAAAAGTCAAAAATTAAGAAATAAATTAAGAGAAAACTTTGAATTTAATCCAACCCCTGAACAAGACGAGTTAATAAATG
>MDSW01099072.1_pt1 | contig 13231 bp, 13 predicted proteins | sample 811171 | NCBI WGS metagenome assembly MDSW01 (sample SAMN05326641, study PRJNA326480) | marine metagenome | isolation source: seawater | place: Atlantic Ocean: North West | collected 2012 | reverse complement strand
TCTGCGTCAAGACTGAAAGTATCATTTTCCTTTCTTCCACTACTTAAACTATAATCACCGACTCGCTTTTCAAAAAAATTAGTTTTACCTTCCAAAGAAATCATTTCCATGAAATCAAATGGATTGGATGAATTATATATTTTATTGTATCCTAATTGTAACATTAATCTATCAGCAACAAATTCAATATATTGTTTCATTTGTTTAGCATTCATGCCTATTAATTTGCATGGAAGCGCTTCAGTAATGAATTCTTGTTCAATAGAAACAGCTTCACGTATTAATTCAATAATTTTTGCTTTTTTAGGTTTTTTTATTAGTTTTTTAAATAGTAAAACCGCAAAATCGGTATGCATTCCTTCATCCCTGGAGATTAATTCATTTGAAAATGTTAAGCCGGGCATAAGACCTCTTTTCTTTAACCAATATATACTACAAAAGGAACCAGAAAAGAAAATACCTTCTACACAAGCAAATGCTATTAAACGAGTTGCAAAGCAACTTCTTTTATCTTGTATCCATTTAATAGCCCAATCTGCTTTTTTCTTAATACAAGGGAAATTATCAATTGCTTTGAATAATTTCATTTTTTCACCTTCATTTTTAATATAAGTATCAATTAATAAGGAATAAGTTTCACTATGTACATTTTCCATCATTAGTTGGAAACCATATGTAGCCCTAGCTTCGGGTAATTGCACTTCACTTAAAAAACGCATACCTAGGTTTTCCAAGACAATACCATCGCTAGCAGCAAAGAATGCTAATACCATTTTAATAAAATGTTGTTCTTCGGGTTTTAAAGTTTGCCAATGTTTTAAATCTTTTGAAAAATCAATTTCTTCCGCGCGCCAAAAACTATCCATCATTAGCTTGTACATTTTCCAAATATCGTCATCTTGCACGGGAAACATGACATAACGATTTGGATTTTCAGTCAATAGGGGTTCAACCACTTTTTTATTCATCCTAAAGTAATATAATAATTAGATTTAAATATTTTTTTTAATATATTAATTCAAATTACGCTAGGATACGCTGTAAATAAACATAATTATTTTATTTGTTTGATACTTACATAAGTTATAATAAAAAAAAATTAATATTATAATATATAAAAATGAATTTTACACAAAAAGATAAAATGCTACGAGAAATAGAATATCAAATGAAAAAAGAACAGCTAAGTATGCTTAAGAATTTGAAAGAAGTAGAAAAAAATCAAGTAGATAATAATTTTTTAAGAGGCGTATATGAAGATTATAGAACTTATAAGGAACATATCATACAACAAAAACAACAACATGAAAATACTATAAAAGATTTGATTAATTATTTAGAAAAAAATTTATTAAGTAATGGATTAACAGATAAAATGATGCGTCAGGCACAATTTGAACAAAAAGAACTTTTAGATAATTTAAGTTCTATAAGAAAAGAATTGAAAGACTTGATTTTGGAAACTAATTAAATATTATTATATTATATATAATGTCAAATCCACAAACAGAACAAGAAGTTGATATTGTTGCTCAATTTAAAGAAAAGATAGCAACTGCCGGCACCACTGTAGCTGATTTGATGGCTTTAGCACAGGGAAAAGCACAGGCAAATAATGATGCTGTAATTAAAATAAAAGAATTAGTAGGATTATTAAAAACAGCAATAAAAAAATTAAAAGAAAGTCAGGGTAAATTTGAAGATGTATCAAGAAGAATAGGTTTAATGAATGAAGAAGCAACTGTTTCATTACAAGCGAGAATAGCAGATAATAAAAAATCGGGAAATGCTGATTGTAAAAAGAAAATAAATGAGTTGTTGAAAGAATTTAATAGTTTTGTAGAAAAGTTAAATGGTATAAGAGAGGTAATTAATTCAAGTGCTAATGTAGAGTTGAATGAAATGGGCGAATTAATAGGTCAATTAGGTTCTATAGCAGAAGGAATTGTAGCATCATATTCTACTATTGACGGTGCATTACCTGGAACAGCACAATCATCGTCTCCTAGACAATCGGGTCAAAATATTGCTCCTCCAGCAATGTTTACCAGAAGTAGGTCAGAATTAGAAGATATGGGAATAAATACAAGACCTAGATCCGCACCAGGTCCCACCAGACCTCGCAGGGCTGCTCCTAGACTTCCAACAACAGGAGGAAGAAGAAGAAGAAAAACAAAAAAAAGAGGCGGATTTAGATACGGTTCATCATTAAGGACCATAACTCGTAAGAGAACATATAATAGTAGAACTAAATCTAAAACAAGAAGTAAAAGTAAAAGTAAAAGTAAATCTAGAAGTAAAAGTAAAAGGAGTAGGAGTAGGAGTAGAAGTAGAAAGAGACGTTAATTTAGCAAATTGAATGTATATAATTATTAATTTTATATTTCATAATTATATAGAAATGAAATTTCCAGCCTTATTTAATAATAAGTATTTCGGATATGCGGTAATAGTTTTAGGTGCTGTCCATGTTTTAGGATATATGGGAGAAAAAGCATGGGAATGTTTAGTATTTTTTGGTCTAACAGTATTGGCAGTAGAAAGAAAATTTAAAAATAGAAGTGTAGCAATATTAGCAGGTATATTTTTAGCTAATATAATATTTGGTTGTGGTAGAACAATAGGTGTAAGTGAAGGATTTATTGGAAATTATTTTAAAAATTCATCAGACCATATCAGGGAGGGAATGTCTAGTATGGATAAAGCAGCAAAAAAAGCTGGTAAAGAAGCAATGAAAGAAGCGATGAAATGTAAAGATGGTTCAGACCCAGTAGATGGTAAATGTGCGGAAGCTGCTGCCGCAAAAGCAAAAGTAACAAAAGATGCTGCTAAAATGACAAAAGAAGTGGGGGCTGCTGTAAATAACACAGATAATCAAATAAAAGCAGATAAGAAAAAGAAGAAAACCGCGAAAAAGAAAGAAATAAATAAAAAATTAGAAACGGATGTAAAAGCACAACAGGGAAAAACGATGGATATAATGAAAAAAGCAGCAGCTACTTTGGGATCATTAACTGACGATGATGATGATACCAAAAAAGCTGGAAAGACTGATGCTGGTTCGGAGAAAAAAGTTGAAGCACCAGCAACACCGGCTGTTCCTACAGAATCAACAGATACACCAAAAGGAACCGAAGGTTTTGGATTAATGGCAGGTGGGGATCCACTTGATATTTTTGCCGGAGGTAACAGTCCATACCAAGAAGGATTTTCAAACGGTTCTGATTTATACAATGATTTTATGACTTATGCTAAAGAAAATGGGGAGCTATTTTCTGGTACAGGAGATAAATTGGTTCAAGAAGGATTTATATCTATGAATGATTATGCCGCAATGGATTTCAGAATGCAAAGATATGGCCAACATAATCCAAACAATGTAGGATATTAATAATTTTATTTTATATATAAAATATATAAAATGAAAAGAGTTAAAATACCTTTAGTACAGAAATTCTTAACCAATAAATATGTATTATATTTAGTGTTTTTCGCCGCATTAGTAGAAATATTATCCTTATTGACTATTAGAGATTATGATAGTTTAGGATTGTTTATAGTGGTGGGTTTATTGGCTTCATATTTTACAAAAAATATGACAATGATTTTGATAGCAGCAATGGGTTTTACAAATTGTCGTGTATGTTCTAATTTGATTAATCGCAATATGTATATGTTAGAAGGATTAGCGAATAAAAAAGAAGGCATGAAGGAAGGAAATAAAGGAAGTGCTGATTTGGGTGTATTTTTCAAAAAGACCGATGATTCAGGAAAAGAAAAATGTACGATGTCAACAAAAGAGTCGGAGTGTATGGCTACAAAGGAGTGTTATGTTGATCAAGGGTGTACTACTTTCGTTAAAAATCATGGTCCACCAAAAAAATCAGGATTTACGCAAAGAAATGTTCCATCATCAAAACCCGCGGCTGTGAGTGATGACGATGATGAATCTCCGGGAAAAAGAGTAGATTATGCGGCAACATTAGAAATGGCATATGATAATCTTAATAATATGGTAGGAGATAAAGGAATGAAAGGATTAACAGATGAAACGAAAAAATTAGTAGGACAGCAAAAAGAACTGATGGGTGCTTTAAATGGTATGGCACCAGTTTTGCAAAATGCTAAGAAAACATTAGAAAATTTAGATATGCCCGATTTGAAGAATTTACAAGGAATGATGGCCACATTAAACAAATCTAAATAAATATAAATATATTATATATGGCAAGAAGAAAATGTCCAAAAGGAGTGTTTTGTATTGAAAATACTACAATTATTTTTTTAGTAATAGTAATACTTCTATTTCTATATATAATATATTATTTACAGGGTAATAATAGCAATAGTAATAATAATAATAAAGAGGTATATTTTATGAATAATCAATCACCAAGTAACATATTTACAAATCCATTTAAGCCACCATTAAAAGATAATCACTATTTTCCTTCTGACAGTAGTGATATTAGAGGAGTTCCAAGAATTCCAATAAACATAAAAACACAAGCGTTGGATACTCATTATAAACAAGTTGGAATATTAACAAGAATAACAGGTCCAGAGACAATACTAGCATTAATGGGAAGACCAACTCATGCGTCTAGGAATAAATGGCAATATTACACTATGAGTGATAAACAACAAAGTGTAAAATTACCAGTAACTCATGCGGGTCGTAGTTGTACAAATGAGTTAGGGTGTAATGAAATATTTAATGGAGATAGTGTTTATGTAGAAGGATATAATGATGCTTTTAAAGCAACAATTTATGAAAGTAATTTATTTCAATATATACCATATTAAAAAAATTTAATGTTAATATTATATAATGATAACTCGCAATATAAGAAATAAATCGCCATTAGGAACTATATGCCAAATGAAAGATCTATTTCCGGAAGAATGGAGTGATGATTATTATCAAATGATGGATAAATTTGAAGAAATAAAAAATATAAAAACCGATGACAAAATAGGCAAAGTGGATAACAAATATTATGTTCATAAAAGTGGTGTGGGTAGTTGGATAACAAGAAAAATATGGTATCAAGAGAATAGAGATAATACAATAGATTATTTAAATACAGATTTCAAAATTTTTTTTAGATTTTTAGATAAAATTATATATAACACACAAAATGATGTATTAAATATTTATAATAGCTATAATCAAAAAATAATAAAAGAAGTCAAGCAAATAATTCCCGGATTATATAATTTGAAAATGACATATACAAATGAGAGTGAACATTGGTATTCTAGTGATAAAACAAAAATAATAGCAACAATTGATTCAATAATATTGACTTTATTTGATTTTAATAAAAAAATGGTAGAATTGAAAACAATGAATAGAAATAATTATAAAACATATGGAATGATGATACCAAAAGTAAGAGCACAATCAGATACGATTGATAGTATAATGGAAACACAACTTAACACATTCAGTATTTAAATAATATAAAAACATTTTTAATATATTATTTAATGGAGGATATAAATTATGATGAATTGGTTTGTTATTTTATTATTTCTTGTAAAAAAAACGAACATTTACATGGAAATTTTACTAACAAAAATGAATTTATAATAGTAGGCGATGAAAGCATAGATGAAAAATACATATTAACTGAAAATAAATTAACATTGAAAGTAAATGATGGATATTTGGGATTACCACAAAAAGTTATTTTGGCATATGAAGCTTTTATAAAAATGAAAGAATTTGACCAATATACACATGTATATAAAATTGACGATGATTGTAAGATATTTAAAAAAATAAATAAAGAATTTTATGATTTTATAAATAAACATCCATATTCGGGTGCTGTTTGTAATTATATAACTTACCCTAGATCAGGTAAAAGAAAATGGCATTTAAAATACAAACATGATGAAAAAGAATATTGGGCAAACAAAGAATATAATGGTCATTATGTTCCTTGGTTAAGGGGTAGTAATTATACTTTATCTAAAGCATTAATAAAAAAAATAAATAGAATATGGCATCATGATAATTTAGATTTATTAGGTAGAACTGAAGTATTTGAAGATTTAACTATTGGTAAAGTTTGTTTTTTTCTTAATGTATGTCTTTCAGTTTTTCCTAAAGATTTGAAACCGGTCAAAGATGAATTTGAATTATAATACAATATATAATTTTATATAAATATATATTGCTAAATCAATAAATTTATTTTTTACCTAATTTGTAGGTGCGTCCCTTCTTTTTAAAGTATTTTCTTCCTTTTTTGGAACTACGTCTAGCTTTAGCTTTGCTACTAAATGGATTAGATTTACTTCCTACTTTACCTCTCTTTTTACTTCCTTTTCTTCTTCTGCGTCTAGTGCGTCTTCGGCGGGTTCTACGTTTAGCCATTATATAATATCTAAAGATTATTTATTTCTACGCGTTTTTATTTTACGCTTCTTTTTTTTTCTACTTTTTCTAAATCTTCTTCTTTTTGCTTTGGTATATTTATGTTTTCTTTTTCTTTTTAATGAATATTTTTTTTTTCCACCCTTTAATTGTGGAAATTCTTCTTTTGTTTGTGCTAAAACTGTTTCAAAATTTGGCGTTCCAGATGGAAATGGTGCTAAATCATTTGTTCTTTCTCTAGATTTCATACCCCTAAATCTGGTTTGCAAGAACTGAGATATCTTTTTACTAGCTTCTTCCTTTTTCTTTCTTTCTTTTTTCTTCTTCTTCTTTCTACTTTTATTTTTCTTATTTCTTTTAATTCTATTATCATTATATTCACTAATAAAATTTTTAAAATCTTCATAGAATAGTAATAATTTTTGGAGATCTTCGGATTGCGCTGCATAATCTGCGCGCAGGCTGAAGCTGATGCCGTCAGATAAACGACCTTTTTCGTAATCTTTATTTAAATCTGGGTAAATATCATTTACTATGTGACTGAATATTTTTCTGGCGGAACTTTCATCCTCGCTTATCTTAGATATTATTTCATCAAAATCTTCTTGTCGGATCATTTTGGGTCCTTCCGTTGCATCTCGGATTTCTTGTTCCATTGATTTAATTCTTTTTACTCGCTCTTTTAATACATCAATAAGTTCTTGTAATTCATCTATATGTTTATGATGATAATTAACTATAGCGGTTGTTAATTCTTTCTTTTTTTTTTTAGCATTACCACTGCCACCTGATTGTGTATTTTTTGATATATAAGCATTTATTCTATTTATATGAAAATGATTATATTTTTTAAATATTTCAATAAATTTTTCATCGGCTTGCTTAATATCATCTTTATCTTTCATAAATTCAGTGTGTGATAGAAAAAATGTAGTATTTATATTAGGGTATGTAGTAAAAACAATTCTTTCACCAACATCTTTTATATTAAGTTTTTGCATGTGGCCTAAATTTTTAAAAAAATATTTATTATCCTTATTCTCTTTAATCCATATTACATATTTAAGTTCATCATGTTTATTATTATATATAACAAATGAGTTATTACTAAATGGCATTATGTATATATATATAATTAATGATATAAATATATACAGGAAATCTCTCCCAGGTTGAGTTGAACTATCTAAAATTTAATATACTCTTTTCCTTTTTTTAAAAGATTTTGATTTACTTCTACGTCTATGTTTTTTCCTTGATTTTCCTTTGTTATTTCGTTTTTTCTTTTTTCTACCACCAGTAAGACCCGGTAACATAGAATATTGTATCCATTCGTCAGCATCTACACCACCTCTTGTATGAATATGAGCATCTAATTCAGGTTGATAAGGTCCAGGTCTAGCTTGAGCGTGAACAATTAAATATGGATATGAAACATCGTGAGCTCTTAGTGTAGGGTCAACTACTCCTTTTTCCATTGAACCGGTAGATACGGATGAAGCACCTAATTCTGAAGAAGAGGCTTCTGGGTTTTCATCGTCGCCACCGTCTTCGTCATCATCATCGCCGCCATCATCTGTTTCAGATTTCTCTTCCTTCTCTCCATCATCGCCACTACTAACTATAGAACTCGCACTCGCATTTGGATCAACATCAGTTTCAGTTGTATCACCAGTGCCAGATATAGAAGCTCCACTTGCGTTTGGATCATCTTTAGAACCAACATCAGAGCCTTCTTCAGCGTTTGAATCATCTTTTCCACCAACATCCCGGTCGGTAGCAACTTGTTCTGGTTCTTGAATAGGTTCTACTGGAGCTGGTATACCATCTATAATGTCTTGATATTGACGATTTCTCATTGTGCGTGAAAAAGCATTAAGCTCAGGGATTGGATTAATATCTTTAAATCTTTTGTAATCATCAATATTATTTATTTCTATGGGAATATCTCCGAATTGATTTGGTGTCCCACTTACTTCATTAACATATTCTAGAAGTAAATCATTTTCTTCAACAGTGACATCGGGGTTACTTCTTATAGTATGAATTAAATCATTATATAATGTATAAGTTGGCATCTTTAAAGTAACAACTCCGCCTTCTGGTTTTGTATAATATACACTAAAATGTGGTACGTTTTCATCTTTATTTTCTGTATCTGATACTTCTTCTTCTTTTCCACCATCACCATCAATTGAAGCAGAACTAGAAACAGGGCCAGAAGGTGGTATAATGTTAGTAGAGTCTCCAGAGGAGGTACCTTCTTCTTGTTGGTTTCCACCATCATCTGAAGGAATAACTACAGAACCAGTATTAACAGTATCACTATCTTCTTCTGTTTCTACATTAGTAGGTTCAACGGTAGGAACGACAGGTTCAACGGTAGGTTCAACGGCAGGTTCAACATTAGGGTCAACATTATCATATCTAGTATTTTCTTCTACATTAGAAGGAATATTTGGAAGATTAAGATTAGAACCATCATCGTCACCCTCAGCCTCAACCTCACTCTTACCTTCATTTTCACTTACATTTTCGCTGACATTTTCACTTACATTTTCACTTCCACTTTCACTTCCACTTTTTTCACCCTCACTTTCACCAGAATTAGGAAGGCGACCAGTATTAGCGAATTCTATCAAAAAATCTATAAATTGTTGTTTAGTTTTATATTGATTTTCAGGTGTTCCATCACCTAATAATTGTGAAATGATACCCCTCACTACAGGTCGTTGTGCGACTAAATCAGTGTTTATTTGATGACGAATTAATATAGCATTAAATAGTTGAAATAAAGCTGTAATAGTATTTTGAGGTGCTTGAAGACCACCATAATCAATATTGCCAATAGGGTCATGTAGGTATAAAGAGTTGGTGAAAGTTGAACCAGCAATATTATCAGGTCTATAACCTTTAGGTACAAAACCGGGTCTTTGAACTCCAGAATCAACTTGATGTAACATTTGCCATTGTCCATTATCATTTTCAGTTAAGATCATTGTTGCTAATTGAAATGTGGGATTGGAATTACTGTAAGCACCTCTGCCATTATGTGTTGGTTGCCAGTCATTAGTTAGACTAGTTTTTCCATTTAGAATAGGCATTAAGAAATATACAATTTTTTCATCACCGGGAGCACCCCCATATTTCTTTTTAGAATACTTTTTAACAGATTTGTTTTTGAGGTTATATTTTCTTCTCTTTCTTCTAAAACTTCTCTTTTTTCTTTTAGTTTTCTTTTTAGGTTTTATTTTTCTTTTTCTAGACTGATTTTTGGTTTTTTTAATTTTATATAATCTTTTTTTTGTAATATTCATGATGTATTATATACATAAATTTATATTTTTTTTATAATAAACATATATAATAAATGGCATTATGTGAGAATGTTGCCCCAATAGAATTAGTGACCGGTAAAGGTAAAAGTACACCTTGTTCAACATTATGTAATTTTACATATGAATATGGAAATTCAGATTGTGTATTAACAAATAAAGATAAGTATTTAGACATACAATGTTTTGATGGGACAAATGAAGTAGAGTTGACAGGATACAAAAATTTAACAGTGGCTAGTGTAAGATTATATAACGGTTCAATAAATAAATATGATGGAGAAAATTTTCCGGGAGAATTAATAATACAACATACGTCGGGGAGGAGTAATATATTTGTATGTATACCGGTTCAATCAACTAGAGTGACTACTGAGAGTACAAAATGGTTTAAAAATTTTATGAGTCAGATACCTACAAAACCTTCTTCTGGACAAATAGTATCAAATGTAGCAGGTTTTACATTAAATAAAGTGATACCAAAAGGACCTTATTATTTTATAGAAGATGCTCCATTCCATAATAGTTTAAAGTATGGATGTAATAAGAAAGATAAAATAATAATTTTTGACGGTTCTAATCCAGTAAGAATGCATTATAAAGATCTCATATATTTACAGAATAGAATCAGTCCGATAACTTTACCAACAAAAAAAATAAAAAAAGAAGACCTACAATATAATAAGACCGGAACACAGAACGGACCGGGTAAAGGAGATGATAATCAGGGTCCGGGGACAGGAATGACTTGTGTTCCAATAACAGATTTGCATGGTAAATCGGTAGCATCAAAAACAGCGGGGAAAGTGTTAAGCTGGGTTCAAGATATCGGACCTAGTGGATTGGAGGAATTTAGTTTTGAAAAACATGTATTACCATATTTAATACCAATAATATGTGTAGTGTTTGTATTGATATTATTAGCGTTATGGAGATGGATGCATAGTTCATCAACGGGTTTTAAAATTCCGAAGATAAATATATATGGGTCACGAGGTAGAAGTGGTGGCACTGCTGGTGCCGGTGAATAATTAAATATAATTGAATTGAATTGAATTATATTTAAATTAACATTTAACGGCTCCGTGTAAATCATTTTGAACCGGTTTGAAAGTAGCTTCATCAAAAAGAGTGTCAGTAGCAGTTCGTGGCATCATATTTTGAACTGTTTCTTCTTCAAGCGTGACTGGGTAAGGTACAACATTCATATCTTTTAATTTATTAGATTTTTTCTTTTCAGATGGGAGATATCTGTCGTGTGGAAGATTGTTAGAAGCATTTCCAGAACGAACAATAAGAACATATGCGGCGATAAGTGCTAGAATTCCAACAAATTTATTAGCAGTGATGATAGCAAGAGCACCACCAACCACGAGGATTTTTCCAATAATAGAATCAATCATAGAAGCTAGTGGTTCAGGAATGGTAATATCAAATGCTATAAAAATGACTAATAAACAAGATAATATTAAATGATGTTTATTTTTAATAAGTTGCTCAACAAGTGCCATATATATTCTATTGTTATATTTTTTCTTTAGGTAAATTGATAAAAAAAAGAACCTAAATAAAATAATATATATAAATTTAATGGAAGATGAAACAGCAACATATATGGGTCAAAAAGGATATACGATATATAAAGAAAATTTAGATATAGATGAACAAATATTTTTAAGAAAAGATTTAGAAGCAAAACCATATGTTCCTAAAAGTTCGTTAAATAAACCAAAAAGTTTTGCGATTTATAGAGAAAGTCATAAGAAATTTTATATACCGCGTTTTTATGGATATGAGAATTATGGAGTACCAGATGAATTTAGATTATCAAAAGGTAAAAAAATAAATATAAAATTTAAAGGAGAATTAAGAGATTTTCAAAAACCAATAGTAGATACATATTTGAAAAGTGCTAAAACAAAAGGTGGTGGATTATTAGAAATACATACTGGAGCAGGTAAAACAGTAATGGGATTAAAAATAATAGCAGAATTAGGTGTAAAAACAATAATAATAGTTCATAAAGAATTTTTATTAAGACAATGGATAGAAAGAATGGAACAATTCTTACCAGAAGCAAGGGTAGGTAAAATTCAGGGTAGTATAATAGATACAGAAGATAAAGATGTAGTAATATGTATGTTGCAATCAATATCTATGAAAGAATATCCAGTATCTTTATTTTCAGAATTTGGATTAACGGTAGTTGATGAATGTCATCATATATCCGCAGAGGTATTTAGTAGGTCATTGTTTAAAATAGTAACGAAATACACTCTAGGGTTAAGTGCAACAATGAAAAGAAAAGATGGATTGACAAAAGTGATAAAAATGTTTTTAGGTGAAGTTGTTTATAAAAAAGTGAGAGAGGGAGAAGATAATGTATTAGTGAAAGCAATAACTTATGATATAGAGGATGAGGAATTTAACGAAATAGAATATAATTTTAAAGGACAGGTTCATTATTCAAAAATGATAAAAAAACTTTGTGAGTTTAATAGACGAACAGAATTTATATTGAAAGTTTTAAAGAATGAAATAAAAACGGGAGAGAAAGATAGTCAAATAATGATATTAGGACATAATAAAGTATTGTTACATTATTTACATGACGCGATAAAAAGTAGAAATATATCAACAGTCGGATATTATGTAGGTGGTATGAAAGAAAAAGATTTGAAACTAAGTGAAGGGAAAAAAGTAATAATAGGAACTTATGCTATGGCAGAAGAAGGATTAGATATAAAGACGCTAACAACTTTAATTATGGCTACGCCAAAAGTAGATGTAACACAAGCGGTAGGTAGAATTTTAAGAAGAAAGCATAAACAGGCAACAGTTATAGATATAATAGATACTCATTCTATATTTCAGAGACATTGGGGTAAAAGAAGAGCATTTTATAGAAAGCAAAAATTTAATGTTTTACACGCAACATTAAATGATTATAAAAATAATAGATGGCAAACTTTAATAAAAGATGGAAAAATGAAAAGAAAGAAAAAACAAAAGATCACAGTTGAAACTGAGACCTTAAAGGGAGTGTGTTTAATAAATTTAGATGATTAATTAATTGTTATATGATATAATAATTAATTAATATATGAATAAGATATTTTTGGTATTTGTAAGTCTAGCACTAAATAACGACTTACTATCTTATAGAAAAAACAAAAACTATAAAGTAGTTCGTAGTATGTCAGAATTTTTATGGTATGATAATATAGTTAATTCACTAGAAAAAAAAGGATATAGGGTATTAATACCCCCAAAAGAAGAGTTTTGGTCTGTATATAAAAAATATAAAAGTAATAATTTGATAGTATTAGTTGATCATAATAGAGCAGTTGATGTTGCGGTTTTTGGAGAAAAGAATGGATGTTTTACTCCAAAAAATATATATTGTATGGGGTGGTGGAGAAGATATCCAAATGATAAAAGATTTCAATATAAGTTTAAAAATGGACAAACTTTTTTATTAGAGAATAATTTAACCGCTTATAATTAT
>MDSW01071316.1_pt1 | contig 13231 bp, 8 predicted proteins | sample 811171 | NCBI WGS metagenome assembly MDSW01 (sample SAMN05326641, study PRJNA326480) | marine metagenome | isolation source: seawater | place: Atlantic Ocean: North West | collected 2012 | reverse complement strand
GTGAAATCTCAGGACTGACCAGAGTCCGTGGATTCACGCAAGATGATGCCCATTTGTTCGTCACCGAGGACCAAATCGCAGACGAAGTCATGGGATGCATCGAGTTGGTTCAAACCATCTTTGACGTTCTTGGCATGCACGATTATCGTGTTCGTGTTGGACTTAGAGATCCAAACGGAGACAAATACGTCGGGGAATCCGAACGCTGGGATCAAGCGGAAGAGGCATGTCGTTCTGCTGCTGCAAAACTTGGTGTCAACTGGTCCGAAGAAGAGGGAGAAGCAGCATTCTATGGGCCGAAAATTGATTTCGTTGTCAAAGACGTAATCGGACGTGAGTGGCAACTTGGAACCGTTCAAGTCGATTACAATCTCCCGGAACGATTTGATTTGTGGTACAAGGGAAGCGATGGAGAGAATCATCGGCCGGTGATGATTCATCGAGCCCCATTTGGCTCAATGGAACGCTTCTGTGGTGTCCTAATCGAGCACTTCGCTGGTAAGTTCCCAACGTGGCTATCGCCAACGCAGGTCCACATCCTGACCATTTCAGAAAAGCACAAACAGTACGCATCTGAGGTCGCCCAACAATTGATCGATCAAGGTGTTCGAGTCCAAATCGATGATGGAGACGACACGATTGGGAAGAAGATTCGCACCCATCGAAAGATGCGCCCTGCTTATTTGATGATTTTAGGCGACGGTGAGATGAACAACAACTGTGTCTCTCTCCGCTCTCGTACCGGCGACCAGGTCGCTGATGTCCCTCTTAGCCAATTCATTGAAGATATCAAGCAAGAGATTGAGAACAAAGTTACCGAACCTAGCTTGGTACCTGTTCGTAAGGAAAACTAAGTCCGTACAATCCATTGTTTCGTACTGCATAAAAAGAAGCACGGCTAGGGTAAAGTATGAGTGGGCCGGTGATTGTTGAAGGCTTTGCTTCAATCGCAGTCATACCGCTCATTTTTGCAGGCCTCATAGCGCTGTTGTTCTGGCGAACTGTTGTTCCACGCCAATTACGTGGACTGCAAGTCGCATTTGAAACAGGACCGATGCGATACGAAGTGCACACTGTCACAGAGTCCTTTAGTGAGGCGCGAGATCTCCTCCGCAGTCGAGGCATGCGATTTGGTGTCGCAACCTATCTTTTCGCCCTGACGGGAGCTTTGTTGTTGTTCTTTGAGTACATCATCTATGCACAAGGGTGGAGCGATGGTTTTCATGCTCCAAACATCTCCCTGGCTTTGATTCTCATCATTCTCCCAGCCGTGATTTCATCGGGCTCATCACTCGGTGCTCAAATCATAAAACCGATTGGTCACGGGAAAGCGAAGATGCAAGAATCGAGTCGTGCAAGAAATACGGCTTACTTCGCACTTACGTTCATTTGGTTCCTCGGTGTTGGTTTGTTTTATTCCATTCTGGGCGCGTGGGACGTTGCCTTTACCCACCGATTGAGCGCTTCTTTGCTGCTTGCTTTTTCTCCTTCGATTGTAGCGTATGGCAGAGTCATGGGTACGTCTTGGCAAGCACTGCGCCAATCGTCTTCTCAAATCGCGCGAGGGAATCCCTCTCCGTTTCACAACCATGCACCAAATGCCCGACAGCAACTTATCGCTCGAATTGTACACCTCAACACGCTCGCAATGCCTGTCGTCGCCATCAATACGTTGTTATCGCTCATCGCAATCATCGTCTCACCTGAATTGTTCACCCATTCGGACCAAGTCATCGATTTACCTGAATACCGTGAACAAGCAACCATCATGGAGGAGGGCGGCATGCTTGGATTCTTTTTGATTGAATTGTTCTCAAACATTCCAGACCCTGGCTTACGCGTCCCACTGGTTACCTCAATTCTGCTGTTTTTGCTGCTCAACGTCGCATTGGTTGGCTTCCTCTTTGTTTACGAAGTGGCGCGCATTTTGTTCCTCGATGTTCAGGATGTCTCCGGCCGAGGAGGTATTCGACTCGCTGATAGTCGTTTACTGCGAGCTGAGCGAAGTCAACAAGCAAGAGTTCTGAATTTCTGTTTTACTGGTTTTGCGGGACAATCGATGCTCCTTTTGGCGCTCGCAATGATTACCTTCTGGGATTCAAGTTTCCTCCCACAAGGTGCTGAATGCGGCAATTGGCAAGGAACGCTCTGCACTTATGTGGAAAAAGACGCAATGGAAGAATTGACTTGGATGCTTGCTTCAGGAGGTCAAATTTGCTTCCTCCTGATTTGGTTAACGTCCTTGCAAGTTGGTTCCAAACTTGACGATATTTCCTTTGACGCAAGCATCAGCGAACAGCGCCAGATGCTCACAAAAATGGAAGACATGATCTATCTGAAGCAACGACCGTTCACCGAACTCATCGCCCAAGATCGATGGACGAGAGCGGTCGAATTCTATGATGAAATTTTGAATCCAACCGAAATCTCAACTCAAGGATTGGACCTGCTTCGTCAAACAGGTGCGAAAATGCAGCTCTTTGCTGGTTTAAATCGGTGGGAAGAGGCTGAAGAAAATGCAGTCTCATTGCTCGCCTTACAAGCTGGAAGAGATGCACAAGTAGCCCGACTAATTCTCGCTGCTGCGAGTTTATGTCAGCGCGATTTACCAGAGGCCGCACCGAGACTCGCACTTCTCAACAAGAGTGATGTTGAAGCAGCACGATTGCAATGGTTTGCTGCTGTTCTAGATACGAAACGCAAGGTTCCGAGCGTATCTCAACCCATTTTGCGCATTGACCCCTTGATGCGTCGGAACATCGATTTGCTAAAGCGAACGGCCGAAGGAAATCCCCGTGGGAACACAACCTATCGAAATCGGCCCGCTGACAGACTTATGCTTCTCGGTGACTGTGCGCGGATGCGTTTGGATGGGCGAAGTGAAGAAGCCCTTTCGATGCTCGAATCCTTCATGAAAAAGCACGAGGAAAATGTCGACTTACCAACCACTGCATGGTCACAAGGACGTGTTGTTGCTGCTCTGTTGCACCTTGACGCAAACAGGCCGAATACTGCAGTTCGAATTGCACGTGATTTACGAGCGAATGAGCCGAGGCATCCACACGTTCGATCATTGGTCCGGATCCTCAATGAACTTGGCCTTCTTGAAAGAATGGCAACCGAACCGACAAAGATGACGCTGCTGGTTGATTCCGAGGGAGATTGGATGCGAGATTGGCCAATTCTTCACACTGTTCATGTCTCACCTCGACTCGGCTCAACAGCCTCTCGAAAACACGCTGCAAGAGCAAATGCTTGGATTGTGCATTCAAAAGAGCAATCCATTTCAGACTTCTACAATCGTACGAACTTATGGAAGAAGATTCCCTACAATGGAGAAAACCAGCCGCCACATGGCCTCTATCTTCATCTCTATGGCATCATTACAACCGTTGCTGGCATGCCCGTCGACCTCGGTTTACCGAGTGGGATAAACATTGAGAATCTCCGAGCAAGAGATTTGATCTGATTATACTCGCCTACGCAATCGTTCCATTGAGGCATCCGCTTTTCCAAGTTGTTCAAGTGCTGCTTCCACTTGAGCACCTTTCAAACGCTCCTCTGCAATTGAAATTGCTGCTTCGGTCTGTTTCATGTCTTCATCGGTCACTGGGATGCTTGACGCATTGCATTGATTTCTCAATACGGACCATTCCTGACGGACAAACTCAAGAAGCGTTTGAGCCTCATTTTGCTCGTTGCCCAGGGCATCGAGGTCAATGGTTAGACGCTCAAGAAGCATTGCAGCATGACTCCATTCTCGGTCATCTGCTGCCTTTTGCACCAACTTGAATCGGTCCATCCATTCTTTTGAATCGTCGAAATCATTGAAGCGTCCAGTGATTTTCTTTCGTTGACGAAGCGCTCGTCGCACACTGTCCATTGCCTCCCTCTCAATTTGGATGACACGAATGACGCCTTCCGCAAGCCCAATCGATTGACCGGTATCACCAGCCTCAAGGGCGGATTCTGCTTGCTCGAGGCGTTGTTCAAGATCCGATGTATCAAATCCATCGGCTGCTTTGAGAGCCTTGGCTGCGTCGCTTAAGACCTCAACTGCGCGTTCTCTTGCATCACCATCTGCTTGGAATTGTATTGGTACAACACAAGCCAACTCGAATGCCTTCTTTGGAGCCTCCCGTTCAAGTTGCTTCTTTGCATCGCGAACGATCTGTCGCAGGTTATCGATGGTTGCTCCAGATTGTCCAGTTAGCAGTTCCTCAGCGGTCCGAATTGCATCCTCGGCCTGTTCCCACCACGTGATGATTTCCTGAGCTCGCCGCTTTGCTTGACGAAACAAGCTTTCCGCTTCTCGCAACGAGCCGAGTGTGACCTCTCTTTCTCCTATCTCGTACGATTTACGAGGACGCTTTACCAGTGGGGCCAACTCTTCTGCATGTTGAATAACAAGAAGTGCTTCGTTGCGTACAACATCTACATCTATTGCAAGGGAAAGTGAACGCTCGATGTCTTCCGATGCTTCTCGTAAAAGACGTATACCAAATGATGGGTCAATGTGACCCTCTTCCTTCGCAGTCATGACAAGACTGCTTGCTTGATCGACAGCAGCGCCTTCTGAACGCAGGACAAGGAGTCTGTTTTCTATCATATCCAATTCTTTTCGAAACGCTTTGCGTTCCTCGCGCATGTCATCACCTGCAATCCAGAGATATGCAACGTGGGTGAGAATTACGGCACTCAATAATGGAAGTCCCCAATCAATTGGGTCGACAATCCAAGTTTCACCGGCTCGGTCGCCCACCAATATCCCGAGTATGGTCAATGCCCCAATCCCGGTCATCATTGCCCTGAAACGCATGACGTCGATGCCGCCTCTCAGTGTACTTGCTGATGTTTGGTACATCGAAAAGCCCAATCCAGCAAACAACAATGATGCCACGATGTCGGCTGTATTTGAGGAAAAGGAACGCAATGAAAACATCAGGAAGACTGGCCAAATTATACTCGAAGCTGCACCTATTCGAGTTCGTGCACGTGGATCGTCGAGAATCAAATCTTGAATGACAATTCCCCAAAGAAGGACGAGAACCGGCATTCCAAGTCCAGTGAGCAAACTCGCATCGCCAACGAAGGCATCTTTCAGTACTGGCCATGCAAGCCAAATTGCTCCACTCAAACAAAACAAAGCACAGACGGTGCTCAATCGCTCGATTCTCTGAACACGAAGGAGACGTTCGGCCTTGATGGCTTCATCAACATCCCCCCAGAGCATGGTTGAACCAAGGGGGTTTTGATGATGAAACCACCGACTCTTTGCATACTGCTCTGCAACAATGTTCAAGGGTGTGCTTGGATGGTTGGTGAAGAAGGGGACATCCTATGAAAGGACTCATCACGATGGACGATTTGACCAACGAAGACATACACAGCATTCTTGCTGATGCAGAGCGACTACTTCCAATCGCTCGAGGTGAATCCTACCTTCCGCTTCTGCAAGGAAAAATTCTGGGCAATCTTTTCTTCGAGCCGAGCACGCGGACGCGAATGTCGTTCGAGACCGCAATGAAACGACTTGGAGGGGATGTTGTCAATCTTGGCGACGTAAAGACTTCATCCGTTGTGAAGGGTGAAACACTCTTCGATACCATCCAGATGGTCGATGGATACACCGACATTATCGCGATGCGTCATCCGCGTCAAGGCGCTGCACGCTACGCACAAGACGCTGCCAGAGTCCCTATTCTCAATGGTGGGGATGGAGCGGGTCACCACCCGACGCAAACCATGCTCGATTTGTTCACGATTCAGCAATCGCACGGCACGCTTGAGGGTTTGACGGTCATTCTTGCAGGCGATTTGCGCTACGGGCGTACAGTCCACAGCCTCTCACATGCATTGGTTCGATTCGGATGCCGTTTGATTTTCGCATCACCTGACCTTCTGCGTATGCCTACCGAGATTGTAGAAGACCTGCGTGAACATGGTGCAGATGTTACTGAAACTGAGGATCTCCTCGGAAACATCAATCAAGCAGACGTTGTATACATGACACGAATTCAGAAAGAACGTTTTGCCGATGAAGATGAATACACCAAGGTTGCCGGTGCCTACAAGTTGCATGCAAGAGATCTTGCCAATGTAAAGTCGGAAATGGTGATTTTGCATCCGCTCCCGCGTGTCGATGAAATTCATCCAAGTGTGGATGATACCCGTCACGCCCGCTACTTTGAACAGGCTTTCAACGGTGTAGTCGCTCGAATGGCGTTGCTTTGTCGCCTGCTCAACATCGAAATTCCAGGCGAAATCCCCGGAGGTGATGCATGATGGCTGAAGAACACAACATGCGAAGAGTGACTGCGATCAAGAATGGAACGGTTATCGACCATATCCCATCCGGTCAAGCACTCAAGGTGCTTGAGTTGCTCAACCTCTCAGGCGATACGTCCGTTCCTGTATCATTGGTGATGAACGTTCCCTCCAAGAAGATGGGTGCAAAGGACATTATCAAAGTCGAAGATCGTGAACTAACGCAATCTGAACTTGATCGCCTTGCACTGGTTGCTCCAGATTCAAGCATTGCAATCATTCGGGCCTATTCTGTTGCAGAGAAGTTGAATGTCAACCTTGGTGATGAGGTCAGAAACGTTGTTCGCTGTACTTTCTCAAATTGCATTACCCAGAATCCAAGAGAACCATTGCCACATCGCTTGAAGGTCATCAGAACTGCACCGTTAGCACTGCGTTGCCATTATTGTCAGCGGCCACAAGATTTGGATGAATTGGTCCTCAATTTACTCTAGATTGACATCAAGAAGATCTCGCATATCGCAAGCCTTGCACGTTTGTCCTGAAGTTGGCGAACCACAACGTAGACACTTCATTGGATGCGATTGCTGCACTGAAACCGGCTGGCGAGCGACCTGCTTGATGTTGTCCGACATTCGAACCAGACTGTGCCGTGTGCCGGGAACATCTTGCTCGAGTTGAGCAACGATGTCTCGGTAGCGCCATCGGAGTGCTCCTTGTGCGTAGGGGCATTCTTCGTGGTGGAGAGGTAGTTCCTTGTGCAGAGCGAGAAGATGAATCTCTTGTTCTGGAATCCAGCGAAGAGGTACAATTCGCGGAGGCAGTCCATCAACTGGAGCATCGGTATGGGGCGCAAGTCGAAGGGTTCGATCGATGTCACCGTTCGTCATGTTCATCAGAACGGTTTGCGCCATATCGTCCAGGTTGTGGCCGAGTGCAACAACATCAGCATCGACGCTCTTCGCTAGAGCATTGATGCCTTGACGCCGGAACACACCGCAATACGAGCAAGGCATCATGGAGACACCCTCCTTGCTTTCGGAGATCATGGGCAGACGCTTTACCACCTCATCCATTTGGTGAAAGTTAAGATCTTCATAACTTGTTGATATGAATTCAACATCGAGCTCGTCGCATAGATCAATTGCGCATTGGAGCGAGGGTGGACGATAACCATCGATTCCTTCATCGACACAACCTGCAACGATGCGAACGTCTCGGCGCATTCCAATCAATTCGACAAGAAGCGTCAACAAAACGGCTGAATCCTTTCCACCAGATATTGCAACGAATACCGTGGTGGGTTTGGATTTGTCAAGATGAAGTTGCTTTCGAAGCTCTTTCGCCACCTTCTTTCGAATCGACTTCTCGAGATGATGGCCGCATAGAATTCGTCCTGAATAAGCCTGCTCTATAACCGCATCTTTGCCACATACATCACAAGCTGGTGCTTGGAATGGACGCTGAGATGTCTCGGCCATGTTGATTGGTCACATCACCTGCATTAAACGCCTCCGATTGATGGTCTTCGGGAAAAATTATTCTAATTGAAAATTCAAAATTTCAATTGGGTTATTCAACTTCTTTAAGCATCCAATGGTCGAATCAATACGCGGAAAGGTTTGCTGTATTGGACATCCGCGCCTCGTATTTTGGAAATTCGCAGTTGGAATTTCCATTTTAGTAGCCAAATCCCCCTACGGGGGAAGAGTTTCGGCAAAGTTCTTGAATGGTACGTTGCTGTGAACAAGTTTGGGCTACCATGCTGGAAAGGTTGTTTTCTCAACTTTGCGGACTCGAAGGTGCAAAGCACGTTCGCCTGATGAATCAATTTGGTAGCGTTGTAAAAACCACAAACAAATGGCCTGAATCCGCGGAAGAACAGCGTCGTGAATGGGCCGAATGTTGCGCACTTGCAGAACAGTTCGCCCTCGGGACATTGTTCGAAGTATGGGGCGAAGGGCGACGATTAACGCTCTATGATCATTTTGAGGACAATCTATTTGTTCACTTATCCGGCAAAGACGGCAAAAAAGGCGTTTGGCGATACGAGCTGGAACGAACTCGACAACTATGGAATTCGAAACAACCTGAGGCGATATAATGTTTGATTTACCACACATTGAACGATTTGATGATGAAGTGGATGTCTCGCCCGGAGCCATTCAGTCCTTCGAGCACGGGTTTATCACGACCTGGGTTGGGCGTCGCAAGACGCCCTTTGGCCACCGTTTAGTACGTGCTGGACGCGTCGTCGGATGGATTTGTGAAGGCTCGAGTTCAACAAAACTCCTCGGTGGAGCCGATGCTCGGACAGCGCTCGAAGAGGCGGAAAAGAATCAACACCGATTGATTGCATCCACATGTTCTATGCATGGGCTTGGAGAATTAGCAGCCCTCCTCCCGGAAGCATTCGAGTTCCAAGCCGATACGCAAGGACTTGGCACGAGTGTAGCCCTTACAGATCGCCTGTTTGCCCGAAACATATCCGCAGTTTTGCAAGCACTTTCCGATTATGAGCACGTTCGAGGCGCCTTGGCGGCTGATCAAGGAATTGTTATTGACAGCATAGGAGATTTACCAGGGGATGCAAAAGAGCTCTCTGCAACCGTTGCTTCTCTTTCCGAGGCAATGAATCTCCAGCAGGCTAAACTTGGCGGAGATGGGAACGGCTACGCATCCTTGAACATGGGCGACACATCATTGCTGCTTGCTTCCAGCAGTACCATCGTTTTGGCAATATGGACCGAACTTGACGCTAACCATGCTCGCTTGCTTACCGACGTTACGGCCAAACTAGATGGTGAAATTGGCACCTACGCAGAGGGTTCTGCTACACTCCCCGATGGATTTGTCCTCCGAGAAGGAAAAGGTGGTGCTGATGCAGTGATGTCAATGCTTTCCGCTGCGCTTGAAGAACGAGTAACCGGTCATCTCAAAGCTGGTGCTAGCGACAAAGCAGTTTCGCTTGCACTCAGCAATGGGCTACCTGTAGCGATGGCAGCCAACGGCCAATCCTTTGAAGATGCAATGCTCGGATTGACCGAGAGCAAGCGCGTATTGAAACTGCACCGACTAGCGTCTGGCACGATGGTTTCATCCTCAACAGGAGATGTTGCAGACTTCACTCTCAAGCAATTCGTTGAAGCCCTTTCCACGGTGCGTACACGATCAGAAAAACGAAAAGATTCGATGATGCATCGATTGATGAATATGTATGGATTTGAAATCGGTCTTGACGATGTACGAGCCGTCCGTTCAAAACTGAGCATCCATGTTGGCGGACAAGAAACTGCTCAAGCACTTCCATCTGCTGCTCCACTAGCAGGCGTGGATTCCGGCCTGCGACGACGGCTCGAGGAATCCGAACGTCGTGCTGATACGCTTATGCGAACCAATGCGAGTCTGACCACGCAACTTCGAGATGCTGAGAAAGAGCGAACGGAAGCATTGGTTCGTCTCGATGAGATCGAAGCATCTTCGGGAGAGCAGACCAATACAATCCAGTCAAAGAACGATGAACTCAATCGCGTGCAGGTCACCGTTTCAGAATCCAGAGCCCGTATGGAACAAGCTGAGGAACGTGCAGATCGTTTGTTGCGAAGAGTCAGTGAACTGGAGCACCAATTGAGTGAGAGAGCCGCAGAGCTGGCAAAAACTCTTGGCGATGCTGAAAGCAGTGCGGCTCTGAAAGATGAATTGGTTGAACTCTCTAACAAGGAGGCTACAACCCGTGCCGATTTGGAGTCCAATGCTCAAAACCTTTCATCAATTCGTGAGCAAATTGAACTTGAAGAACGTCGATTACGGTCGCTTGAGGAACAGGTAACAGCACTACGTGAACGCCAAGCGAGTGCACAAACAAAGAGCAATGCATCCGAAGAAAAGATCCGAGCTGCTCAGGCCCGATTGGATCAAATCGAAGCAGAGACACTGTCGAGTCGGCGACGTGCAGAAGAGGAACGCCAACGGCTTTCAGAGGATGAAGCCCGTCGGATGCAACTCCATTCTGAAATGCGAGAACTGATGGGCGAACGAAAGGATTTGCTGACCGAACTTGGCGACCTAGGTGCTCGACGTGGGAATGCAGAGACAGAACTTTCTGGCCTGATTGCCCGTGCCGAAGCACTCACAGAAGCACATGAAGAGGCTGTGGCTGACATCGCAGAAGCCGAACGACTTCGTGCTCGGCTTTCTGAGGAGCCCCTTGCTCAAGCATTGCTGAACGATGATGCAACCTTCCGAGGACTCGGTCCTGTTCTGGAGCGTCTTGAACATGCCCGAACACTCGGATACTCTGTTGTTCTATTGGATCGTGCAGTCGAGCGTGCACTGCAGGTCGTACAATCAACTGTTGATCACATTGCATCAACACCACGGCATTTACTGAGCAGTGAAGTCATGACACTCCTCGAACGTCAGGTGCCGCAAACCGCAGGTGCTGTACGAGGATTAGCAAGATGGTCTGTTCAACAACGCTTGGAAACCCAGCTGGGAGAAACCGTTGGGCATCTTATTCTTGATTTGGAAGGCATTCTGGAGGATTACGACCGATCAATTACCATGCTGCGACGCATGCGAAACGTTCTCGATCAACTCGGCAACCTCGGTGCACCGCCAGAAGAAATTGATGCATTGCGAATGAACTGCATGCGTCCTGAAGCACTTCCAAATGTTGCAGTTGAAACGCGTCGATTGATTCGTGTAGCACTTGATGACATCTACCTTGAAGCAGATCAGCGTGATGCTGGTGAGGCAATTGCACTTGAACAAACCGCACAAGTTCTGGAAGAACTTTTGACACAAATTGACGCATCCGGATTAACAAAAGGCGTACCTCGTGGAGCGATGTGGGACTTCCAGCGTGATGGATTCTTACCGTTCGAGCGAACTGCAATCCCCGTCGGCCAGCGTACGCCTGTGATGGACGATATGTTGGAGAACATTCAACCAAACTTGGTCGTTGAAGAGAGTGTTTCATTGGATTCTGAGCCTGTGGTTGTTGAGGTATCCGATGAGTGGGAGGAAATGCCTGCTCCGGACGAGTCTGAAGCAATTGAAGAATCCAGCGAGGTAAAACAGTCGCTACCTCTGCAAGAAGATCGAGCTGATCTCGAAGCCGAATTGGCTCGGCTTGATGCGGAACGAAAACTGCGTATTCCGGGCAAAAAAGAAGCAAAAGCCGACCCTCGATTGGACGCGCTTCATGACCAACTGTCTGAATTGGATTTCTGAGGTGAGCGCATCCCTGAAACACTTCTCTTACGCAATGAGTCAAAAGGTTCCTCGTATCCAATGATGCTCGAAAAACTCATTTTCATTGCCTCCATTTTCGGCTTTGTTTTCCTTAATCAGTACGTGTGGTCATCGATTGACCTCATGCTCTACCAATGGCTCGCAACAATTGGATTGGCACTGACGCTCCTGATTTTGAACGAATTCGTTGGACGAATTATACAATCGATTCGACTGAGGAAGTAATCAAAATTCCTTTTCTTTCATTGGTTCAGGCGTGTTGTTCCTCATCGACTCGATGAGACCCCAAACACGTTGCCAAGGAACAAAGAATCGCAGAACAGCCACAAGGCTCAGGAAGAGAAGAGCAGATATGACAAGGCCATAAGTCAGGGATAGTTCAATCGATTCCGATACTTGTGCAGCCCATTGGCTGCCCGTGGAAGCACCTACTACTTCCAGCAACACACTGTGGAAACCTAAAGCAACCATTGTTACCAAACCGGTAATGGTCAGGAAACCAGCAGTATGGCGCAGGTGACCGTTGAGGACATTGTCCATCTGACGGACATACTCTGGATCACGCTTGCAAGACTCTGGCAAGCGGTAAGCGTATTCGAGATATCGGATGACACCGAAACCAGATTCTTGGAACACCATAATGAGCACTGCAATAAGAATGAGTGAGAGTTGTTCACGAGTAACAAGCTCAAAGCCCAATATGCCGATGGTAGGGTCGCTTACACGAGATTCAAGGGAAATAAGGTTTGAACCCCATGTACCCAGCTGCGACTTAATGAGCGGGAATGTGAGAATGGCGTGAATACCCAAAAACAGCAATGTGAATCCAATCGCCCAACCGATTGAGCGGCGTGAAAGCCCCCAAATCCCACGCGTTCCCATGATAACAGGAAGGAGATAGATGAAGAGAATAACCAATGAAAGTATCATCAAGAGAGGCCATTCCAGCGTTTTCAATTCGCTGTCGGTTGGTGGACGGAGGTCCCAATTGAGGAGCATAGATGGAATCCATGTGAGCGTCAACTGTCCAACCAAGATAACCATCAGAGTGATAATGAACCCAAGTTTGATGCGTTGTTGAACACGAGGGGATTGAAAAGCCATGAGTGCCATTGAACCGCCCAGTCCTAATCCTAAGACGATTGGAACGTAAAATCGGGCGAGCCCTGTTCTACCAGAACCGATTATCCAGTCACCTATCGGCAACTCGCCGAATCGAGATTCAAGAGATTCAAACAGCATTGTGTGGTCAATGCTGTTCACTACGTAGGTGGATACAACCTCGAGATACATCCAAACAAGGGCAATAGTCGAAACAATCTGAAGCGTGATGATTTGCCATTGCTTTCGCAATGTTTTGAGATGAAGAGTGCGTGCACGGCCCCCCATCAGGGAAACATCGCTCTGTGGGTCAACTTCGCCTGCCATCTAAAACCCCCTAACCTGCATGATCGCCTGTGACAAATCCATGTCAGGCATCCAATCGATGACTTGAGCACCCGAACCAGCGAGGGTTGTCAAGCGATTTTGTCGTTCTAACTTGAGAACCTCGTAGGACATGCGTGGTATACGAGAAACAAGTCGTTCGAAATCGATGCTTGATGGCGAAAGGACGGTAACTTCATGACCACGCCCAACTAAATCGCGAACGGCTGCAGGAACTGTTCCATCTCCTTCGCATGATGAAATGATGAAGACAGGACTGCCC
>MDSW01026570.1_pt1 | contig 13232 bp, 15 predicted proteins | sample 811171 | NCBI WGS metagenome assembly MDSW01 (sample SAMN05326641, study PRJNA326480) | marine metagenome | isolation source: seawater | place: Atlantic Ocean: North West | collected 2012 | reverse complement strand
TTTCTTAGCTTTTTTCTTAGTTTTCTTTGCCGCTTTTTTTCTTTTCTTAGGCATCTTTAGCTCCCTTTTTAGTTTAGCGAATCAAATTGATTCGCTGTTAACTTATTTTTATTTTTTTAAACAAGTTATGTCAATTCTTTAATTAAATGAAAAAAAAGTAACTTAAAAAAAATTTATTTAACAAAAATTAAAAAAAAAATTATAAATGTTAAAAAAAGTTAGTGTTTATGCGTTAAATAACAAGTTTTTATATTATGAATCATAAAGTTTTTCTAATTCATTCTTATACTCTTGAACTATCTTATATCTTTTTAGTTTCAAAGTTGGTGTCATGAAACCATTTTCAATTGAAAATTGTTTATCTATAACGATAAATTTTTTTATTTTTTCTATTTTGGATAATTCTTTATTCATTTTTTCAATTTCAAAGTTAATAATTTCATTGTTAATATTTTTTATATCATTATTTAGAACCAATAATGCAACTAAAAATGGTTTATTGTCTCCATAAACTAATGCTTGTTCTATAAATTCTATTTTAGTTAAATCATTCTCTATTTTGACTGGCGAAATATTATCTCCTCCCGGAGTAATCAAAATATCTTTTTTTCTGTCAGTAATTTTTAAAAAACCATCATCAAAATATCCAATGTCGCCTGTATACAGCCATCCATTTTTTATTGTTTTATCTGTTTCAATTGGATTATTCCAATAACCAATCATTACATTTTCTCCCCTTATTAAAATTTCACCATCCTCTGCAATTTTTACCTCATTTCCTTTAAATGGAGGACCAACTGTTTCTATTCTTATATCATTAATTGGATTACAGCTTACAACTGGAGATGTTTCTGTTAGGCCATATCCTTGTAATGTGGGTAAACCTATAGAGTTTAAAAAAACACCTACTTTATAATCTAACGCTCCTCCTCCAGATACAAATGATTTAAGAGAACCACCAAATTGAGATTTAATTTTTTTTCTAACTAAATTTTCACAAATTGAATTAATAAACTTTTCATATAGTGAAAGTTTCTGTTTCAAAAATTTTTTTTTGCCCAATTTTAAAGTTGATTGAACTAAAAATTTTTTAATTCCGGTAGCTTTATTAAAAGTAGAAGATATTTTTTGATATAAATTTTGATAAAATCTTGGAACAGCAGTCATAATATCTGGACTACAATCATTCATATTTTTCACTAACTTATCTATACTTTCAGCATAATATATCTTTGCTCCAACTGATATTTGCACAAACTGAACTGTATGTTCATAAGAATGAGATAATGGCAACCACGTAAGAAATTTTGGTTTTTTATTAATAATTTCATTTAATAATTCTATGGACCCCTCACAATTATTTAAAATTCCGCCATGACTCAACATTACACCTTTAGGATTTCCTTGTGTACCTGAAGTATAAATTATACATGAAATATCTTTTCTTTTTAAATTTATTTTATTTAAATTTTGTTCTTCATAACTTATTTCACTAAAAATTTTATCTATACTTACAATTTTAATTTCATCATCTTTAATTCTATCAAAACTTATAATTTTTTTAATAAAATCATTTTTTGAAATCAAACTTTTTATTTTTTTGAATTGTAAGTTGTCAGAAATTATTATTATTGATGGTTTGCAATCATTAATAATATATTCATAATCTCTTTCTGTGTATGTTGTATAAGCAGGTACAGTGATACCTTCAGAAAGCATTATAGATAAATCACTTATCAACCATTCAGGTCTATTTTCTGAAATTACCAAACAACGATCTTTTGGAGAAATATATTTACGAATAAAATTTGATAATTTTTGAATACATTCATACGTTTGTTTCCAACTAAATTTTAAATTTTTATTTTTTAAAGATTGTAAAAAAATCTCATCTTTATCTTCAGATTGATATTGATTTGAAAATAATTCCAAAAGATTGTTATAATTATTCAATTTCATAAAAATTTGGTGGGCGAAGAGAGAATCGAACTCTCACTTCTTGCGAAACACGATTTTGAGTCGTGCGCGTCTACCAGTTCCGCCATTCGCCCATAATTATATAAAAATATTATTTAAATAGTATAAGAACTAAAATTATATTAAAAACAAAAAAATATGTTTACTGAACTTTATAATAAATGCTTAAAGTTAGCTGCTCACAAAAACTCAAATTACTTTCTTGGTGTAATTTCATTCCTAGAAAGTTCTTTTTTCCCAATTCCTCCAGATGTAATGATTGCTCCTATGGCAATTGCTAAAAAAAAACAATTTTTAAGAATTTTTTTAATTGCAACAATTTTTTCAGTTCTAGGAGGTATCCTTGGTTACATTATTGGTGCATTTTTTTTTGATTTCGCAATCAAAATATTAGAATTTTATAATTACGAAAATGAATTAATTGATATTAAAAATACTCTTGGTCAAGGAGATGGTTTTCATACCTGGCTGGCAATTTTATTTTTAGCTGGTTTTACTCCATTACCCTATAAAGTATTCACTATTGCGAGTGGACTAATAAGTTTTAATTTAATGATTTTCATTTTAATCAGTTTAATTTCTAGAGGATTAAGGTTTTTTTTAGTTTCTTATTTATCTGCAAAATTTGGAGATGCATTTACCAATTATATGAATCAACACGGCCAAAAATGGTTTAGTATTGTTGGTATAATTATTATATTAGTTGTGTCTGTAATTTATATATCAATAAAATTTTATGAATAAATTCAAAATAAAAAATTATTTACAGATTTTATTTATTTTGAGTGTTTTAGCTTTAGCATCAGCTTTAATTATTGAATATATTTTTGGTTACAAACCATGTAATCTTTGTATTATTGAGAGATTTCCATATGCTCTGGCAATAGTAATTTTAATATTTAATTATATCTCAAAAAAAGATCAAATTTTTTATAGTGTTTTATTAATATTAATTTTTTTGTTTTCAATTTTAATTTCAATTTATCACTTTAGTATTGAGCAAGGTTTCATTAATGAATCGATGGTATGTGTATCTGGAAATTTAGAATCAATAACAAAAAAAGACATTTTAGATAGCCTAAAAGAATTAAGCATAAGTTGCAAAGATGTAGCATTTAAAATTTTTGGTTTATCGCTTACAACATATAATATAATTTTGAGTATACTAATGTTTTTAACATCAACAAAAATATATTTACTAAGCAATGATATCAAAAAATAAAATTGAAGAATTTATACGAGTTGATCACGCAGGAGAAAGAGGTGCTATTAAAATATATGAGGGACAACTCCTTGCTTTAAATACGGTAGTCAAAGACGAAAAATTGAAAAAAATTGTTGAAGAAATGAAAGTCCATGAAAAGGAACACTTCGAATTTTTCGAAAAAGAAATAACTAAAAGAAACATTAAACCGACTAAACTTTTGCCTTTATGGGATCTGTTAGGAGTAACTTTAGGTTTTGGCTCAACAATACTTGGGAAGAAAGCTGCAATGTTATGTACTGCTTCAGTAGAGGAAGTAATAGATAAACATTACCAAAGTCAAATTAATCAATTAGATAATAACGAAAAGGAGCTTAAAAAAAAAATAACAAAATTTAGAGAAGATGAACTTCACCATAAAGACATAGCATACGATAGAGGGGCTACAAAGAAAGGTTGTTATTCAATTCTTGATAAAATTATCAAAACAGGATCTAAGATCGCCATAAATATTTCTGAAAAAATTTAAATTGCATTAGGATTCTAACTCAACATCCCAGTATAAATAGTCCATCCAACTTTTATGAAGGTAATTTGGCGGAAAATGTTTACCATTCTTATGTAAATCCTCTGTAGTAGGTTGATAAGGATACTGATTTAATTTCATGTCTGAAAACTTTAGAAGTTTTCCTCCTTTTTTCACATTACATGTTGAGCATGCTGTTACAACATTGTCCCAATTTGTTTCACCTCCTTTAGATCTTGGTAATAAATGGTCAAATGTTAGTTCCTCAGAACTTCCGCAATATTGACATGAAAAACGATCTCTTAAAAAAACATTAAACCGTGTGAAACTTGGCCTAGATTGTGGGACTATATAACTTTTTAAGGCAATAACGCTTGGAAGTTTCATTTCAAAAGACGGGCTTCTAACTTTTCTGTCATAATGACTAACTATAATTACTCTATCCAAAAAAACTGACTTAATTGCATCTTGCCATGACCAAAGAGATAATGGATAATAGCTTAAAGGCCTGTAATCAGCATTCAAAACAAGCGCTGGACATTTTTCTAAAGAAACATTTTGTTCAACAAATTCATTCATTATTCAAATCTTATATCAAATAATTTATGATATCAACGTTACTAAACTGCTAAATATTTTTTAAAATATATTTTAAAGCTAAACTTGATGCCTCAATAGGAATATGATGTGAACAATTTTTAATGAGATGAGTTTCAATATCTATGTTTTCTCTTAGAAAAAAATCTTTTGCCTCTAATAAATGTGTAGGTGACACAATATCATCTTGATCGCCATGAATTAAAAGTGTTTTGGTACGGTTTTTTAATCTCTTTTTCAAATCTTCAGAGTTAATAATTTTTCCTGAAAAACCTACTATACAATTTATTGCCTTTTCTGAAGTTAAGCCAACATTAATTGACATCATGCATCCTTGGCTAAAACCAGATAAAATAATTCTATCATTTTCAAGTTTATACTCTTCTCTTAGTTCATCTAAAAATTGATTAATTTTTTTTTCAGCTTTTAGTGACTCTCTTAAAATATATTTAGGATCATCTTTTGTTAGATCGAACCATTGAAAGCCAGATGGATTAATTGAACAAGACTCATGGCCGTTAGGACAAATAAAAATAGTGTTAGGCATATATCTTTTCCAATTCAAAGCAACCATACTTATATCTCTACCATCACCACCATAACCATGTAATAATACCATCACATTGTTAATATCATTATCTTTTTCAGGTTTTATAATTGTACTATCAAGACAAAATGTCATAATAAATTTTTTGTTGTTTTTTATTTTAAAAAAAACTTTACAATATACATATGTTCACAGGAATTTTAGTTAAAATTTTATCTATAGTGCTTTTAATTGCAGTTGGGGTTGTATTAATACTAGGTATTGGAACTTTATTCAAAGGTGGTAATACCAGTAAAAAATACTCTAACAAGTTAATGCAATTAAGGGTTCTGCTCCAATTTATTGCAATAATAATGCTCATTGTTTTCGCTTATTTTTTTAAAAACTAATTATATTTTTTTATCCACTGTAGAAATTCTGTATCTTCAAAATCGATAGAACCAATTATTCTTGCAAATTCTTTACCATCTTTATTTAGCATGATTGTTGTAGGGACACCTCTTAGATTAAAATCTTTAGCTAAGGTAACAGAATTATCAAAATAAATATTAAGGTTTTTAATTTTTAAATCTTTGAAAAATTTTTTTGATTTTTTTAAATTATCTTTTCCAATATTTATAGGAAATATTTCTATATTATTTAAAGTTGGATTAGACTTTAGTCTATCAAGAGATGGCATTTCTTTTATACAGGGTGCACACCAAGTAGCCCAGAAATTAAGTAATACTAAGCTGCCCTTATAATCAACTAAATCTATTTTTTTTTTATTAGCATCTAAAAAGGTTACATTTTCATATGTTTTTAATTCTTTATTTATAATAATATTTTTAATATTTGGCAGTTCGTTGGCTAATGTATTGGAAATAAGAAAAATAAAAATTATTAAAAATCTCATATTTAAAAGGTATAAGTAATTACCATGGCTAAAAATAAAAACAACCAAGCAATTTGGAATACAAGAATTAAAAAAAAAACGTCAAAATTTTTTGAAAAAGTTGGAAGTTCTATAGATGTTGATAGAAGATTATATAAAGAGGATATTAAAGGTTCAATTGTTCATGTTGAAATGTTATTCAAACAAAAAATAATATCTTTTAAAATTAAAAATAAAATTATTTATGGGTTACAAAAAATAGATAAAGAAATAACAAATAATAAGTTTGAATTTAGCAAAAAATACGAAGATATACATATAAATATAGAAAAAAGACTTTTTGAAATTATAGGGGAAGAAGCAGGTTATGTTCATATAGCCAGATCAAGAAATGATCAAGTTGTTACTGATTTTAAAATCTGGATTAAGTCGGCTTCAAAAGAAATTAATACTCATTTAGAAAAAGTAATTAAATCTACAATTAAATTATCGGAAAAAAATATTGAAACAATTATGCCTGGTTTCACTCATTTAAAAAATGCTCAACCAATTTCATTAGCACATTATTTTATGGCTTATGTGGAAATGTTTAAAAGAGATAAAAGAAGATTCAATAATAATCTTGAAAGTTTGAATGAATGCCCACTTGGTGTAGCAGCATTAGCTGGAACATCATTTAATATAGATAGACATTTTACTGCAAAAAAACTTGGATTTAATTTTCCAACTAATAATTCAATAGACACTGTTTCTGATAGAGATTTTGTTTTGGATTTTCTTTTCTGTATTTCTATTTGCTCAATTCATATTTCTAGAATTGCTGAGGAACTAATTATTTGGAATTCAGATGGTTTTAATCTTATTAATCTTTCAGATAAAATTGTTACTGGATCATCTATAATGCCACAAAAAAAGAATCCTGATTTGTTGGAATATTTAAGAGGTAAAAGTGGATTAACATCAGGTAATTTATTTTCAATGTTAACAATACTAAAAGGATTGCCTCTTTCATACTTCAAAGATATGCAAGATGATAAAGAAATAGTTTTTAAATCATTTGATACCATAATTGATTGTCTCAAAATATTAGATGAAATTTTAAATAATATCTATCCTAATAAAAAAAATATGCTTTTATTAGCAGACTCAGGTTTCATTACTGCTACTGACCTTGCAGATTATTTAGTTAAAAATTGCACTATGTCATTTAGAGAAGCATATAAAAAAACAGCTGAAATAGTCAACTTTGCTGAAGAGAAGAAAAAAAAGTTAAAAGATTTAAAAATTGAAGAATTAAAAAAAATTGAACCAAAGCTAACAAATGAAGTTTTGAAAGTTTTGGATTTGAAAAATTCAATAAAGTCAAAAAAATCTTATGGAGGAACATCTTTTGAAAACATCAAAAGAATGATAATGAAATACAAAAAAAATAAATGATAAAAAGAATTTACATATTGCTGATTGTTTCTATCCTTCTTTGGTCCTGTGGTAAAAAAGGTGACCCTATCTATAAAGAGGAAAATCAGAATTCAAGAAAAATTAGTACTCAAATGAGTGCATTTTCATGATTTATAAAAAAAATAAACTTATAATAGAGCGTATTGATATTGGTGCTATTGCAAAAAAATACAAAACGCCTACTTATTGTTATTTTCTCAAAAAAATTAGAAATAACATTCAAGACTTAAAAAATAATTTTAAAAAAATTGATCCGCTGATTTGTTATGCTGTAAAGGCAAATTCAAATTTAGGAATATTAAGAGAAATTAGAAAAAGTAATCTAGGAGCAGATGTAGTGTCTGGTGGTGAACTAATGAAAGCGCTAAAAGCAGGAATTAAACCAAAAAAAATTGTTTTTTCAGGTGTTGGTAAAATTACTAAAGAAATTGAATATGCAATAAATAAAAATATACTTTTGATAAATGCAGAATCAAAAAGTGAAATATTAGAAATAGAAAAAATTGCCAAAAATAAAAAGAAAATTGTTGATATAGGTCTTAGGTTAAACCCAAATACTGATGCAAAAACTTTAAAACAAATTTCAACTGGAAGAAGAGAAAATAAATTTGGCGTAGATCAAAAATTATTTCTTCAACTAGTTAAATTTATAAAAAAATCAAAATATTTAAAATTAAAATGTTTAAGCGTTCACATTGGGAGTCAAATACTTAATCATAAACCTTATCAAAATATGCTTAAGGTAGTAAATACTATTGTTAAAAAATCAAATCATAAGTTCGAATATATTGATCTGGGTGGTGGAATGGGTATTGATTATGATCATAATAATTCAAAATTAAATTTAAAAAAATATTCTCAAAATATTGAAAAATTTTTAAGACTAAATAATTGTAAAATTATTTTTGAACCTGGAAGATCAATTGTAGGTAATTCAGCAATACTAATTACAAAAATTATTTATATTAAAAAGGGCTCTAAAAAAGATTTTATTATTTTAGATTCAGCTATGAATGATTTAATGAGACCTGCCCTTTATGGTGCAAAACATAAAATAATGCCATTAAAAAAAATTAAAAGAAGTTCACAAAAAAATTATGAATTTGTAGGCCCAATATGTGAAAGCACCGACACATTTTTAACAGTTAAAAATTTTCAAAAACTAAACGAGAAAGATTATCTAATTATATGTGATGTTGGTGCTTACGGAATGTCATTAGCTTCAAATTATAATTTAAGACCTAAACCATTAGAAATATTAATTAAAAACTCAAAAATTCAGATCTTAAGTAAAAGACAAAAATTATCTGAATTAATGTAACATTTTTAAATTAATGTTAAGAAATATATTATTCTTTACAATTTTTTTTTCGGGTATAATTTTAATATCCATAATATTTTTACCAACATTGTTGTTACCTCAAAGTTTTGTTTTGTTTGGAGGTAAGCTTATGGGTTACTGGGCAAGCTTTTGTTTAAAAACAATATTATCAACTAAGATTAGAGTTATAGGAAAAGAAAATATCATAACAGACAAAAAATTTTTTATAGCATCTTCTCATCAATCGATGTTTGAAACTTTTTACCTTCAAACAATTTTTAATTCCCCAGTTTTTGTTTTAAAAAAAGAATTATTGCTTATTCCAATTTTTGGATGGTATTTAAAAAAAATTGGTTCAATTTCGATTAAAAGAAATAAAGTCACAAAAGATAACTTAAGTTTTTTTGAAGATATAAAAAATATGATTAATCAAACCGAGAGACCATTAATAATTTTTCCTCAAGGCACCAGAGTAAAACCTGATGAACGGCCACTTTTTAAAAAAGGTGTTGGAAGAGTCTATGAAGAATTAAGCATTTGTTGTCAGCCTGTGGCTATCAATTCTGGTCATGTTTGGCCTAAAAAAGGCCCTAAAATATCCAATAAACAAATAACTATATCAATACTTCCACAAATAGATTGTGGAATGGAAAAAAATGAATTTGTTAGAAAATTAGAGGATAAAATTTATACTGAATTAAATAATATCGATTAACCTTTCATAGGCATAACAACATATATACTATCAAAATCTCCTGGATCTTTAATTAAAGCAGGCGAACCAGTTTCATTAAGAAATATTTCTATTTTTTGTCCATCTAACTGAGATGCAACATCAATTAAATATTTGGAATTAAAACTTATTTCTAGATCATGATCAAAATTTACACTCAGTGTTTCATTGCCATCTCCACTATTTGTATTATTTACAGATAAATTTAGAGCATCTTTTGATAAACTAAATTTCACACCATCTTTTTTATCTAAAGATACTGATGCAACTCGATCTACCGATGATAAAAATAATTTAAGATCTATTTCAAGTTTTTTTTGATTATTTTTTGGTATAACTTGAATATAGTTGGGAAATTTACCGTCAATTAATTTTGAAATCAAAATACTATTACCTAATTCAAACTTAATTTTAGATTTAGCATTGGATATTTTTACATCACCATCGTAATTGTCTAAAAGAGAGACCAGTTGAAAAATTGTTTTTTTTGGTAAAATAATCGACTCGAAATTTATTTTTTGATCTAGCCGTATTTTTGAAATAGACATTCTATGACTATCAGTTGCCACAGCTGTAAGGTAATTCTTATCTTCAACCTCTGTTTGATGAAAATATATCCCACTCAAATAGTGCCTAGTCTCATCATTAGAAACAGAGAACTTACATTTGTTTAGAAGTTTTAGTAAATCCTTTGATTTAATTATAAACTCATTATCGCTAAAATTTTCATCAGTTAAAGGAAATTCCGTTGGACTTATACAGTTAAGATTAAAATTGGATTTTTCTGCCTCTATTTGAAGTTTATTTTTTTCTGATAATGACAAGTTAATTTTTTTTCCCGAGGAAAATTTTCTTACGATATCATAAATAGTAGAGGAAACTGTTGTAGTCTTTCCCTCCTCCAAAACTTCAATATTTTTAATTTGATGAATAAATATTAAATCAAGGTCTGTAGCTGTTAAAATTAAACTTGAATTGCTTACATTCAATAAAACATTAGAAAGTATTGGAAGCGTACTTCTTTTTTCAATTACTCCCTGACAATAACTCAGTGCTTGCTGTAAATCTTGTTGATTAACATTAAATTTCATTGTCTTTGTTATTATATAGTATCTGATTTTTTAATTTGTTTATATTATCTACCATTTCGAGATCTTTCTGTTTAAGTTTTTCTATCGTTTTAACAGAGTGGATAATTGTAGTATGATCTCTATTAGAAAATTCTCTTCCAATTTCAGGCAGTGATTTGGAAGTTAAAATTTTAGTTAAATATATAGCTGTTTGTCTAGGTCTTACAAGATATCTTGATCTTCTTGAAGATAACATTTCATTTTTACTAATTTTAAAAAATCTACAAACTAATGTTTGAATTAAATCTATAGTGACTTTATTTTCTGATATGTTTAAAAGATCTTTTAAAATAACTTTTGTTTCAGCTAAACTTGGAGCTTTGTTATAAATTCTTGAAAAAGAAACGATTCTATTTATTGCGCCCACTAATTCTCTTATACTAGTGGTAATTTCTTTACTAATATATTCTTGAATTTCTTTTGAGATACCTGTTTGACCAGAATAAATTTTATTAAATTCCTCTGTTTTTTGTTCAACAATTTTTTTTCTTAATTCGTAATTAGGTTTCTGTATATCAACCACCAAACCTCCAGAAAATCTAGATTTGATTCTTTCTTGAATCCTAGCTAATTTATTTGGGGCTCTATCTGATGAAATTATTATCTGTGAGCCTTTGTCTAATAAGGCATTAAATGTATGAAAAAATTCTTCCTGCATCGCCTCTTTTCCATTCATGAACTGAATATCATCAATCAATAATATATCTGTATTTCTAAAATACTCTTTAAATTTGACCATATCATTTGACTTAATGGACTTAACAAATTGATACATGAACCTCTCTGCAGAAATAAACATCACTTTATTATTTTTCTTTAATTCTAAACCAATAGCATTTAGTAAATGAGTTTTACCCATTCCAACACCACCGTAGATATATAGTGGATTATAATGTGAAACACTTTCAGAAACTTTAATTGAAGCTTCATAAGCTAATTTATTACTTGAGTCAGTCAAAAAATTATCAAATCTTTTATTTGGATCTATGCGATTATATTGAAGATATGAATCTTTAATAAAAGATACATTTTTTTTATTATCAGAGTTTTCAATTGTTGTTACTTTTTTATCATCTTTATTTTTTTTTAAATCTGCAATTTTAAATTCAACTCTAATAATTTCTTTTTTATAACTTTTAATTATTTGAAGAATCTGATCTAAATATCTTGATGTAATCCAGTCTCTTATGAACCTTGTTGGAACTATTAACAAAACATAGTTATTAAATTCTTCTGCAAAACTAATTTTTTTTAACAAACTTTCATAAATTTCTGATCCTAATTTATTTTTCATTTGTGATTGTACAACGTTCCAATCCAATCCAAGATGTTTTAAATTTTTATTTGTATTTGAGTTATTCATTTATAGAGGAGGGTTTAGTTAGAACTATAAAAAATATTTTTCAAGAAATAATTTTGAATTTTCAAAAGAAATATTAAATCTACGATTGTGTTAAAATTAAAAAAATTAAAAAAGTCTTTGACAATAATTTTTTTTATGTATGTCTATTTAAAAAATAATTTTAAATAAATTTTTTAAAATAAATTTACTTTATCTAAATATTGTAAATAAAATTTTTTATAACATACATAATGCGTATCATTATGGTTGATTCAACTACAGGTGAAATTTTATAAGGAAACTATTTTTCTAGTAATTCTAGAAACATTTCTAGATGCATTTTGCTTCTTGATAATTCCAGTTTTTGCAACCTTCATCAATTCTGAATTCAATTTCGGCAAGAATTTTAAAGCTTCGTCTTTTTTTTTATCCTCAATCAGTAAGTTCATTTTTTTCAATGCATTTTTATATCTACTTCTTCTAGCCTTATTAACTTTTGTTTGTTTGGAAATTCTTCTTATTCTCTTAATTGCAGATTTTGTGTTAGCCATATGCGCAGGGGTATAGCTTGAGAATTTATAGTGGTCAACTAAATATTTAGTTATTTTTGACAAGAAACACAAAAAAAAGTTGATCTATTTGAAGTTATTTTTTTTTTTATAATACCATTACAATCTGATCGTCTACAAAATATTCCCTCTTGCTGGTAAACTCTAAACTCTTTTTGATAATTGCCTTTTATTCCTGAGATATTTCTGAAATCTCTAATACTAGAACCCCCTTTATTAATTGCCTGTTGAAGTATTTTTTTTGCATTTGAAATAATATTTAAACATTCATTCTTATTAAGTCGCTTTGCTTTTTTAAAAGGATATATTTTGCTGGCAAAAAGAATTTCACTTGCATAAATATTACCTATTCCAGAGACAAATCTTTGATCAAGTAAAAAACTTTTTATATCCTTTTCCTTATCTTTAAAAAAATTAGTTACATAATTTAAGTTAAATTTTTCACTAAAAGGCTCAGGTCCTTGAGATTTAAACCGTTCATTCAAATCTTTATGATTTTTAATTATTTCAAAAAATCCGAAGCGTCTTGGATCGTTATAAATTATCTTAAACTTGTCGAATATAAACTCAGCATGGTTGTGTTTTTTAGGTAAAAAAGGTGATTTATAAAAACTAGCATTTGTGAATTTAATTTTTTTTTTTTTATCTATAATATGAATTGTTCCTGACATGCCCAAATGAATTAAAAAATATTCTTTTTTCTGAAAATGGAGAATTAAATATTTTGAGAATCTATTTACTTTAATTATTTTTTTATTTTTAATAAAATTTTCAAAATTACTTGGTATTTTAAACCTTAAATTCCTATTTCTAATAATTACTTTTTTTATGCTTTTTTTTTTGATCTTTTTATCTAGAGATTGTCTAACAATTTCTACTTCTGGTAATTCTGGCATTTGATACTATATTCAATATATATTTTTTTATGCAACAAAATCTTCAAAATAAAAAAGG